>Ga0325405_1005621_pt1 | contig 12723 bp, 11 predicted proteins | sample PopdelMetagenome_21_FD_205663 | JGI IMG/M metagenome (GOLD analysis project Ga0325405, IMG submission 205663) | Populus deltoides microbial communities from Bellville, Georgia, United States - Xylem-Control-R2 | ecosystem: Host-associated > Plants > Phyllosphere > Stem > Wood/Secondary xylem... | reverse complement strand
ATGAAGACACTCACTACGTTCCAGCCACTTTATTAGTATTGGCTTCAGTTTCATTTTCTCCAAAACTTCTAGCCAGGCCAAAGTCTGAGATTTTTGGATTCATTTCGTAATCCAACAAAATATTGCTCGTTTTCAGATCTCTGTGGATTATTCTTAGTCTCGAATCTTGGTGAAGATAAAGGAGTCCCCGAGCAATCCCGTTGATGATGTTGTAGCGCTTAGGCCAATCTAGTAGCAAGCTTCGAGTTTCATCTGCCCAAGTCAATCCTTTAAATCTCTTATCAGATTCATAAATGTTGGTGAAGGAACAAGAAAAAAGGAGATGATAAGTTACGATCAGTGAATTTTGAGTTACAATTACATATTCATTTATGGCAGAATTTGTCAGCATGAAAGTGGAGAACTCTTCCCCTACAAAACAACCTTCCGAAGGGCTTTGAACGATGCTCAATAGATGGCTAAACAATTGATGTCAAATCCATTTTGGAAGCTCAATAGTGCTAAATTTGAAACATTGGAATAGCTTTTTGAAAAGTTTTGTGAGATACATACCAAAAATGTAGAAGTCCAAGCTTTTGTTAGGCAAAAGCTCGTAGACCAACATATTTTCATCTCTTTCAATGCAGCATCCAAGAAGCCTCACTAGATTGCGGTGCTGAAGTTTCACGATATGTTTGACTTCATTTTTGAACTCATCAAGTCCTTGTCTTGAATTCTTAGAGAGCCTCTTGACAGCTATTTCTCGTCCATCTGTTAATGTTCCCTGTAAATAATGACTCAGCATCATAAGCAAATCATGCGTTGTCTGCTGAATTCCTAGAGAATTTCGTGCAGCTTGTATCTGTTCAGGAATTCTTTTCAATCAGTCATCCTTTTATGCTAAAAAAGGGTTGGTTCTGTAGTGGAACAATTTCAATACCACAGAACTCCATTGGTGCCTGGAGTTTGTACCGTGAAAACTCAGAAGCTATATTGCACGACTGTTTATGGATAATTATTACCTTATAAACAGGTCCGAAACCCCCTTGTCCTAGTTTATTGGATACAGAAAAGTTATTGGTTGCGCAAGCCAACTCATCCATGTTAAAGAAGGGTAATTCTAGTTCTTCCTTCAAGTCCTTGTTATTTGATCTTCTCTGCAAATTACCTGTCATTTTTCCTGTCAACTTAACTGTTATGCTTGTTGAAAAAATAGAAAGAAAGACGAAGGATCTCTATTTGCTGCTAAACTCAAGATTTTTATAGCATCAAACACAACGGGGCTTGGAACAACTTACAGTCTGTTATACATTACGGAAAATCAAAATTTTTTATTTTTTTTTTAAAAAACCCAATCTTGTTATCTAGTGGTCCAGGACTGGTCCAATAGGAATACGTTACCATACCCAATCTTGTATGGTTTGAATACTGTTAAATAATACATTTACTTTTATTTTATTTATTAAAGGTAGAATAATATTTTCACTTTAACTTATATATAATCTCTTTGTATTTAGGTTAACTCAAGCACTTTATAATAAACAGATTAATGAGAATTCTAACCTCCGTATCTTATATGTTCGTTTTTATTTTATTTTAATCTAAATTAACTTAACACGGTATTAGAGCTGATTTTATGGAACAAGGCTTTATCCCAATTTTTTTTTCTGGAGTGATATTTTATCTTCCACTTCTGCAAAATCTGGTATTTTTTTCTTTCCTTCAACTTCTGCAATTTAATATTTGTGTTCAGTTTCTACAATTTGTGTTGTGTTTTGGAGTAATCGTATAATTTTGAGAAGATATTTGTTTTGCTTCTGCGATTTCTGTTCAGTTTCTGCAATCTGGTACTTTGTCTTTCATTGCTTTTGCGTTCTGGTTTTGTTTGTTAATTATAGCCACCGAAAGAGATGATTCGCTTCAATCTGTGAGTGTGAGGTTGGATGGAAAGAATTATTCGTACTAGAGTGATGTAATGAGAAATGTTCTTAAGAGTAAGAAGATGTGGGGATATGTTAGTGGAACTTATGTGATACCCAAGAATACCAAGGAAGGGGATGTTGTTTTGATAGATACATCGGAAGCAAACAATGCAAATATTATTACTTGGATCAACAATTCTGTTGAGCATTCCATAGATACGCAGTTGGCGAAGTATGAGACAACAAAGGAGGTTTGAGATCATCTGCAAAGGTTATTCACGCAATCAAATTTTGCAAAGCAATATCAGTTAGAGAATGACATATGAGTTCTTCATCAGAAGAATATGAGTATTCATGAGTTTTATTCTGTTATGACAGATCTTTGGGATCAATTAGCTCTTACAAAATCGGCAGAATTAAAGGCATGTGGTGCCTATATTGAGCGTAGAGTGCAACAACGATTGTTACAGTTTTTAACAGCACTTTGCAATGATTTTGAAGGACTTAGAGGTTCAATTCTGCATCATTCTCCACTGCCTTTTATTGACTCTGTTGTTAGTGAGTTATTGAATGGAGAAATACGTATTTAGTCTTATTCTAAAAAGAGAATTCTTTCTGCTTCAAATCCTTTTGTACTAGCAGTACCCTCTAAGCCATTCTCTAATCATTATAATAAGCCTTACACAAGAGTTAGCTTCGATGAGTGTAGTTTCTATAAGCAGAAAAGTCATTGAAAGGCCTAGTGTCCCAAGTTGAGACAACATAATCAAGTTTGGAAGCATAACAGTCAGTCACAATCTAATGCTTATAGACTACCTCAGGGTTATAAGCCACCACACCACAATATTGCAATAGTAACTTCATCAGGCTCTATCACCGATCTTAGTACTCTAGCTAAGCAATTTCAAAAGTTTCTCTCCTTACAGCCATAAGCAATGTTCGCTTCTCCTTCCATAGGTCAGTTGCCTCATAGTTTCTTAAGTATGTCATGTTCTGAATGGGTCTTAGATTCTGGTGCTTCACATCATAAGTCTCTAGATTCTTCATCTTTTACCTTTGTGTCCCCTTCGCCTTCCATTCCTGTTATGATTGTTGATAGCACTCTCATGCCCTTAGCAGGTGTTGGTTCTATTATCACACCTCGTTTGTCTTTCTCTAATGTTTATCTTATTCCAAAACTCAAATTGAATCTTGCTTTCGTTTGTCAATTATGTGATTCTAATGATTATTTAGTCATTTCTTCTTCTTCTTTTTATTGTGTACAGGATCTGCAGTCTCAGAAGCTGATTGGGACATGCCATAGGGAGATTGAACTATATATTTTAGACGAGTTAAAAGTGTCAATTATTGCTGCAGCTATTACTACTACTACTACTACTGTTGATTTGTCTTCTTTTCGTTTGAGTTCTTCATCTTCTAGTTTTTATTTATGGCATTCTCATTTAGGTCATGTTTTCTTTTCTCGTTTGAGATTTTTGGCATCCACAAGAGCTTTAGAAAATTTACAAACTTGTGATATTTTTTTATTGTAGTGGATGTAAACTAGCAAAATTTTTCGCTTTACCTTTTATTTGAAGTATTTTTATTTCTTTTTCACATTTGACTTGATTCATTCTGATGTATGTGGACCTTCTTCTATTACTATAAAAGGAGGGTCTCGATATTATGTTTCATTTATTAATGATCATACTCGTTATTATTGGGTTTATTTAATGAAATATTGTTCTGAATTCTTTGAGATATATACTATAACAACTCGACCCAACATGATGTATCTTGTCCGTTTTGGGCCTTGCCGCCCTCACAGTTTTGTTCCTGATGACGCGAGCCCATTTCTGAGCCTGACTCTCCAAAATGCGTATAACATGTTAGCAACCAGCACTACTAATAAGGCTAGTTACCAAACCCTCACTCGTCGATGTGGGATATTACAATCCACCCCCCTTAAGGAGCCTGACGACCTCGTCGGCACAACCGGACAGCCAGTGAGGTCGGTTCTGATACCAAATGTAACAACCTGGGCCAACATGTTGTATATTGTCTGCTTTGGGCCTTACCGCCCTCACGGTTTTGTTCCTGGTGATGCGAGCCCTCTTCTAAGCCTGACGCCCCAAAACACGTACAACATATTAGCAACTAGCACTACTAATAAAGCTAGTAACCAAATCCTCACCCGCCGATGTGGGATATTACACATATTGTCAAAACTGCTCGTTCTCTATTGTTGTCTGCTTCTGTTCCTAATGAGTTTTGGGAAGAAGTTGTCCTTACTATTGTAAGTTTGATTTATACCATTCCATCGTCTCATAGTTTGGGTTTGTCTTCTTTTGAAAAGTTATATGGGTGTGTCCCTGATTATTCTTCATTTAGAGTTTTTTATTGTATTTGTTTTGTTCTTCGTCCTCATGTAAAATGCAGTAAATTGTTCTCTTGATCTGCTTTTTGTGTCTTTCTAGGTTATGGTGAAGGTAAAAAGAGGTCTCATTGTTTTGGCCCAATAACTCAGAAACTTTATGTATCTCGTCATGGTGTCTTTCTTGAGTATATACCTTTCTTTTCTATTCCACCCATTACTCATAACCTAACTAGACCTGATCTTATTTGTATAGATCCTTTTTTTTTAAGGATTCTGATAGTTTATCATCTCGGTTCCTAGTACATCTAGTACCTCAGACACTTCTCTCCATGTTCAACCAATTTGTACTCATAATTCTGCAGGTATTGACACTTTACTCTCCAGTACACCTGAAGCTCCATTCTTATCTGCAACTCCTTAAGTTTTATCTGAGATTATGGATCCACCTCTACGTCAATCCATATGCATTCGTAAGTCCACAAAACTACTAGATTTTGTTTATTCTTGTTATTCTTCATCATTTGCATTCTTTTTAGCTTCTATTCATTGTCTATTTGATCTCTCTTCCTATAAAGAGGCAATTCTTGATCTTTTTGGCAGTAGGTTATGGATGAGGAACTTTTTGCTTTGTATAAGACAGATACTTGGGATCCGGTTCCTCTACCTCCTGGTAAGAGTGTTGTTGGTTGTCGTTGGGTGTATAAGATCAAGACTAATTCTGATGGGTTTATTGAGTGATACAAAGCTAGGTTGGTTGTAAAAACATACTCTCAACAATATGGTATGGATTATAAGGAGACGTTTACCCTTATTGCAAAAATGACCGCTATTCGTACTCTTATTGTAGTAGCTTCGATTCGTTAGTGACATATCTCTCAACTTGATGTTAAAAATGCCTTCTTAAATGGAGATCTTCAAGAAAAAGTTTATATGGCGCCCCCTCCTGGTGTTTCACATGACTCTGGGTATGTTTGTAAGCTTAAAAAAGCATTATATGGTGTCAAACAAGCACCTTGTGCTTGGTTTGAGAAATTCTCTGTTATGATCTCGTCTCTTAGATTTGTTTCTAGTAGTCATGATTCTGCTCTTTTTATTAAGTTCATTGATACAAGTCGTATCATTCTATCTTCATATGTTGATGACATGATTATTACTGGTGATGATATTAATGGTATTTTAGTTTTGAAGACAGAGGTGGCTAGACAATTTGAAATGAATGATTTGGGTTATATTCGATATTTCTTGGGTATTGAGGTAGCTTCCTCACCTAGAGGTTATCTTCTTTCTCAGTCAAAACATGTTGCAGATATTCTTGAGCAGGCTAGACTTACTGATAACAAGACTGTAAATACTCCTATTGAGGTTAACAGAAGGTATTCTTCTTCTGATGGTTTACCTTTGACAGATCCTACTTTATACCGTACTATTGTTGGGAGCTTGGTATATCTCACCATTACTCGTCCAGATATTGCATATGTTGTTCATATTGTTAGTCAGTTTGTTTCTTCTCCTACTATTGTTCACTAGGCAGCTGTTCTTCGTATTTTGCAATATCTTCAGGGTACAGTCTTTCAGAGTCTTTTATTTCCATCCACCTCTTCCTTGGAGCTGCGTGCATACTCTAATGCTGATCATGGTAGTGATCTCATAGATCGCAAGTCTGTTACCGGTTTCTGTATCTTTCTAGGTGATTCTTTTATTTCTTGGAAGAGCAATAAACAATCTATTATTTTTATCCTCAACCGACGCAAAATATCGTGCTATGACATCCACTACCAAGGAGATTGTTGGGTTACGTTGGTTACTTGTTGATATGAAAGTTTTCCATTCTCATCCTACTTCTATGTATTGTGAAAACTAGAGTTCTATTCAGATTGCTCACAACTCGGTTTTTCATGAGCGAACTAAGCACATTGAGATCGATTGTCATCTTACTCGTCATCATCTCAAGCATGACACCATTACTTTGCCTTTTGTTCCTTCTTCCTTGCATATTGTAGATTTCTTTACCAAGTCGCATTCCATCTCTCGTTTTTGTTTTCTAGTTGGCAAACTCTTGATCCTTGTAGGTGTCCCATCGTGAGTTTGAGAGGAGATGTTAAATAATACATATACTTATGTTTTATTTATTAATGGTATAATAATATTTTCAGTTTAACCTATATATAATCTCTTTGTATTTAGGTTAACTCAAGCACTTTAAAATAAACAGATTAATGAGAATTCCAGTCTCCTTCTATGATCATTTTCTGTTTTTATTTTATTTTAATCTAAATTAATTTAACAAATACTTACTGTTTTTCTGCTGCTTCTTTTTCCAAACATACAAGACCAAGCATAAGCCAACGAACAGAATCCCAGTAGACAACACAGGGCTTACTATGATCATTTTCTTCACTTTGGATTTGGTATTAGCCTTTGCAGAGCCACCGTTATCTATAACATGGTACAGAAAAACTGGTGTTAAAAAGAGGAAATGCCAATATGGCTGGAAAGTTTTCTTTGGCCATATATCATTCAATTTCAGCTTTCTACTCATTTGTTATAAAACAGTATCATTTTGGGTAGGAGAAAACCAATCCATCATGTTACCATCACCAAGTCATGACTAATCTAGCTGTGTATAAGGGAAAATTAATAGCTTGGTTTGGATTCGCTAAGAGACTAAAATAGAAGGAAACTCTGTTGCTGATAGCCTTGCAAGGAAAATCAATAGCTTGCTAGTTTTCTATCTGAATATATTTCGAATTTTAATAATAATAAAAAAACGACTTCTCTAATCTGAGGATAAATTCATACCTAGTTCTGATGCAGCCATCCGTATAAAAATGTCTTGCTCATTCTGAAGGAAAGTTCTCATATCTATCAAATCATTGAACCAAAGCAAGCAACCACTTCCTCCATCCCTGATGTCCAAGTTTGTATACGCAGTACAGCTGCAGTTCTTCAAGCATGTGTTCTTGCACTCCTCCAGGTTCATACTCCTGTTGAACCATGATTTTCTTGTCTCCGGCATCTTCAAACCTCTGAGCTTCCGAAACCCATCTCTGGAACAATTTAGTGCTGTCTTTCTAACGCAACCGCTTGACCAATCTGTCTTGTCCCAGTCTCTTGGAACTTTTGGTACAAATCCGTTCAAGCAATTACACACTGGAGAGTTGTTAATGCTACAGATACCATTTGCGCCACAGAGTGCATAACGCTCACAATTATCTGTATTTCCTGTTTCATAAAGAAACCAACTTTGAGTTTGCTCGATCCAGAGGAGGTGCTGGATATCACCACTCTGACTTACGAAGACCCTCCAATTCCTTGAGTTATTAAGAAGATTTTCTCTGAAAAATATCTCCTTGTCATTAAAAACAAATTCAAATGTGTACACTGGATTTGGTTTTAACCGAGGCAAGCCACTGAGCCCCAGACCATTCCATGGCCCACCTCGATACTTCACAGTTGAATCTTCCAACACTGCATACTCCGGATATCCATCAGGAATAAGGATTATTGAAATATTACCTCTGGAAGGATCATCTGGTGACTTCCATGATGTCAAGTGCCAGTCCATGCCAGTTATTATATTCCGTCCTACCTTCATGCCCGGTAATAGTGTGTTGCCTGGATAATCAGAACTCTGCCACAAGGAATTCTCCATGTTATTATCACCCTCCTCTTTCACAACAAGGTTTCCTGAATCCAAAAGCTGCGCAACTGGATTCCTAGCAGGTGTTGATGTGTTGGAAGACCAAATGATGCTTCCACTACGATTGAGAAGAACAAGAAGTCCTTGGTTTGTAAGCCTTACAACACCTGATGAATCGTCAAGTGGAGTTTCTCTGTTGGCAACCCAAACAGCTGTCTGGACAGATATTTTGCCATACCATATCCCCAAGTATCGGTTTGTGGATTTCCCGGGGCTGAAAAATCCTAATTCATATGTCCCACCAGCTGAAACTATAGTGTCTCCATCTCTAATGAACTGCGCTGTGTTTATGGTGTCAGTAGGTGTGGCTGTTCTTACAATCAGAAATGAAATGAAGCAGAAAACAAGCATGGGGATGGAATCCATTGCTGCTCTCACTTCGTTATATTACAAAATGGCTGGCCTTGCTAGATGTGAAGTTTTTCGTCTCAAGGAATTGCCTATTTAACATCACAATTAGTCTACGGGGAGAGCTAGCCACTACAGAGGTAAACGCATCTCTTTTCCATTGCTTGAGTTCGTTGAAAATTATAGCTACCCAATCTTGAAAATCTAGTGGAAAAAATTATAGCTACGAAATCTTGAAAATCTAGTGGAATCATGGAAGTGGCATACCACCAGACTATCCATCAATCAAGGTCATTGTATGCATTGATGATTATATAATAATGATCACAATTGCTATAAATATATCAGCAACTCTTAACAGAATAACAAAAAATTCAATCATTTTTATTATTAAATAAATATAACAATATCAATAACACTCATAGAAAATTTTATATCATATTAATAATAATAGATTGCGTTGCAGTTTAAAGTTAAACACGTTACAAATATCAAACTAAGTATATTAGTATAAATAATTTAATAGTGAAATTAAAAATGACAAGACATGCCATAATAATAATAATAATAAAATATATTTTGAGTGAAAAGTTGAGTCAATAAATCTAAAGAAAGTTAATGTGATTGTCTGAAAAGGGGTCCTTATTATATACTAATAAATCATATTATATGAAATGAAAGGGTGCATTGTCCGGATAAGAGCTAAGAAAGAAAATTGAGAAACGCAATTTATAAGCTATACAAAATGAAAACGACAGAAAAATTAACAGTAAACCTATGGAGAATCCTAAGCATATTACCAGCACTAGCTAATCCAAGTAGCTCCTTCTACAATCTACTTGTAAATTTTTTGTTGGAGCCTATGGAGAGAAGTAAAAATGAGAAGTTAACTTGCCATAAATTGAAAATAAACGAAACTTGAATTGAAATTCTTTGTTGTGGCTTAGAAAAAAGCAGGGATAATTCTAGACCGTCTCAATTGAAGGATTTTGGTGGGTGAGGGCCAGGGAGAACAATAGAGGAAGGAAGGATTTTAGGTTGCTGGTGTGGCTATTGTCTTTTTAACTAGGGATTTATATCTCTAATGGAAAGCGACAAAATTTTCTTAAAAAAAAAAAAACTAAAGTTGGGTCTAGTTATAAAATCTTAAGACTTTTGCAGGGGCTTTGGCCCTAACTAAACTCCATCGGCTCCACCTCTACTTGTGAGATGTTGGTCACTCATATGCAAACCATACAATTCTCGAAAAGACAAAAAATTAGATTTGAAAGTGTGACATAGAGATAATCTTGAATCTACACACCAACATTATTGAAATCTGATATCCCTACCCAATGAATGACAATTCGCGAATAAAAAGTATAGGATGACATCATGAAGACAGTTGTTTTTCGATAAGTCGATTCAATTCTTTAAAGAATTAAAGTATAAGAGAAAACTCCCTCACACACTCACGAAGAGAGATGAGGCAATCTAAATTATTATTAACTAGGGATTTATATCTTTAATGGAAAACGACAACGTTTTCCTTATAAAAAAAAGGAGTTCGGTTTGGTTATAAAATCTTTAGACTTTATGATGCGAACCTCATGATCACACAACCCACACACAATGACACCAATTCCCGGAAAGCCAAGTGAATCAGGTTTGATAGGAGTGTGACACAAAGATAACTTGTACCTAGACACCAACACTATTGGAAATGGAAAACCCCTACCCAATGAATATTGATTTGCAAAGAAGAAATATTAGAATGACGCCACAAAGCTAGTTGTTCTTCGATAAGTCATTTTCAGTTCTATAGAGAACAAGAAACGGAGATTATCCCACCAACACACAACAAGTGTGGCAAAGAAGTTTATTGATCTGAAAATTGTGTAACCTTACATGTTTGGTTATGCATTTATTTATGCTAACTCTAGACTTAAAGAAACCCTAATGGACCCCCCTTAGGTGGACTTATATGAAACCCACTTACAATTGACCCAAATAAGTAATAATAACCCAAAAACTAAGAAGAAAATAATAAAGATAATAAAAATCTGAAAATTATCTTCCTAAATATGCTAGAATCAGATTTGTCACCCTTAAGAAGTCTCAAATAAACTAGGAGAAATCTGATTTGGAAAATTTGTGTTGCTGCCCCCTTTGATGTCCTTGATTAGCTTGAATTTCCTTGTTTAACTTGGACAAATAAGAAAACAAATTTTCTCCTTTGTTGTTGATTTAATTACTTTCCATCCGAGGTTAGGAAAAGAATTAAATAATCCTCCCTTCTTTAGGAACAAGATCTGGCCAACTTCCTTATTTAATTAGGAGAATAAATTGCTGACTTTTTATCATTGTAGCATTAGGAAAAAAACAAGCCTAAGAAGGATGGTATGGGGCCGGACACATCAGCCCCTTGTTCCACACAAATTGGGCTCTTCTTGGACCTGAATTAGATGAATTAAAGGCTGTCCTTCATGCTCCTTAAATTTCCCAAACCTCTCTAGGTCCATCTTGCTCCATATGTTCTGAACAAGCTCATTCAATGCTTCTTTAAGCTTCTTTGCCCTGGCTCTTGTAATTGGCCCAATTGGCACCTCTAATGGGTCATTGGCATGATTACGCTTGGTGTTGGGCTGAGCATCCTAAAAACCACCATCACCAATATCACCATTTAAATCAGCATGTCCCTTAACATTACGGAAATTTTCCCTTTGGCCGAATTGGCCCCTAGTTCTATTCCCAAAATCCCTTTAGTTTCTAGGCTGCCGAAAACCTTCCTGATGGCACATGGCCTCATCCTCAAGACCACCATCACCAATATCATCAACGGCTTCCTCAAAATCCTCATAATCAGCCCACCTTGGCCTTTTGACCCTACTGCCACTGTTTGCTTTCGATTCAGCCCCAAGCTTCCTCACGTCTTAGGTGTTTAGACCAGCTTCATTACTACGTTTCTCCACCCTATCAAGTCTGTCACACACATTCCCCATCACAAAATTCATCCTCTCCATCATCTACGTCATGGCTTGCATTTGGAATTTAAGTTCTCCCTCGGGATGGGTTGGTGTGTTGTTTTGATTTGACATGATAGTACCTGCAAAAATTGGTTAGTAGTAAAAACAATATCCTCACGTCGCTCGTGTTTCGCTCAAACACTCTTAATATCCTCACACCTCTCGTCTCACCTTCTTACGGTTCTTGCAGAATTGAAACCAAAACCAAATAGAACCAATCTTAGCAACGCAATCCAAATATGTATATATGACTCAAGAAGCAATAAAAAAACAACAAAACAAGCGAAAACAAAATTGCAATGATAGTCTTGCGAGTAGCAAGCGAATCTATCCGAAATACGAATGAAACTGAAGACTCGAATAAAAACAAAAATGAAATATGAAAAAATGATGAAAAAACACCCAAATATGTTGGATATGTTGAAAATATATTGCAAGAAATGAAAACAACAGAAAGAAAGTGAATTTCAAAAGTTGATGCAAAACAAACTCGTTTACGACGAGTTAAGTCTGAATCTGGAACCTAAAGTACATGATGTCCAATTGAGCTGAAATTTCAGAAATAGTGCGATATCAACCCAAATAGACAGAATATAAAGTTTGAACAATTTATAATAAGGTTTGATATACTGATGCAAAAACATTATGAATCAGACCTGATTATACCCGAAATTGAAAACGAAAGCAAACAATCCAATTGACCCCAAAATTAATATATGGTGCGATTAGGACCCCAGTAATCAGAATCTCAAATTTGAGCTAATTCAAAGCTGATTTGATCCAATTTTCCCTTGTTTTGTTTTCTGCGGCAGAAACCAATAAACATCTTTTTGAACAACTTTTGTTTTTCTTTCTTTCTTTCGTTTTTTCTTTTTTTTATGCTCTCCTAATATATTTTAGACAGTAACCAAATGAAATAACTAAATTTTTTAATTTTTTTTATGTGCTGCAAAATCAAGGAGAAGAAGAAATTGGACACTAAGGACTTGTTTTTTGCAGAATCAACAAGAAATGAAAATTTCAGAAGGATATAACCTAATTAATGGAGCTAAGCTCTGAAACCAAATGATGTGAACCTCGTGATCACGTGGTCATGCAGCCCACACGCAAAGACACCAATTCCTGAAAAGCCAAGTAAATCAGGTTTGATAGTAGTGTGACACAAAGATAACTTGTACCTAGGCACCAGCACTATTGAAAATGGAAAACCCCTACCCAATGAATATTGATTCGCAAACGAGAAGTATTAGGATGACGCCACAAAGCAGTTGTTCTTCGATAAGTCGTTTTCAATTCTATAGAGAACCAAGATTTTATTGTCTCCGGCATCTTCAAACCTCTGAGCTTCCGAAACCCATCTCTGGAACAATTTAGTGCAGTCTTTCTAAGGCAACCACTTGACCATCCTGTCTT
>Ga0325405_1005617_pt1 | contig 12729 bp, 13 predicted proteins | sample PopdelMetagenome_21_FD_205663 | JGI IMG/M metagenome (GOLD analysis project Ga0325405, IMG submission 205663) | Populus deltoides microbial communities from Bellville, Georgia, United States - Xylem-Control-R2 | ecosystem: Host-associated > Plants > Phyllosphere > Stem > Wood/Secondary xylem... | reverse complement strand
TCTAATTATTTTATGGGAAGAGAGAATTTGTAGGTCCTTTTCAATTTTCATGGTGGCCTTGTACGTACAGCCTATCTTGCTGTTGTCCCTACACATGGCGTATCAGGATTACTTGACATTATAGGTAATTGTTTTAAATGGTATTCTAATTTTGAGGATAGTTTGAAACAAATGCCCTTTGTATTCAATATTGATAAATATACACCATAATTATCATTGAAATCGAGAAAGATGACGTTCATAACCTGAATCTAGTACAATACCTACATAATTTATTAAGTGGACAGAAACTCATGGAGAAGAAGGAGATAGATCTTTTCCAGGATAAGAGGTAAATCATATATATCAGTGATGGTCAACAAAACAACTACTCGATGATATTTAATTTATCTTTTAGGTTGGTCATCTCATATTTAAGTTGGATCATCTCAGTATTAAACCAGGTTGTCTGCGATTTAACTTATTCTCGTGCGATTGCTTGGACGCCTAGAGATTACAAGTTCAAACCTGATTATAAGGAACTAACAGTTAATACACTACAACTTGTCTGCATATCCTTAGTTATAGTGTTTGAGATACTGTAAACCTGAATTCTATTGGGTCCACTAGATAATCTAACCTCCAACAACAAACCCGGATCAAGTTCTGGATGGGTCAAAAAATCATCCCTGTATCTATCCAGTAATCGAATGACAAAAAAACAGTCAACAAATTTGAAAAAATAATAACTTATGAAATTTTTTTGTTGAGATCCAACTTAACATGAACTTTTGAGCTTGACTATCCATGAACTGTTGCACCCGTTTCTGATAGTCCTTATTTTGCATGTGAGTTTCAACAAAAAGTTCCATCGGTTTTGGATCACGTCCAAGGATCGTAGCTTGCTAAAGGAATCTACTGTTAGTTAAAATTTTTCATATAATACAACCATTTTCATATAATAGAAGCATACCAATTGTTTTGCATGCGAAACAAACACAATGGATTTATTGGTGTGTATGGTAATTGAACCATGAATCTCGTTGTTCCGGTTTTTTGCACCAAACTACAAACATCACACAAAATGCTCAGATAACATGTATCGGAAATAAGCGTCCTAGATAGCCTTCGAGATGTGTCGAGGTCTGAAATCTCTCCATATGGTCATGTCCTCCCAGCTTGGAAGACCTCTTTATTTTGTACATCTCTTTGATTTTTTGCACCTCATACCAGAAAGCATGCAATTTGGTACATAGAAATAAATTGTTTATTAAGATAATAAAATTTAAACATTTAAAAAAATATCACATTTTGAATTCAATCTTACCTAATGGAGCTGCAATTCTCACATACCCTTTCGATAATAGCATTGTCAACCTCCTCATAGTGAATTTTTTCTTGCATGTCAATTTTATAAAATAATCTGTTTATTAAAATTTTAAAACTAATTATTTATTTATATACTAAACTTGAACTTTCCGAACCTAGCATCAATCATTAGCTTTCATTTAGGATTTTTAGAAACCTGACTCCACTTAAACAAGGGCATTTTCATTGACGATTTCATTATTGGTGTTATCGTGCAATTAGCCTTCATATTTGTAAACTTGAAATTCTATTTGTTCATTGAAATTAATTAATAAAAAAATATTCATTATTGTAAATTTTTTAATCATGCATGAAAGGAAAATAAACTTACATGTTGTGGTTGGGCTTCCATTAAACAATGTACTTTTCAGTATATACATCCTACTTAGAAAGGATCCCCTTCTATGAGGCGACATCGCACTTGATGAGTTTGCGTTAACACAATAACATAATAATAAAATCACAACAATAAAAGTTCCATCAGTGTTAACAATAGTTCATTATAAAGAAACAACTGTAAATATTACATTAAAGTCAATCTCATTGCACTTTGATGTTTTACAATTTAATCAGAATTGTCTTCTTCTTCTTCTTCTTCTTCAATTTCATCATCGTTATGTCTATCGTAATCTTCTTCATTGAATTGATGCTCGTCGATATCATCATCTTTATTGACTTTTGTATATCCACTAGTTCTCAATGTATCATTTAACTCCTCAACATCAACATTAACAAAAATATTTTCAGTTATATGAAAATTTAATTTCTCTTTTAAGTCGGTAAACGAAGCAACTTGATATGCATCAACTAACATCAACAAAAATATTTTCAGTTATTCTACTCACTATAATATTGTAATTCAATTAACTCTTCTAACTTCCTATAATAATCAACTTCAAACTTATTAGAAACTAATCCATTAACATAAACTTCACTATTATATATGTCTTTCTACCTTGACCATACTCTTAAGTATGAAAAATATATTCATTGATGAATTATAACATTTGACATATCTTTCAAGACCTAAACATAGTAAATTCAAACAATCAATGACATTTCTTTCCAATTGATAAACTTGATACAAGATTACAACCATTAATAGTTAAAGAGAAATATGTAATGAAATTAACTATTACGTGACAAATCATTCATCTTGTAATTGAAAAATTTGAGATTCGGTCAGATATGAATTTTGAGATAGTAAAAATTAACGATGTTGACTATGAGAAATTCTTAAATCTATTAGTTTATGTATAATAAAAAAATTATTTTAAAATAAAAAATATTAATATTGTACTTACTGAATAAAAGGTTTCATTTCATCACAGTTAAATAATACATAATTATCTGCATGTTTGAATTCGATTTTTAACAAATGTCTTTCCCTCACTGTATTTTTTGGTAAAGGTTGTCAAACATGGAAAAATATTGACAAATTCTTACTTGAAGGCATTTCCTCACCATCATCATCTCTTGGAATGCAATTGATTCTTGTTATTAAGTAAAACTCAAAATAGTATGAGATAAATGTTGAGATCTCTTCAACAATATAAGCTTCACATATCTATGCTTTTAACATATACCTTGTTTTTAACTTATTTTTCTTAAGGCTGAATAACTATCTGCGTAAAATTAAATAAATGTTTTAAATTTAAAAAAATAAGACAATAGAAATTTAAATAGGATGCATGCGTAATCCTTAACCTCTTAAATAGATACATCCATCTATATTGGACAAGGCCTTCAATTTTTGCCTCAAATGGTAAATCTATGGGTAGATCCTCCATCGAATCAAAGAATGATGAAGGGAATATCATTTCAAGTTTGTAAATTCCTTGGACGATATTCATTTCAAGCTTCTTCATGTGTTAGGTATGCAACTTGTTAGAGTATATATCTCTAAAAACATGAATGATCTTCGTGAGTGCATCCCATATCTATTTTGGCAATAAATCCCCAAAAAACAAGTGGAATGAATGTTTGAATAAACACATGGTAGTTATGACTCTTTATTCTATACAATTTGTCATCCTCTAAATACACCAATCTAAATATGTTTGAAACATATCTATCAAGAAAACACAGAATCTTAAGTCTTTGATAAACAAGTAATTATGCATAAGTCTAAGACGAAGATGGCTTTGGGCTTTGCGACCCGTGCCCGATCATAAACTAACTCCATATTTTTACAGTGACAAAACAAAGGTATATCCATTCTAGCTTTCATGTTGTCCTTTGCCTTCCTTTTAATGTTTATCATCGTGTTAAAAATGTTTTTAAATGCATTTTTTTTATATGCATGACATTCAAATTATGATGGAACAGACTAGTCTTCTAATAAGAAATGTCCCAAAAAAATACTTCACTTTACCTAATTGTGGGTCACACAAAAAACCAGGAAATTGCTGTTTACTGAATTGAAAACCAAACACAATGCCTTCATACTGCAAGACCACATCATACAATTCTTCACGCGACGGTACTAACGGTGCAACATCACTTTTAACTTTACCTACAAAAAAGCCTTTTTGTACTTATTATTGGTTGGTAAGAACCTCCAGTGGTAATAAAAAAAATATATGTTTTACCATAATTTGTTAAGGTAAAGGCATTGTTATTTTCCATGCAGCATGGATATGCTAATTTCCATACATGATCCAATAAGAAACCACTCTATATGAAGGAAAATCATTAATAATTTACATCAAAGCTGCTTTCATCTAATTTTTTTCTTCAAGACATCATACATTAAAGTCTCGGATGATCATAATTGATTGAACTCATCAATCAACAGTGAAACACACACACACACACACACACACACACCTAGACTATTAAGACCGGATATAACTGTAGATAATAATATGAACTTTGATCTTATACACATCCCCAGTGGCAAATTATAAATCATGAGTATCACCAACTAACAAGAATATGGTACAAAAAATAACCTAAATGGATTGAATCCGTTTTTACATAACCCAACATGCACCCTATTAAATTGATTCCAAGCTTGAACATCAGAAAGGTGCATCATGACTCCAATCACACATCATGTGAATGATGTTATGTCATGTGCTCAATAATCTTTGAAGACATGAATAACCTTTACAGTCTAGGAATGATTGGGAAGTATCTCAATTTTTTTTCTATGATACAAAAGTCCTACTTCTTCCAGTTCTAGGTTTATACCAAGCATGCCCATAAGTTATGTACTCGGTTAAATTTGCATTTTTAAAGTAGTACAACATGTAAAAGATTAGACACATGTTAATTTTCTGGTATTGTAGGCCAAAGGGTTTTATAATGGATTTATCAGTATAAAAGTTCTCTTTTAGTTTATTTCCTTTAGGTAAAACACTTCTAGCCCTTTCAGTGATTTTATCATAATCGACCTCACTCACCCATAATCTGATTTGATTGTGAACAACTATGCAACGACTAATAATTTACTATGATTTATGCATCCATCTTATATAATGGTTTGTTGGTATCTTTCAAAATATCAAAAAAGCTGGCTGCGTCTATATTTGGTTTTTCATCTACGATTGAACATTCACCTGCATAAACCTGATTCATCCTCATTACATCCATAACCATACTCTTATAACGATTGTTATTATCATCTATAAGTCCATGCACGTTGCTAGAACTAGAAGTTGACTCATTACTGTGGTTTCGTAAAGAATATATGGTTATCCGTACAAACTAACACAAGTATTTTTTTCATGTACCTTCTTGTGCATCATAATAACATTTGATCGAGAATTTTTTTTTTACACCTTTTACATGAACATCTAAGACAACTTCCACTAATAATTTTTTTGGATTAGATAGTACATAATTAATAAAACCCTTAATTTCATTACAATAATACTTCTCGTGCAACCTTTCTGCTAAAACTTGATACATCCAAGAACGATAATCAATTACTTATATGAAACCTATATAGAATATTAATGACAATATGTATTGATTTGTAATGTGAACTAACAAATTATCGATACCTTTAAATCATTATCAATTTTCTTTATAAATTTAAATTCCTTTAAGGCCTCATTTGTTTGCTGGAAAATAGTTTCTTTTGGAAAATGGTTTTCTTGGAAAGTGAATTCTTGGAATGTGAATTATTTTTCGATGTTTAGTAGTGTCATGAAAAATAAGTTGGAAAACATTTTCCAGTATTTGGTTATGTTATGTAAAATGAGCTGGAAAATAACTTATTAATTTATTAATTTCAAGTTTATTAAAATAATAAGGAATAAATCTTACAATTTAAAAAGTTGAATGAGATGAAATTAAAAAAAAATCTAATTTCATAAATTATCTAAAATAAAATAAATAACAATCAAAATAATAGAGATTAAATCTAACAGATAAAAAAAATTTAAAGATGATGAAATTAAAATAATATTAATTACAATTTCATAAACTATTTCAAATAAAATAATTAACAATCAAAAGATTGAGGATCAAATTTGATAGATAAAAAATTTCAATTAAAAAAAATGATAACAGAAAAGTAAATAACAATCATGAAAATAAAAACCAAAATTAATATAAAAATCCAATTAAATCAAATTATAAGGGATAAAATTAAAAAAAATGCCAAACAAAACATAAAATAATCAAAAGTTTGAGGATCAAATCTGATATAATCAGCAAATAATATGACATTTCTAAATTTTTCACAACTTCTAAAAAGTGTTTTCTGTCCAAAATAAAAGAAAAACACTTTCCTGGAAACTAAGCCAAATTTTCCTTTGATTGGAAATTGTTTTCCGTTTACTAATTTTTCTAATGATAAATAAACATAAGAAGGTTTGGAAAGTGATTTTTAAGAAATCATTTTTCGTGAAACAAACGGGGCATAAATTTACAAAATTTTCAACTTAACAATAAAATAGATTAAATTTGAAACCTATCCATTAAATAAACCATTATTTATTTTATTATAAAACACCTAAATTACATAATCAACTCAATTTCATCAAATGACAAACAAATATAATTTTTCAAAATTTGAAACAAACCTGAACATGTACAAATCATACATTCATATAAAAATTTATATAGGAACTATAAAACAAGTAAACACACAAATAAACTACATAAAAATGCCAAACAATTAACATTTTAAAAATGGGTGACAATAAAAAAATGGGTAGTTTTGCATACTTGATGTGTCGAATCTTTAAAACAATTAAACTAGAATAGGGATACTGATAGACTGGGTGTTGGAATGGTTGAATTTGTGATGATGGGAGTCTGATTTGTGACAAAATAAAGGGACAAGGGTGTCGTGTGTTATTTTCTGCTGAATAAAAAGGAAAAAAAAGAATATTACTGACAGATTCGCCGATACGTATTAGTAACGAGCATATTGCAATGGTAATTCTATCTAATAATGACACATTATTTTTCTATTTTTTTTCCATTCCTTAATTTTCAACTGTAATTCTCTTGGTATTCACCGACGTAATTTTTCCATCGATGAAGTCGTAGGAACTTTGTTATATTAGTTATGTCATAGATTTTATGATATTCTATAAAATGCATCATCTTTGAAAACCTATCAATAACTACAAAGATAAAATTTATACCCTTTTTTTTACCTAAATAAACCCAAAATAAAATCCATTGAAATATCTACCTAAAGCTTCTTAGGTATAGGCAAAAGAGTATACAAACCATGTGGTTAGACTTTAGACTTGACTTTTCTACATATAATGTATTTATCACATATGCGATGCATATCCTTTTCATCTTAGGCTAATAAAAATGTTCATGCATTGTATCTAAAGTCTTAGCAACATCAAAATACGTCATTAAACCACCCTTATGTGTTGCACGAATAAACAATTCATGCATAGAACTCATAGGCACACACAATGTATTCTCTTTAAACAAATATCCATTAAGTCTATAAAATTTTATCAAAAGCCAAATTCTCACATGCATTATATACATTAGCAAAATCATTATCAATCATATATAACACTTTCACATACTCAAATCCCAACATCTTAGCATTCAAAGTAGATAGAAGAACATACTTTTTTGATAACGTGTCAACCATAATGTTTTCTTTACTTTGCTTGTATTCAATAATGTATAGGAGGTTTCAATTAATTCCACCCATTTGGCATGTTGTCGATTCAATTTACCTTTCCCTTTCAAATGTTTTAATGATTCATGATCCGAATGAATCATGAATTCCTTTGGCCATATGTAATGTTGTCATGTCTCTTAAATATGCTCCAATTTGTAAAGCTCTTTATCTTATGTTAGGTAGTTCAAGGTTGCACCGTTGAGCTTTTCACTAAAGCAGGCAATATGTCTTTTATCCTGTATTAAAACAACTCCAATATATATTCATAATGTGTCACATTCAATCTTGAAAGCCTTTGTAAAGTCAAGTAAACATAAAACAAGTGTAGAATATAATTTTTATTTTAATAAATTAAATGCATTTTCATGTTCACTTCTCAATTTAAATCCAAAAGATTTTTTCATAATTTTAGTTAAAGGCACAACTAATATACTAAAATCCTTAATGAAACACCTATAAAAATTAGTCAAGCCATGAAAGCTTTTTACCTTAGTGACCGATTTAGGTGTTGGCCATTCTTGGATTGCCTTAACCTTCTTCTCATCCATTTCAATACCACATGGACTTACATCATAACCATGAAATTCAATCTTTTTCATGCAAAAGGTACATCTTTTAAGATCAGTATATAATTATTCTTTATGCAACACATCAAGTACATTACATAAATGTTTAATATGTTCAATCAAGTTCTTGTTATAGATCAAAATACCATTAAAGTTCACATATACCTATGAACGCACGTAATATATGATTCATAAATCGCATAAATATACTAGGTGTATTTGTAAGTCAAAAAGGCATGACTAATCACTTATACAAACCATACTTAGTCTTAAATGCAGTTTTCCATTCATCATATTCTTTCATCCTAATATGATGATATCCACTTTTCAAATTAATTTTTAAAAATACACAAGATCCATGCAACTCATCTAATATATCATCAACCGTAGAGATAAGATGTCTATACTTTACCATTATGTTATTAATGACATGATAATAAACACATGTCCTCCAAGTTCTATCATTTTTAAGCACAAAGAAGATCAAAAAAACACATGAACTCATACTTTCGGGTATGTGCCCCTTTGACATTAACTCTTCGCCTTACTTTTGAAGTTTCTTTGTCTCCTTGAGATTACTTCGGTAGGCGAGTCAATTTAGAGTTACAGCTTTGAGTATAAGGTCTATTTAACATTCAATTTTCCTTATTGGTAGTAATCCACTAGGAATTTCTTTGGAAAACACATCATCAAATTCTTGTAATAAATAAATAGTCATACTAGGAACACAAGAATCGAGATTGTTAGCATAAAAATAACCCTCCTTATACATAAATACAATCATTGGCTTGTTAGCATAAAAAATAGATTTAATCTCACCCTCTCTTGCATATAAATTAGGTTATTTATTTTTAATTTTTTCATATTATTCTCACGTCGCACAATTACTTTCTTCTCTATTATTATTTTACCTCCACTCTCGATAGAATTTAGTTTTAATTCATCAATGACCGAATCTAACTTTCTTATCTCACCATGTTCCTTGATTTTTCTCTCCCTTTGACCTCACTTTCTCTTTTCAATTTAATTTAATAATCATACAATTGTTTGGGTGATAATGGCACAAGGGTAATGGTTTTATGATCTTTTACAATAGTATACATATTGTTAAACCTGTCATGCATTGTCTTCCTGTTCAATTGTCAAAGATGATCCAATAATAAGTGACTCATATACATAGAAACCACATCACACAATACTACATTAGAATATCACCCAATTGAAAACAAAATCAAGACTTGTTTATTCACTTTAACATCACCACATTCATTCAACCACTACAATCTATAAGGTTATTATATTTTACAATACTCAAATTTAACTTCTTAAGAAGAGTTGTACTAACTATGTTTGTATAACTACTTTCATCAATAATTATACCACATACCTTGTTTCAAATATGACATCGTTATGGAAGATGTTTTTCTTTTGCTGCTATATATCATCTTTGTTAACCCGGACATGTAATTTATATCTTATATCCAAGGTCTCCCCCTCAATCGGATATGCAACCTCCTCGTTAAAATCCTTAAGTGGTGGCATCTTATCATCTTTAGATCTTTCACTTTCATATTCAATCTCACTATGATCCTTCAAGATCATCAACCTCTTATTTGAACACTAGGAATCAATATGTCTAACCTTCAAACACCTAAAACATTTGATATCATGGTTACGAGTGGGTTGAGTTTCAGATTTACTTTTGGAATCCATAATAATCTTTTTCTTGGCTTTAGGTTTGACATAGCTAGTACAACTCTTCTTAAGAAGTTGGTGGCAAATTTTATAAATGGCTTTGACTAGACAGCCCCTCTTTCTTAAATTTGGCTTTTATGATGTCTATGAGCTCAAATTAAATACCTGATATGTAATTCCCTTTTTCTACACCTTCACAACCCTATGTACCATGTTCTCTAACTCTATATAACATTGCAAATCTACTATATTTGTTATGTCTCATTTTAGCCCATTAAGAAACCTTACCGTGTTGGCATTCCTATCCTCCATTACATTAGCCTAAATCATAATGATTTTCATCTTCTTATGGTAATCCTTCACACTCTTAGAACCTTGATTCAAACCCTGTAGTTTCTAAAATAGCTTTCTATAACAGTGACTAAGAACAAATCATTTTCTCATTATGACCTTCATCTTGTCCTAAGTATAAATAGGCCTTTCTAGGTTTCTCCTCTTATTCAAGATAAGTTGATCCTATCATATTATTTAACACATTATAATAATTTTATAATTTGTTTTGCAAAATATTTTTTTCCCAGGGACTTTATATTTACTCCAGACTCATTAATCAAGCATAAATGAATATTAAAGATAAAGAATGCCTTTATTAATAACAAATATGTTTTTACATGAACAAAGTTGGTGTCACATGTAATCATCTGATTGGCTATAGGGTATATAACACTAGTATTTTTATGGTGTGATAACTTAGAAGCTATTTATTTGTTTGCCAATCTAATTTTCCATGCTAGCATGAAATATGTTGAGATTGATTCTCCTTTTGTTTGTGACATGGTTGCTTGAAAGGAACTCTAAGTTCAATTTATTGCTTCTGATGATTAATTTACTGATGTGCTCACTAAACCTCTCTCATTATCTCATTTTACATTTCTACAATCCTAGTTGAATGCAATGCCTTACCCATTCAATTTATAGGGGAGTAATGAAGCAATATGATTAAACATAATTCTATGCTCGAGTTCAATTATCTATTGTAGTATTAGTATTTTATCTATTATATTAGGGTCCATTACATAAAACCGATTACGATTAGTCAGGGTTAGTTTTCTACATCTTTCTCTCTCTCTCTCTCTCTCTCTTTATATATATATATATATATATATATATTATGAAAGAGAATAAACAACAATAGCTACAAGATTATAGTTCATAATAACTTCTTTCATTTCTTTTAAACTAATTCTTTTTCTTATTATATCAAGGAGGCCTCGTAATTTTACCAGATCCATTGAGAATTTAACATTACATAAGCTAGTTGGATTGAGTTTTAACCCTATTTTTTTGGTTCAAAGTTGATCAAGTATATAAATAGGTGAAGTGTTCATTCACTCATCACCTAACCTAGTATTTTTACCATATTTCTAATTTTTCATTGTTGATAAAAATATTCATTATAAACCCTAAAAATAAATTTAATCACCGAAACATTTACTTTTTAACTAATTTTACTTTATAAAAAAAAAACTTTGAAGTCCAATTTCTAATCAACCTAATATTGAAGGATGAAATAAAAAAAATCAATAAGAAAAATCAATCCATAAAAACGCCCGAGTTAACATGTTAAATGCCTGAGTTAATATGTTAACATATTTTGGTCATGAGATCGAGATAAATTTATAGAAAGAAAATAAAAAAAAATCATGAAGCCCCATCTCCAAAAAAATCTAATGATAAAGGTTGAAATCAAGGAAAAAAAATCAAATTCATGAGATTAATATATAATTCAAAAAAAAATAAAAAAAAATAGTGAAGCATAATTCCCAAAACTAAGAGTGTTCATGGTCTAATTTAGGCCTAAAAAGCCAATCGAAATGGTAACAATAATTTCTTGAGAAAACGACCCGGACCAAATTGAAAACCAGTTCAAACTGAACAGGTTCTATTCGGTCAAAATTAGTTTTTAGCATGAAAAACTGGAAAATCAAACACGTAGATAAAGCTTGTAAAAGCAAAGAGATAATTTGATATTAACAATAAGGATAATCAAACAAAAAAGAATTAAAGCCTACAAATCAAAATAGCAAAAAAAAAAAAACCTATCTAACCAAAGGAAGTTCACTTTAAGAGATGAAACAATTATAAACATAATTTCACTTTATTTACAAAAAAGCAAAATGGGTAATCTCAATAGGAGTATGGGACAACACCAAAAAAGAAAAGGAGAATTTGGTCAAAATTGCATGAATGAACAATGTTAATTTTTGTTTTCAAAAGCTTTAGTGTAGAAAAATCTACAGAATAAAAAATGATAAAGGGAATATAAATAAAGAAAAGTAAGGGGGTATATGTGAAGGAAAGTAGGAGGTCAGTTGGTCATAGTGCGAGCTAACAAAAGTCCTCATGTGTTTGTGCTGTATGTGTCTACACACACTAAACAAGTAAGAAAACACCACGGGAAGTCGGGGATGGTGAAAAAGTAATTGAGATCTAAAGAGTATTCAATATTTTCCCATCTACAACTGCACCAAAATAAGAGGCCAAAAAAATAGAGAGAAGAGGGAAAAGAAGGAGGGGGAGAAGGAAAGGGATGTGAGAGAGTTTATGAGAGAAGTGAGTAGAGTCAGTAGACTATAGAGACAGGGAGGGTGGTTGCAGGAGGAAAGGAAATTAGAGGAATGACAGGGAGGGTGGTTGCAGGAGGAAAGGAAATTAGAGGAATACGATTTCAGAAAAAAAAAAAAAAAACCTTTTGTAATTGGGTTAGCTTTGGGGCTCAAACTGAATCAATCTAGTTTGGTCTGGTTCAATCAGTTTTAAAACTAAATCGGACAGAAAAACTTTGTGTTTTTCTAATCGATTGATTCAGGTTTTTTTTCTCAGTTATGTTTTTGTTTCTTAATTTAATTGGTTTTTTAGTTTTTTTGAACAAGAACAATGTAATATTGAAGGATAGATTAAAAAAAATACTAAACAAAAAACAAAAATTAAAAATTATTGTAGTGA
>Ga0325405_1005615_pt1 | contig 12732 bp, 7 predicted proteins | sample PopdelMetagenome_21_FD_205663 | JGI IMG/M metagenome (GOLD analysis project Ga0325405, IMG submission 205663) | Populus deltoides microbial communities from Bellville, Georgia, United States - Xylem-Control-R2 | ecosystem: Host-associated > Plants > Phyllosphere > Stem > Wood/Secondary xylem... | reverse complement strand
AAAATAAGATTTTTATATTTTTGAAATATTGGCCAACACCCTTTGGAATTTACAAACATGTTGTAAAATCCAAAATGCAGAAAAATAATTTCTTTTTTGTGTTTAAGAAATCCATGATAAAACATATATTTTTTTAAAATCTCGAATATTTATTTTTTTCAGAAAAAAAATGTTCAAAATTTGTTAGGGTATTGGCCGTATGCAACACACAAAAATATTTTTTATATTTTTTTTTCAAAAACACAAGCATCGCAGTTAATCGCAATTAAAGACACAAACCATGCGCATATATTCTCAAAGTTTGCAAGAAAACTAAACAGTCCAAAAAAAAAACATCAGGGATGGCCCTTCGAAGCCAAACAAAAAAACTCTCTTTTTTTTTAATCTTTTTAGACTGGATCTAGCCTAGCCATATGGGTTGGAATGAATCCAGCCAGAACCAACCCGATTACTAGCCCAAGCCAATAACCGGTTCTGCCACAGTTGTATGCATATGCATGCTACAACGGCAGGGTAATTAATTTGGCAAAGACAGGGAAAGAAAAACTTACCAGCGAGGCAGCGGCTGGAGGCAAAGTGGAGGCAGATGACTGGTTGCTGCTCACGAAGGACGTCCCTGCTCGCTGTTCACGGTGGAGCCAGGTTTACTGGCTGTTGTCGCTGTTAGTTTTAGACGCGGTTGCAGACAAAACAAAAAATGGTGGCCCGCTGGTTGGTCGATATTGCTCCTCTATTTCTTGTGTTGCTGTAAAGGAAGGACATCTTCTGTTGGTTTTGCCACTGAGGCTGAGGAATGGTGTGGATTCTGCTGGTTCCATCACTACGCCTAAGGAAGGATATGGCTGTGGATGAGGCTACAAATGGCGAGTGGCTCAACTCGTTTCTGGTTGTTGTTGATGCAAGACACGGTTCAACAAAGATGGTGCTGCTAGCTGCTGGGAGTTTTCGAGGGAGGCTGGTATGTGGTTCTGGTGTTGCTTCTCTGTTACTATCGATGGAAGGGTTGAGGAAGAGAAAAGGAAGTGAAGTTAAAGATGGTTTCTCTGTTTTTTTTTTGTCAAAAGGCCAGGGCCAAAATCAGCGGGGAGACCGAGTGGCCTTTGGTAAATGAAGGGTTAGGTTATAGAGAGGTAGGGGCTGGTGAGATTGACGGCTGAGGGAGGGAAGGTCTCGTGAAGCCAAGAGACGGGGTTATGATAAGAGAAGAGAGTATGTGGTGGCTGTCTTGTGGCTGAGAGGGAGAGCAACGACTGAACTAAAAAGGGTGCCGATTCTAGTGAGGGAAAAAATAGGTTTGTGTTGATGAGAGGGAGAGGGGACAGTGTGTGGCCAGAGAGAGATCTCTGATTTTCTTTTTTTTAAAGGGAGGGGGGCGTCTGCTTCATTTTTTTGAAAGATGAGAGGGGGGCTACGACTTCTTTGCTAGAGAGGATAGGGTTAAATTTTTTTTTTTTGTGTTTGCCCTTAATTTTTCTTGTCCCCCTTTGCATATGGCTGAAGGTTCACTTTGATTAGTACTTAAAAGTGCATTATTATCAAGGTTTTATATCATCATTTTGCACTTGAAGTATCAATAACTCCTTAACTAAAGCATGCTTTATAATAACATATCTAATAATATAAGATATCTTTAAATTATGGTAAGTGTTCATCTTAAATGCAGGCCTATCACATAAATGAAAGAATTCATTGATGAGCTGAAGTACTGAAATTGAAAGGACAAAGAGATGGCCAAACTTAGAAAAGAGACGTTGGTGCAGTCCAAACTGGAACATTGTTCGGTAATCGGGTCATATTTGAAGCTGTAGATCTCGGATTTAGGTCTACTTTATATGGATGGAAATGTAAGACATAGGCCTACAACTTTCATAGGAGCTTAAGATTTAACAAGGCCGTTTTCAAGTCCAAATTGTAGCAACAACGCAGAAGTCCGAATCTGTCCTGCAGCCCAGACACTGTTCAGTGTTCAACCTATATCTCGAGTTTTAGAAGTCCAAATGATCTCAAATGTTTACTTTAGAAAGATGAGACAATTTCCTAGAACTTTGATGATTGAAGTCTGTTCAAATTATGACATTATCAATGATGTTTTTGGCAGACAAGAAGATAAGAATTGTCATCAAGTCAAGATGTGGCCACCCATTCATCAATTAGTCAACAAATCAATAGTTCTGAATTTTGGCCTATAAAAGAAGGCATTTGCCATGTATTTAGGCATCTTGGTGTTCAGATCAAGATCATGCTCTTGCTCTCTCTTTTGTAATACTTAAGTTTTGTTTATATTAATCTCTTGTTTATGCCTTTCATTTTCTTTTCTTTACTTAGTTAACTTCTTTCTCATTTATGTTCTTATCTTGTTTATTTATGTTTCTTTCTTTCATTATCTGTAGCTAAGTTAATTATGTCAAGGTGAAAGTAGTAGTAGTAGTAGTAGTAGTTCTGAATTTTGGCCTATAAAAGAAGTCTACAATAATTATCTCCTTAACATATTGCTTCCTTAATATTAGCCCTGATGCTCTATGTTATAGCCACATGTTTTTTTTTTTTGAAAATTTATCAAAACATAGGTAGCAACAAAGTATATTGTCTCTTTCTTCTTTTGTAATTTAATTGACTTCGCTTGACAACAACAAGTGTTAATTGCATAAGAAGTCTACAATGTGCTGCCGTAAAATATAATTTTGGCTATGTTTGTTTTTACTGTCCAACCATGTTTTTAATTTTGTTTTGATATTTTTATTTTTAAATTATTTTTTTATTTCTTTTGAATCATTTTGATGTACTAATATCAAAAATAAAACTAAAATATTATTTTGATATATTTTTAAATGAAAAATATTTTGAAAAACAGAATTTTTTTATATTCTCAAACAATTTGTTTGTCCTCGAAACCATTTATATATATTCTTTTGTTTAGCTTAGCTTGTACGACAAAGAAATGTATGAGATATAAAAAAATTATATTTAGTTTTGTTGAGTTAGGAATATTTATTTTTATCAGTTTTTAAAATAAGGGAAGATTTTATACTCTTTTTTAGAACAGGAGGATAAAGATAAAGATAAAAGACAAAATTCATTACATAACTTTATTCCAAAACTGTACTTATAAATTTATTTAATTTTTATTTTTTTCAAAATTTAAAACCATATCCTTCGCTTTCCAATATTTCTGAAGGGAATCCTTAGCAAATACAATGGTGAGAAAAGATAACAAGCCATCGAATAAATTAAATTGTGTGCAGAGGAGTTTGTCAAGTAATCACTGGATTGATTATAGACGAAAACAATTCCGCGACAGAGGCCATCCTCAACCTCAACCTCAACCTCAACCTCAACCAGTGTCGTGTACGAAGAGCATAGGTATCCTTTTCTCCCAAACCAGTGGTCCACAGATGTGGCCTGCTGTTCGACCAATGCAATTCTTTCTCAGGAACTGCCGCTGCCGCTGCTAACCAAATGTAAAGGTAAAGGTAAAGGTAAAGGTAAACGAAAGAAAAAGGGAGTGAAACTGCAGAGACTAAGACTGCCTAGATGACAGATCCCGACAAGAAAGATTACGGTTTGGTTTGAACCTGTGGTCTAACCATGAATTTAAAAAAAATTTAAATTTTTTTTAGCTTTGATTTTTTTATAAGTTTTTGGATTGTTTTGATGTATTAATATTAAAAATAATTTTTAATAAATAAAAAATATTATTTTTATGCATTTCTAAATAAAAAACAACATCAACTACATTTCCAAGCAAGTTTTAAACGAGGGAAGTACCCGAAGTCAACATGTCTAGCATCGAATTGACTTTCACGATTAAGGATTTATTAAAAAAAAACTTATTATAAGAGATATTTTCTAATCAATTTATTACAAGAGAATTATTTCTTCCAGCTTATTGATTTGTCATGTCCATAAAAGGAGAAATCTAATCAGTTGTTTTCAATAACTCTTTCAATGATACCTTAATAGAGTTTTCAGCTCAAAAATCACTTGATTTAAATTAAAAAAAAATTCATGTTTAATATTGATTTTAAGGTGTGTGATTAAAGTTGTTGATAGAAGAAGTCCTTTAACTTCTTATGTAAAGCTTAGCCTTAGTTCTTGTAGATAGATAATTGAGTTTTATTTTCTTGATTCGTTGGATATTATTTAGGAGTGCATCTAAATAAAATGGTGTTATTGGAGGTACTGAGAGACTTATTAAAGAAAGTCTTTTTACATCAAATGAGGAGTAATAAAACCTCAATGATAAATGATTGATTATTTACAATAATAAAGCTTGATTAATTTTAAATTACTTAAACAATTAAATACATTCTTCGATTTTGGTTTAATTTATACAAAGATATATTGTGTCATTAATATATATACTAGGACTTTGTTTTGATATCAATTACAAGTTTGGTATATGTTTAGCATGTATTATGTATTTGTAGGCTTATAATCTAAACTTGAATGTTCTTTGGACATATAATTTAGTTATAAGGTCTTTGTTTTATGAAAATAAACATTTTTTCTCAATTATTTTGAGTAATTCTAATATCTTTTGGTTTACAAATTATGCTCACTTGGAGAAGTAAAAGTCAGGTTTAGCTCATACTAGCTCATGACAAATCAAGATTCATATGTTTTGTGCACTTGAGGTCGTGACCTAGCAGGGGAAGGGACTTGTTCCCTTCCTCTGCATCTAGGTTCGATTCTTTTTGTGTATGTCTGTCACCCCCGTAGTGCTTTATATGTCCACTAGGCTTGCAGGATGTTCAGTGAGCCCGGTGATTAGTTATAATGAGCGTAAACTGACCCGGACACTCCGGGTTATATATATAAAAAATTCATATGTTTTGTCAAAAAAAAAAACACATGTTTTGTGTTAAATTTAATTTATTTAGGCTCACATTATGTTTATTGCAAAAGCTCAAATCCTTAAATTATATATCTTGTCAACTCACGTGAATTGATCCTTATCCCTAAGGACAAGCAGGTCCTGTTTTCATCAAGGCAGGCACGGATTCCTGTTTTTTTCTTACCTTTCCTTGCATTGAAACTAAAGACAGGACCCTGCTCAGTTCAAATCCCAAAACTATCCATCTAACACCCATATTGTGCCAAAGCAAACTAGCATGTGATGAGACTAAAAAGACTTGTCCCGACATAAACTTGTTGGAGGGCCTGACATGTTGTACAAGTGATGTTTAATGAAAAGTAGATCAGAATCTCCTAGCAATGGGAGAATATGTATTCCAAGCAGACTGAGCATAGCCTGGCGACAAGCAGCAATTTGAAGTAATTTCATCAGTTACTTGCAGGGGGGGAAGAGGACAGTGCATCAATCTCGATCTTCATGCAAATCAATCACGGTCTCTGTCGTGGAAAAAATGTTAAAAATATTGACCTAGTGATCACAGAACAAGAACACAATGACCAGTAAATCAAATATGTTAATTCAATGAGCTTAAGTATACCTGCACTCGAAGCTCAAACAACCTACAATTCAGAGAGATGGTCCGCAGATGGATCAAAGGGTTGAGCTAGCAAGAAGTTTGAGCTATATTTCTCACAGGTGATGAGCTCGGAGATTCAAAGATCTGTCGCTATTATAGACACATGCATGCTGTAAGAAGAGAAGTATAACCCAATCAACTACACAAGTCTATCCATCATTTTGAGAAAATTCATCAGGAGCTTGAGAAACTTCACATAGACTCGCTTTATCCTCGTAAATCCTCTCGGGCATGACCATCCATCAATGGACTTTCGGTTTTAAAATCACTCGGGGGCACGACTACCCTTTAATGGGCTTCGTGAAAAAATCATTTTGGGCATGTATATAGTCACACTAAACTGTTGATATGACCAATCTTTCATCTAGTTTCTTAGGTGATTGCGACCATATTTCCTGTTAATAACATATGATCACTCTATTGATCGACTTTTTTAAGTTTCCAAGGTAATTAATCTATCCTTTAAGAACACATGCAATTACTATGTAACAATATCATTCTTTTACTTCTTTGCATAATTACTATGTAAAAATGATCACTCTGTCATGTTACTAGGCAAAGTAAATAAATTTTGTGGTGTGAAAATTATTATCTCTAAGGTATTAATTACTTTTATTATATTTATTGTATGATTAAAGTAATATATCTTTTGAGATAAAACAAAGCTTTAAACTTATAACTAACAATTTTTATAAGTTTCTTAAGAATTTCTTTTTATTTTCAATAAACATAAATAATAGTTTGTAGATAAAAAATAGGGAGAGAAGAAAATTATTTTCTAATTGATTTCTATTAATAACAAACTGATATTTATAAGAAAAAAATACATTTTCAGACCATTATGTCTGTAGAATTTAAAAGCGCACACCTCTTCAGATTGTCTGTAGAATTTAAAAGTACATCTTTTTAGACCAATATGTCTGTAGATTCTAAAAAACAACTCTTTAGTGAAATTAATTGAATAACTTGGCAAGAGGTGTCATGTATAATTAATTAATTTTAAAAATAAAAAATTATTTATTTTACATAATGTCAAGTGCCTAAGTGTCAATTGTCATTTTCATATATATATATATATATATATATATATATATATATATATTGGCTCTCCCTCCAAATCTTCCCTCTAACCTCCAAATCTATTGATTTGGTGCCCTTCACATTATAAGTCACAACAAACCTCTTACCTTTTCAATGTGTGAGATAAAGTTCTATTTGTTTATTTACCTAATATATAAGTTATTTTATAACAATCATTTAATTAGCTTATAATATTGAGTTGTACCATGTTTCATGCATAAAAGAAGATATCTTTTGATTTAAACTTCTTCTTAGTGTAAACATTTCAAAATTTCAAAGAAATCAGGATGGAAAAAAAATTTAAATCAGAATTTTATTCCATAAAATTAGAAATACTACACGCATAATCCAATTAATTCAAAACATAAGTTTGCCATTATTTTAGCATTAATATGATATTGTGCTACTTCTTATATTCATGAACATTTACAAAGATTTCTAATTTTTTGTTGAAGCAGCACCACTTTATATGTTCATACAGATGAAATTTCTTTCTCACATTGAGATTTCATTAAGAGTTTTAATCACCCATCCTCCCATTTAATTTGAATACTAATTTTGTAACTATAGATTTCATACACAAATTAGTATACATCACTATTACTAATAATTTGTTATTAACCATGAAACTCCTAACTAGTAAAAGTTGAGTTCATGTTATTAGTAAATTTAATTAAATGGTCTTAAGCTCATACTAGTAGAAGTACTTCTAACTAAATCCCTTGAGAGATCTTTAGTAAAAGAATTTACTAAACATAATTGCAAGATCTGACATACACAATGGTAATTATCTTGTCAAAAATTAATTGTCTTTTATATATATACATATATATATATATATAAAAGAAAATTAATTTTTGACAAGATAATTACCTACATATATTCATGTCTTAGGCTAATATGTCTAGATTTTCCGTTGTAAATTTTACTAAATGCCCTAGGCATAGTTGATTGACTATCACGGTGTAAGGAGATAGATGACATCGATTGTGGTCACAACTTGATATCCAATATTATATTTCTCAATCATTTTGCCTTTATACTTGTGGCTGCTAGAGCTATGAACTCAGATTCCATTGTAGAATGAGTTATACATGTTTGTTTCTTTAAAGCCCAAGAAACAGTACCACATTGTAGAATACATACCCATCTAGAAGTTGACTTATTATCATTTGCACTAGTTATCTAACTAGCATCAGTATAACCTTCAAGTGCATCTGAAAAATTACTATAAAATAATTCAAAATTCATAGTCATTTTCAATTAACCATGTACTCTTGTAATTGCTTTCCAATAATCTATACTATGATTACTTATGTATTTTGGAAAATTTGTATAGTTTGAAAGCAATATTTGGTCTAGTACAATGTATGACATTCATTAGGCTACCAATTACACTAGTATATTTAATTTACGTAATTGATATACTAGTATTTTCTGTCAACTTAAAAGAAACATCATACATAGTATTTGCTACTTTGATATTCAAATGATTAAATTTATTGAAGATTTTCTCAATATAATGATTGACAAATAGTAGAACCTCCCATTATGTTTTCTTACATTGATACCTAAAATTATATCTACCCTATTTAAGTCTTTCATTTTGAACCATGAGGTTATATATTTCTTTGTATCATTGACATAATTCATGTTAGCACTAATAATAAGTATGTCATCCACATAAAATCATATTATCACATTAAAATCATTTGTAAATTTAGGATAAATACATCTATCAGCATTGTTATATTTAAAACTATATTCTAAAATTATACAATCAAATTTTTCATGTCATTGCATGCTCTTTCCAGAGGTAGAAGATTCTAGTTCTTCCTATTTGACCCGAAATCGATTGATCTAGCCATGAGCAGGTTGTGCTTGTTTCAATCCATATAGAGATTTGATCAATTTATAGACTTTATGCTCATTTCCTAATAGAACAAAGCTCTCTGGTTGTTCCATATAAACCTTATCATTTAATTCACCATTGAGGAAAGTTGTCTTAACATCCATTTGATGTAGATACAAATTATATATTGATGATAAAGCTAAAAGTACTCTTATAGATGTTATATGAGCCACCATAGCATATGTATCAAGATAGTTTATTCATTCCTTTTGTATAAAGCTCCTGGCTACTAACCTTTCTTTAAAAGTTTGAATTGATCCATCACTATTATATTTTCTTATAAAAACTCATTTACATCCTATTACCTTGGTACTTGAAGGCAAATCAACAATAGTCTAAGTATTGTTATATAATAATAAATTTGTCTCATCATTAACTATCTCTTTTGAAAAAGTAATAACTCGAGGTATCATTGTCTTTTTATATGTTTTAATCTTCGACTACTAATAAGATTGATATTTTATTAAGCACATTAGTCATGTTTCCTTCAACTAAGAAAACAATAGATTGTGAAGAGATATACTATGGATGTAAAGTCTTTTCTTTTCTAGTACACTGACTTCTTTTAAGTTCAACATGATAATCCATTTTAATTCTTTTATTTCTAGAATTTGGATCAAAATCTGCATTATTTGTTGACTCTATTTCAATTTCAGAATTATCGACTCATTCACTAATTATATTGGAATCAATTTGAAATTTATTTTCAATAAACTTAACATCTCTCGATTCTATAATTACATTAGAACTCAAATCCAATATTCTATACGCTTTTAAATTTTCAGCATAGCTAACAAAATTCCCTTTTAAAGCTATAGGTCCCAATTTCTTCTTTTTAGGATCCGAAACTCTATAAAAGGCAAGGTAACTCTGAACTTTAAGATAATTTTAGTTTGGTTTTCTTTTATTTCACAATTTTTTTTAAAGAAACTTTTAATTTTTTGAAAGGAATATATTGTATTATGTATATCCCCCCCAACTAGTAGACAACTTGGCATTCACTAAAATAAAGTTACGCATATCAACATGTGTTCCATTTTTTTTTCATGCCAAACCATTTTGTTGAGGTGTATATAGAGAACTAATTTGATGCATGATTCCATTTTCTTCAGAAAATTAAAAAAAAAAAACTCTATGGAAAAATACTCAACACCTTTATCACTCCTTATAATTTCAATTTTCATCCTCTTTTAGTTTTTAAACTTCTAATTTATAATTCTTGAACATTTAAAAGGCTTGATCTTTATGTTTCATTAAATAAACATAAAAATACTTTGAAGTCATCAATAAAAGTTATAAAATACACATTCCCTCTCCTACTTAAGATGTCATTCAATTCACATAAATAAAAATGCACAAGTTTTAATAAATTTGTATTTCTTTCAACTTTAGAAAAAGCTTTTCTAGTCATTTTTGCTTGAATTCAAATTTTACATGTTCTTTTATCTTCAATTTTATAAAAAATTAAATAAAACTAACATGTGCCAAACAATCATACTATAAAGATAAAGATAACTCATTCATATAAATAGAAACATTAATTTTATTATTAATATTGAGTTTGAACATTCCATCACATGAGTAGCCTTCCAAAAAAATAGTTAATTTTTGGATAAAATAATCTTATCTGACTTTAAAACAACCTTAAAACCCTTCTTATAAAGAAAATTTGCATACACAAGATTTTCCTTATATATAGTACAGTAAGACATTAACCAACAACAATTTCTTTATAGAAGTGAAATTTAGTTCAACACTTTATTTTCTCATCATCTTTATAGTATTATAATTTCCCATTAGAACTTTTTATTCATCTTTCGCAACATCATAATATTTGAAATGATTTTTATTGTTGCATATATGAATGGTTCTTTCAAAACCTGCTCTCATATGTGTAGTGCCTTTTATTGCCACAATTATAACAAGTTTTTCCTTTCTTTGAATTACTTGGGTTGCCTAGATTTTTGAAGTTTTTTGTTGCCTCAAAAAGTTTTTTTTCTAGTATTCTTCTTTCGAACTGATACGAACCTCGTGATGGTCACGTAACCCATAATAAGATTGACAATAAATCCTAGAAATCCAAAACAGGTTTGATAGGAGTGTGACACAATAAAAACTTATCTTAAAACACTAACACTTTTGGAATAAACCTTGTAAAATAAGGATTAATTTCTAACCAATTAATTCTTCTTGTTTGATATGGAATCCTTATAAAATAAGTAAGCTAAAGGCTTCCACATACCTTGTAGTGAATGGAATTCATAACTCTTGAGAAAACAATGTCTTTTTTATTTTTGTACTTTATTAGCAAATTCTATTCCCAACTTTAAACAATTTGTTCTTTCTCTTATGAATGAATTAATGGAGTTATCATTCATTATTGAACAGGTAAGAATATCTCATTTCCAACACAATTAAAGTCAAATCCAAAATCCTCATATAGCTTCAGATATGACCTGCAAAGTAGAAAAAAGGTCCAGACTGGAAGATTTAAACCTTTTTAACCCAATCCTCTTAACTTAGCCAACTGGACTCCTCTTGGATCCACTTCATTTTAGGCCTTAGAATAGATTCAATGGACACTCTTAATAAATCATTTGATGTCATATCTAGGATCACATCATAAACATTTTGATTTACTTCAACATAATTCACTTTTGTTGCAGGTTCACTAGTGAATTTCTTTACATTTATTTTGGTTTCCTTTTTAATCAGCAAGTGTTTTTTAATCTTTTCAAGAGAAAGTTCTTATATGGCATACAATATCTTTTTGTAATCATTTCAACTAGGAGGAAGTTTTGCAATAATTCCTTTTAATTGTAATGCTTCAGGAACTTCCACTTTTTAAGTTTAGAAATTAGGACTTGTAACTCATGGACTTGATCCGTAATAGAGGAATTATCAATCATTGAAAATTCAAAATATTTCATGATAAGATATGTATCCTCATCTTCTTTTTCTGTGTTGTATTTGTACTCTAGTGACTTCCAGATTTCCTTTGAAAACCTTTTAGATGTAAAAAGACTATACAAATAATCTGATATTTTATTGAAGATGTGACCTCTACATAACAATTCATCTCCATCTTGTTTTTTACAACCTGTCTTCAACTGATCACTATCTTCAGGTGCAGGTGTAGGAATTTTAGGTAGATTCGGATCAAGAATGTAAGAGATCTTTAAAGCAGTCAATAAGAACATTACCTTGTCTTTCCAATGAATAAGATTTGTTCAATCAAAATGATCTAACTTCATAAACTCTTGATTCACCATAGTATTAGACTTTATTACAAATGAAAACCTTAAATTTGTTATGTTAATGGGTATAGCAAACAAACTTTGAAGCGTGAAGATCATTATCTTTAAGATATTAATTCCCCTCACCATATTTGTTGCATGGTTAAAGCAATAGATCCTAGGATACAACAAAACCTTAAATTTATAGACAACAACTTCTATAAGTTTCTTAATAATTTATGTTTTGTTTATGACAAACATAAACAAAGAATTTGTAGAGAAAAAAATAAAGAGAGAAGGAGATTGTTTTCTAATTGATTTCTATCAATATCAAAATGATATTTATAAGGAAAATAACATATTTTTAGACCAATATATCTATAAAATTTAAAGTCACACCTCTTTAAAGTGTTTATAGAATTTAAAGGTACACCTCTTCAGATCAATATATCTGTAGAATTCAAAAGGCAACTTTTCAGTCAAATTAATTAAATAACTTGGCATGAGGTATCTTGCATAATTAATTAATTCTGAAAATAAAAAATTATTTATTTTACATAATATCAAATGTCAAGTGTCATTGTGTAGGTATGTGTGTGTCTAAAGAAAGCTAAATGATATGGGGGTTTTCACTGTAGCTCTAAACACATATTACTATGGTTTGCGACAGTGAAATTTACTTGGATATAATGTGTAATTAAGAGGACCATGGGGGGCATTTTAGTATTTTCATGTTGTTTTTTTATTTTTTATTCAAAAAGCTATCGGCTCTTGTTCCACATATCCTAGTGAGTGGGCGGCGCCAACGTCATTTAGAAGGCGCGTGAGAGGCCTCCTGGTGGCCAAATCTGGCCATACACCGTTTAGATAGATGCACAAACGGGTCCTATTTCACATGGTGCGACGCGTGTAAACATATTATTGTTGGATTACACCGGTGATCGATTGTTAAAATTTTTTCTTTCTTTTATCTCTCATGGCAACTAAAGTACACAATTCTTCTTTATTTGTT
>Ga0325405_1005605_pt1 | contig 12745 bp, 4 predicted proteins | sample PopdelMetagenome_21_FD_205663 | JGI IMG/M metagenome (GOLD analysis project Ga0325405, IMG submission 205663) | Populus deltoides microbial communities from Bellville, Georgia, United States - Xylem-Control-R2 | ecosystem: Host-associated > Plants > Phyllosphere > Stem > Wood/Secondary xylem... | reverse complement strand
AGCATATATCTTATCAATCATCAATAATAATTAGTAAAATTTGTAAAGTAATTTTGAAACATGAAAAATAATTTCTTGAAAAAATTTTGTTAATTGATTTTGCAAAGTTCTTGACAAACAAATGATGATGCATTTCTTTTTATAGTCTTTAGAAAGATGAGCACATGTAGGTCAACTGGGGCAATCTAGTTTGAAGAAGCCCCTTGCAACAACAATAGACAGATTGATGATTTGGCGAACTCTATCAAAACTATAAATGGTATATGATAATTATGAGTGTCTCTCAATGATTGCTTGTTAGAAGAATGAACACTTCTAGATCAACTAAGGGAAATTCAACCTTTGCAATGATCATAACTAGATGATGATTTAGGGAACTCCATCACATGCTATAAGTAGTGGAAAAAAACACCCTCACATTACACTTGGGGAGTATTGATAAGTGGAACCGATATGGGCTAAGGTAATGTCATAGTCATCCATTGATCAAGAATGAAAAATATGAGAGGATAAACCCGTAGTGAGTTTTGAGGGCATTGGAACAATTCAAGCAATTTAATAACCATATATCGATATTTCCACAACCAAGCATCTTCAAAGATTTAAATGATATATATATATATATATATATATATATATATATATATATATATATATAAAGATTGAGCATTCAAAATATATCTCTGGGGTTTTAAGAGGTATCATTGAGATTTTATTTAAGTTTAACTCTCTCTAAAGTGATAGAATTTCAAAATCACTTTGACTTGATCTTTTTTTAAAATGAGTGAATTTAAAAAAAATACTTCAAGATGATCGCTTTATAAAAAGTTCAAATTTTAAGATCACTTCTAATTTATATCTCTTTGAAATGAAAATCACTTTGAGTCAGTCACTCTATAAATTTACCATTTAAAAAAAAAACCTTTAAGTTCATCATTCTATGAAGTGACCATTTTCAAGAAAAAAAAAACATTTTTGAGTTCGTCCCTCTATAAAATAACTATTTTGAAAAATATTTGAATTTTTCAAAAGAAAGGGACCTTAGAATAATTAGATCATTTTAAAGAATCTTTGAATTTTTCAAATGGATAGGTCACTTGGAAGAATTATACTGAAAGCCTATTTAATCTTCTTGGTCTTTAATCTTGTAATTGGCCTAATTGACACATGTAATAGATTATGTGGTGTCGCTTGTTGATTCTCATCCTTCCCCCTCTCTTTAAAAGGATTCGTCCTAAAATCATCTATAAGAACACCATCTATGGGTAACACATCCACATACTCCTGCATCAAAGAATCAACAACACTATTTTATATAGGTTTGATAGTGTAAAAAAATTATTTACAACACTCTCTCTTGCATAAAAGATCTTCTACTTCTTTGTTTTCCCTTTAATAGTTTATTTTCTTTTCTTCACAAGTGGCCTTTCTTTTCTTTTTTTTTTCTTTTCGATTAACTCACCATTTTCTTTCATCATGACCACTTTTTTTTTATAAGTTAACCTCACTAACATATCTGAAAAGTCACATTCCTTACTGAAATTTCTTTGCTCCCATGTATATGAATAGGCACACAAACTTCTTGGTTATAGATTAAATTTTCATACCAAGATCTAGGATGCTCTCTCTCATATCTATATGAAGGCAACAAAGGCATTAAAGGCCAATATTTTTCATCCTTATTACTGATGTGGTATGTCAAATGAAAAATATTCTTTCTTTATTGCTTCAATTCATCTTTTTTTACTAGTAAACTCAAAGCAAGTCTAATCACAAATGACTCACCCTCTAATTGTTCTTTCTTATAGTATTGTTTCAAAGTAATAAAATAATTAGGGGTGATCATTTTCGGTTCGGTTCGGTTTTTATTTATAAAAACAACTAAACTGAAATTTTGAAAAAAAAACGAAACCGGTTCAAACCGACTGGTTTCGGTTCGGTTCTGTTTTTTATGTCAAAAACCCGAAAAAATCAAAACCAAGATAAGCAATGCAATATTATTAAAATATGTACTTAATTACAACACCATCTCCACTGTTGCCTTGCATATAAAAAAACAACCAAGATATTTACAAGAAATTAACCATTTGAATAGGCTTTTAGTATAATTCACTGCAACTTTTGCAGATATACCTGCAGCCTTTTGGTAGCTGAGGCTGTTAAAGCTTTATATGGTTGTTGCTCGACAACTATCTCCTTAATAAGGATGACAACCCCGGCCATGACTTGCACAGGTAGTGTTTTCCCTTTTCTATGCCCATGGGCAGTAAGGTGGTAGCCACACCCATCTCAGGAATATTTATTAAACTGGAGCATAAATGAAAAAGATAATCTTGCTGTTTCTGAAGCATTCTCAAGGTACGGACAAAAAACAACTGATAAACCCCATCCATAATTACAAAATAACAGAGAAAGAAATCTTATTGTAAAGAATTGAAAAGGAGCGCTTAGAGCTTTTGATAGACTACTGCTGAGTGCTGAGGTTTGGGAGTGTTGCTAAGATGCTAGATCTGAAGAGTGGAGATACAAATTGAAGAATAAAAACGGGAAGGAGGCGTGTCTGTGTGTCTTTAAGGGGGGCAGCTGCTAGGGTTTTTAGGCTTAGGTTTACCAGTTTCAACAGTATAAAACCGAAACCGAACCGAACTGAAATTTTTTCTAAAATTCTAATCGGTTTAATCGATTTTTTTTCTTAGTTCGGTTTTTTCAGTTTAATCGGTTTATTAGTTTTTTTGCTCACCTCTAGAAAAAATTATGTTATGAAAAGGACAAGTTAATGAATATTAGAAAATGCAAAGTATGCACTGGTTGTGATATGAGATACTGGAAGACAATACTTGTATGGGTGTTTAATGTGAAAAGTCAGAACATGATGATAAAGATTGTAACCAAAATGATATAGATAAGGTATGTTAGTGGAAATGGAAAGGGTATCAATTTATAAAATTGAAATGTATGCATACATGATGAAGTGAAATTGTGCATTCATAAGATGGACATTGGATTCCGAGAGTGAAATGTCACACCTATTAGTAAAAAAATAAGGCATTTGGAATGGGTAGTGTTATACTTGGTTGTAAAAATGAGTATACAAAGAAGAATGGTTGCATAAGATATTCAAAAATAGATAATAAAAATACAATGTTATGATTTATATCTAGGTTCGAGACAGAGGAATTGTATAAATGTAATATAAGGAGGTATTAGGTAAAGAATGAGGTTAGTATGAAGAGTTTTGGGTTAGGGTAACCCACTGAGATATGTAAGGTGTTATGATGAATATGAATTTGGTTGAAGTGGAATGATGTGATGACTATGTTACCAAAAAACATGTGGAGAACTTGATATGAGAGGTTTAAGAGTAAAGTTTGGTTAGTCTGTCAGGGTATGGAGAATAATGGCATTAGTGGTTACTAATGATCAACATTGTTATATTAGTTTGTTAGGGTGTGAAGAATAATGGCATTAGTGGTTACTAATGATCGATATTGTTTGATTAGTCTGTCAGGGTGTAAAGACTAATGGCATTAGTGGTTACTAATGATCGACATTGTTTGATTAGTCTGCTAAGGTGTGAAGACTAATGGCATTAGTGGTTACTGATGATCGATATTGTTTGATCAATTTACCATTATGTGGAGACTAATGACATCAATGGTTATTCATAACCAACATTGTTTGATTAGTCTGTCATGGTGTGGAGTCTAATGGCATTAGTGGTTAATAATGTCCGACATTGTTTGATTAGTCTGCTAAGGTGCGATGTCGGGGTGACGACGAGCTTTTTGTGCCTCTTGAGGAGGTATTGTTGTTGGGAAATAAAAGGTTTTGGGTTTAATTATAAAATTATGATTAAGATTTAGGAGTCACTACCTAGTATTATGGTTACTATGAACCCTATGGTTTGTGAGAGTCTGGGTAAGGGACTGATTATGCATAGAAAAACCCCACTACACCCTACCTAAGGTAAGTTGCATTGTTGTTTGATTGTTTTTCTAGGTTGGGTTTTTATTTGTTGGTCTTCTTCTAAGGTCTGAGACATATCTCCCTTCGTGAGATAATCTCTACCTCATTAGATTTAATACTAACCATTCTAAAATCCAAATTATAGCATCGCATTTATCTTGCATTTTGTATTTTTAATACCCGAGGGTGTACTCTATTGTGTAGTTTTACACCCTATAAATATTAAAGTTTACACTAAACCTTGATATAAAAAAAAAATATGATGGCTAAAGAGTTTTTGATATTTTGGTCAAATTCTAATGGATAATCATAAACTAGTTACGATATCCTTTTTCTTTCTTTTTAAAACATGAGAAATATGCAACTTTTTTATGAAAATATGCTTGGAAAACTTTTTAGGATTTGGTCGTGTGCATGAAAACAAAATATTTTTTTTATTTTTTGAAAAAGGAAATTAATTTAAAAGTTTGGAAACTTTTTGGATTTTTTTTTGAATTTTTTTTAGAAATATTTTGAAGAAAATCGGGTATTTTAATACTGGGTCTATATCTTACAATGTAAATATACAGCCCGATACTATATAAAATTAGTAGAAAAACATGTGAGAAAATCATAATTTTTTGAAGGATTTTTTATTTTTAATATAATATATATTATTATAATTACATATATGGATTGGGACGGCCCAGCTAACTGGGCCAAACTCAGCCTAAAAAAGGATTATGTCGATCTTAGACCAAAAAGGGGTTGGGCTGATTTCGGCCCAATAGATTTTTTGTTCTTTTTTAGTCTGGGCCCGACCCAGCCATTTGTTCTCGACCAAAACTGGTTCGGCCCAACGTTCACTGTATGAACATTGAGCATGAATTATTCACGTCCACTGTTCACACATGAATAGTGGGACGTGAATTATAATTCATGTCCATTGTTCATGCAGTGGACAGAAAGAGAAGAAGAAGAAAGGGAGCTCACCTAGCACGACGGTGGTCTGGTCCTGAAGGACGATGTGTGGTCGGTTGTTGCAACGGTGGAGCTGGTGGTTGGGCTAGCTACCTACGGTGAAGCTGGTGGCGGATAAGCTGGTGGTGGTGTCGGACAGGGGATGGGGGCTAATTTTTTTCACTTTTTGAGCCTGATTTTCTTCATTCTCAGACCATGAAATCCACCCCTATTTATAAGGGGTGGAAGAGGGCAATCTTGTCTTCATTGGGGGAAAATTTTGGCTATTGATTCAGCTAGGAAGATTCCAACTGTTGGCTTAAAGTAGACACCATGAACTGTCCAATTTGACGGTTAAAGGCTGCTTGAATTGGCCTTTTTAGGCCAACGTCATGGTCGTTGTATTGTCAATCGGTCAAAGTGGACCATACCGGGTTGAAGGGAATTGTTAGACGATAATTTGCTGAAAGTTTTGTCAAATTTGGTGAAGGTAAAAAACATTAAATACACCTACAAAGTAGGTGACTTGAGTAGCTTTTTTGAGTAAAAGAAAAGGACAATGAACAGTAACCAGATGACTCGTTTTGTCTTGAATTAGGGATTTTGGCCAAAATTTAATGTAGTCCTCCAACTTCCAATTTAGTTTAATTGCACCTCTAATTAATCCTAAACCTTTGATTTAAAGCAATAGAGTCCCTAGAAAACTTCAATTTTAACCCTGAAGTTCAGCGCCTTTTTCATTTTGGTTCTTGATCTTGGATTTATGCAATTTGACCCTTAATTGACTATTAAACTTTGAAGTTCTTAAAATTCACCATTGGTTTCAATCATTTAAGCCCCTATATTCCGACGCCTTTTGTAAAATCATCCTCGACTGTGAAATGTTTTAATTTGACCCCAAAACTTTGATTTTCTTGCAATTCTGCCCTTGTTTTCAATCAATTGACTTGATAAAAATTCAATTTGGTCTCTTAAAATTCCATTCTCAATTAAGCCCAAATTAGGCTTCCAAACTTAATTTTTCACCAATTAAGCCCCTGATAAAATTAATTTGAACCATTTAAAGTATAATTAAGTTATTGCACCTAATTAAATCCTTTAATTGGATCCAAATTAATTCTTAAACATAACCAAACTTTAATTCAGCCCATGATTAAATCAAAATGGCCTATTAAAAATTTAAATATGTTCTTGGACTTAATTTTTTATGCAGATTCATCCAATAATCATTTAATTTGACCTTAACTCTGCATTGTTTCTTCAGTTCTGGGTATAATAGGGGACAATTAGGCTTCGAACTTCATCCAAAATTACAACTTGATTTTTCTATATGTTTGAAATCCTCCTTGGTCTGTTTTCCTCCACATCGCCAGCTTTTATTATATTTTTTTATTTTTTTAATTTTGAAAAAAAAAGAATTTGGGGAATAACTTAGAAATGAGTTATGACAATATAAATGAATGGTAGTTAGTAAAAGTGTAAATAGGCTAATGGATGAACGGTTAACCCAAAGATAATGTGATAAATGTTATTATAAGTAGCATGCATGGAAGGAAAAACTATGCAGTGACGACAACACATGATGTGGAAGTTAAGAAAATTTAGGGGAAAAAATACATGGAAAATTGATGGCCATTATGATAGCTCAGGTATGTTAAGTTAGGAAATTGATGTGAAGGCCAAAAAGTAGAAAGTATTTGATTGTTAAGAGATTTTGGATGTACGAAAATGAAGGCTTGTATGTTCGGTTATGGGTTTAAGTAAAATCAAATGTTACATGGAAATATATGAGCATGATTGGAATATGTGCAAGGTTTAGACCTTGTAAAATGTGCATTAATGATGAGAATCCTTTTTTAATTTGGTTAACAATGTGAAACTAAGTAAGAATCTGAATAGAATCATGATAATGAGTTATTGAGTTATAATAGTCTTGGCCCTGTTAATATAGAAGAGGTTTTAGAAGTGGAGGGGGGGTAGCAGTCGAAGGTAACTGATCATCTACAGGTTTCAAGAAGGTGCTCTACACTTTGTGTTATTTTAAGAATTCCATGAATTTTATAACTGTAAATTCTTTAAATCTGAAATTATATTTTGAATATTAAAAGTATAAAGGGTAAGAAAAGATGAGTTTGATGGATTTATGGGTATCCATAAAGGATGGCTAGACTATTTAATGTTTGTGGACAAAAAATAAATGAATCTATGGACAATTAAATAGGGTAGTCAGGTTTATTGGTATTCTTTGGAATGGATAGTTAGAGTAAGAATATTAAGGAGGGATCAATCAAGATTGAGTTAACTTTGAAGACATTGACTACGTGGTTAATTGTTAAGTTTAAAATTCAATTAGAAAGAATAAAAAAAGGAATTAAAGAAAATTTTGACTAAATAATATAAGCCTTTTAATGTTGTATTGATAAATAGATACATTTTATTGTTTATTGTTTGACTTCAGGTTTATTGCAAACTTGTCGGGAGCAGTAGCTTAGGGTTGTATTATTATTGCTTAGCTTTAAGTTATGGAATTTGTACATTGTGTGATTGGTTACGTGAAGTAATTTGGATTGTATCTATCTAATTTATTATTTGATGATATGTATTCTAAATAGTTCAATTTTAAATGTATGTATTTAATTAGTAAGAACACTTTTAAAATGTAGCGTAATATTTTTATAGCTTTATATGATATTGTTTTGGATTATCGAGAGTATTGATTGTGATAAGTTGATGATGATGACAACCATATGATTGTCATGTTGTTGTAAATGAAACGATTGATGATGTTTGGATCAAGAATTGAGAAATTATTTTAGAATTGCATAAGTGATTTTTGATAGCTTGGGATGTCCCAGATATAAAGAGAACTCTGTTGTTAATACTATTTTGAAAGGGAATGTGGTCGTGTATGTTTGTGTGTGTGTGTGAAGTATTATCTTGGTTTTCAACGAACCATAACTAATTATGAAGTATTAACCTTATCTAAAAATATGGAACGTTACAAATTCTTCTTTTAAAATAATTATGTTATCCGATCGGGAAATTTAAATGATTTATCACTAGTTAACATCTCACGTATCTATTATATTACTTTATTTCATCAAAAATTTAAGTCAAATTACTAAGAGTTTTTATCTCTATCTATAACAATTTTTCTTCTTAATTGAAAAATACCATATCTAGCACTGGTTTGCCAATTTTTGGACCAGAGGTTTATAGTAAGTTTCAATTTTGCATTAGTAACATAAAATTTTGATTTTAAATTTTCTTTTTTCTTAATATACTGATATGGTTGTTGGAAAATTTGACATGAACTTTTGTTCTTTTTTTGTTGTAAAGCTGACGCAAATTTAAGAATAAAAATAATGAACAAATAACGTGAAAAATTAAAGATAGATAGATGGATAGATAAAACCAGATTTTAAAGTCTTGCTTTGATATCAACCGATGTGAACCTAGAGGCTAAAAACCCTAGAACCCATGACCAAGATAGAAAACAACTCAAGAAAGCTAAATTTAGATTTCTAGAAAACCTGACCCAATAATTATCAGAATTAAGGAATCAAAGTTATTGAATGAAAACCCTAACCCTTTTATTCTAAAAAAAAAAAGAATTAGAAGTATATGGATAAACGCCATTGAGACAGTTAAACTTTCATCATTCCTAAGTTCAATGAAGAACCAAAAGGATTAATAACCTCGCCACATATAAAATATTAATTCTGAATAATAAACTATGTCTTCTCATTTGACCCTACAAAAAGAATATTTATAGTTTACAAAATAACCAAACTCTAATGAACTAATGGGTTGACATTAAGACCCAATTAAGAATAACCCAAAGTTCGAAAAATAAATAACAAAATCCAATTCTAAGTAAAATAACAAAGCTGCCAAATTAACCAAAAGAATTTTCAAAACAGACCACCCTTATATAAATATAATTGTTGCTGACTTGCATCCTTAGAAAGTAACGATTGTTGCTACCAACTTGGACTCTTTGTAAAGGTAGGTATGTCACTGATTTTTGTATTCTTTACCAATAAGGAAACTTTTCGAATTAATTAATCCCAAGCTGCCAATTAAGAATCCTTGGAAAGTTAGGATTCCTTACAAAATAATGACTCCTAAGCTATTGAAATAGTTGTCCTTGTAGAATGTAGATGTTGCATTGTAGAAAATCCATAAATCAAAATGAAAGATAATCTTAAATCAACTAGAAAAATAATGCAATTCACGCACATATAAGTTTTGGGATTTATCATAAGGTATTCTAGAACTTCAATTACTAGGAGATTTTAACCCATAAAAAATAAGGCTTCTGGAATCTTTTGGTAAGATTTCATCATAATCTAAAGGTCAGATCAAAAGTTATGCTTATCAACATAAAACTGCATATTAGAAAAAGTTAAGTCCAAAATCGCCTCTCCTTATCCAACCCTTACATGGATCATATAATCAAGGCTTGATCACTCTTTATTGAAACCTTGAAGCTTGACTTGCCCTAAATATTTTGAATTAGCCCATTGAAAGCCTTTTTAATTTTCTTGTTCTTTGATCTTGTAATTGGCCCAATTGGCATATATAATGGATTATGTGGTGTTGCGTGTTGATTCTCATCAATACCTTCAAGATAAGAAAAAAAAATATTTGTTTATACCAAAATATAAAGAATATCCTGAAAAACAAGTTTAATTTGAACAAAATTTTCATTTTGTTATTTTTCTCAAAACAAAAAATAATATAATGTAAATATATTTTTTAGTTTTTTAAGTTAAAATAATGTTTTGAAACTTTAAAGTTTTAATAAATGAACAAGTTTTTTATTTGTCATTAGAAAAAGAGAAGAAAAGAAAAAAGAAAAACAATATTTTATTATTGAATAATCTCAAAGTATTTGCTTGTGCTTCATTTTTAGGGATAATTTTTGTTAAATTAATTAAAATACAATACAATAAATAGAGAGGACAAATCATGGTTGTAATTATGCAAGATAAATTTATATTCTCAATAAATTGTCATAGCTTTTTCCTTAAAATTAAAGTTGGCTTCATATATATCTTTCTATTCAATGTGTCCCTCCTACTGAATAAATACATACATATACATACACATTTATGTATGTGCTTATGCTTAATTGTTTCTACAAAACACATGTCTTGTCAGAATAAGGCAGCTTATTATTGGATATGCAAACTTCCTTCCTTTTTTGTTATGGTTTTTTTTTTTATCATAAATTGATGAAGGCAACCTCTAGCAATAAATATTTATATATCTTTTGTAAGTGCATGATATTATGTAGTGTCATGCTATTGTCATGGTTAAAGAGATAAAATTTGTGAGAGTTCTTTGTATTTGAGCCATTTTTCTTGGGAGGTGGGTATTGCATGACATAATTTCCCTTGATGATAGGCAATAACTTAACACATATGGTTGTAAGAGGTGTGGTCTAAAGGTTATGAAATATCAAGTGATCATGAATTGATCTTTTGGTGCTCCTCTAGCATGCTTAGAATTAGGAGACCTATGATGCTTAGGAGATTATGATATAGGTGACTGGAAACGAGGGTGGTTGTATCTTGTTGTGCTTGTTTTTTTCTTTATGAATATAATTTTTCATTATTTATTTCATTTTGAAGAGGTTTTGATCATGGATAGTATATAGTTGTTATTATAAGGAATACTTATAAACTCCACTAATTAGTAATTTAGTGGCAATGGTTTCAAGTAGTGTTTTCATATTGAGTATTTTCTCATTAAACCTTTAGAGCTATACTCTAGTACTCTCATCTTCTTGTTATGTGATGACAAAGAGTTTAATTATATTCTTTTCAAATGAAATGTTTATGTTGAAGCGACATACAAGCTTGGAGCTGAGAGCATAAAAATGAAAGATAGAGCTAGCCTTTAGGCTATGGTACTATGATTAAGAAAATCTATATAATGTTGTTAGAAGGACTTTGCAAATAACATCTTTGTCTTATGTTACAATCTCTGAGATACTTCTCACATTTTGTATACACTCTTTATGGTTTTTAAAGTCATCATAATTCTTTAATTTGGTCCTCACGGAGACACAATCTTTAGAAAAATAAATGTGTAATGATAAAATGGAGATTCTCTCACTTTGTGAGGGGTCATGTTAATTCTCAAGACTTTATAGGGTTATGGATCTCATCTTATATCTAGGTGTTTTTCAATGAGGAGTACGTGAGTAAAACTTAGAGGGATATTGATGATGATATCTTGAGTCTTATTTAGAACATCCAGACTAGATCACTTTCCCTAGTAGGAACAACTTCTTTTGAGTGTTAGAATATGAGTGTCTTTGTGCATGATTACATGTCATTCTACTTTTTTTAGGGGAACTAGAGTTTTTTATATGCACTTGGTGTTACATATAATGGCGCTTGATGTTATTTTCTCATTAAAGGGGTGGAAGAATGCAAAGATGTTATTACATATCTATAACAGCATTATGGGCATCCACATCTGATAGGAGAGTTGTTGGAGACTTGAGGGAGTTGGTGTACCTGTTATGGGATGATTAGTTACTCTTTTATGTCCTAGATTTTTGTCATCCATGGAAAGAATTTTGGTAAGAAGTAAAAGGGGAATGACTGGCTTTTGTTCAAGTTTTTCATCTATTAATGAAGTTGTGCAAACTTCAATCTAGATTTGGGCTTTCTATAGTTGCATCATCAGTTAGTGATTGAATTTCATTCTTACAAAATAAGTTTTTTATCATAATAGGATACCCTCTGATGTTTAAGTTAGTAAATATAGGAGGATATGAGTGTGCGTGTGTGAACAGAATGTGCATATCAGGACCGAGTAATTTGTGAAATAGGTAGTGTAATATGTGTTTTATATGGCTTATGTGCTTGTGTATGAAGTCTTGTTCTTTTACCTAGTGATGACTTAAGATATATAGACCTGGTCATATTAGTTTACCTCGTGAATAGTGGAAAAAAGATAATGTGTTATTGGTGGAGAAGTTGGTGCCCACCATTAGCTATGGTGTTTTGTGCCATTAGTGGAGAAGTTGGTCTAAGACTATTTTATGGAGACAATTATTAGCTAGAAAGGGTAAAAATTTAGAAGAGTTGGCATAATAGTAAGGTTGAGGGATGGTCATTTATAGAAAAGGGTGTTGTGTTATACGCGATGGATAGTGTATTCTGGCTCATTGAAACTGAAAATATTTTTAAGATAAGTGAGGGTGAAAAAGAAAAGTGAGAAGGGGGAGATAGAGAAAGGGAGAAACAGTAAAGGAATCTTAGTTGTTTGGGCTGACTCAAACGGTAAGAAATCCTTGCCATTTAGGTTACCTCAATCAGCCAAGAAAGCTAATAGTTTGGGCAAGAATGATATCAATTTGGGCTAGACCAAATGGCTAGGGAGATTTTGGCTGACGTATGTAATGCATGTGCTTATTATTGAGCTACTTGTCGCTTTTGTACAACATGTGTGTCTCATTATAGTCTTGTTTTGTGGCCTTTCTTGATATTTATGAATTCATCTTATCAATATTTTTATGTTGATAACGGGTGTGTTGTCATTAGAATTCTAAAATGCCTCTAGCATCCTATTATATCTTTCTTTCTTTTTCTTATGTTTTCTCTCTGCAATACTGGTTTTTGTGCCATTCATTTCTTCTTTTCCCTTTCTTTCTGCCGTTGAATTTGCTTTATCTTGTGTTACCAATTGGAACTGCATACAAAATTCAAGTTGACCATGCAAATATCCTTTTTTGTGGAGAGGAATTGCAATTCTTGGGAATTTTCCAAGCCGTTAACGGCCAGGATTCCTAGCAATGCAATTATCTTATCAAGTTCAA
>Ga0325405_1005604_pt1 | contig 12749 bp, 7 predicted proteins | sample PopdelMetagenome_21_FD_205663 | JGI IMG/M metagenome (GOLD analysis project Ga0325405, IMG submission 205663) | Populus deltoides microbial communities from Bellville, Georgia, United States - Xylem-Control-R2 | ecosystem: Host-associated > Plants > Phyllosphere > Stem > Wood/Secondary xylem... | reverse complement strand
TAATCAAACTAAAAATACAGGTTAGTGGAGTCTCTAATTGACCTGTCTAGTAAGTCGGGTCAGGTTTAATATGAATGCTATTATGTTGATCAAATTTTGCCATAAATATATCAAACAACAAAGAGAGAGAAAGAAAAGGGAAATGGCACTAAGCTAATAGCCTAAATCCTGATATTGACCCCATTGAAGCAAGTTCCCTTAGGGTCAAAAGTAGAGTAAGCTGTACATTAACCGTTTCCCTTGTCACAAAAGTTTACCAGTTGGTGTAGTTTGCTCTGTCACTCTCCCATGTACATACATATACAACTGGCAATTCTGATTGATCCACAAACAGATAAAACAAGAGGGGGGGCGAAAGGATAGGGCAAAGGACAAAAACAGTCTAGGATTTGAATGTGATTCCTTTGGTTTTTTCTTAGCCCTGCTCTACTTTCTCTTCTATTTATATGGAGAAGAACCATCGAGTAAAGAGGGCAGATTTGCATGGTCATTTACTGTTAGTAATAAGTAGCCTTTGAAAGAAATCCCATTTGGGGTTTGGCTTCAAAAAGAGAGGACTGATAATGAACATATCAGCTTCTCAATATAGTGGTAGTGGGTGCGAATCTGGTTGGACATCATACTTATACCAATCCTCTATTTCAAAAAATCAATACCAGGATTTCGGTGGATTTGTTGATGGGGATTTTGCAAGAGTAGAGGATGAACAAGAGGAGGATTTGTCTATGGTTTCTGATGCATCCTCTGGACCTCCTCATTACTGTGAAGATGGCGAATTCTGCTGTGATAAACTAGCCAAGAAGAGCAAAAACAAAAAGAAGAGCAGAGAACATGGTAGAAGCCAACAGTATTCATATCTTGATGACACTGCTAGCTCTCCTGCATTGAGCAAGGCAAGTTGTTCAAAAGAAATTATATATAATTTTCATCTCTCACTTATTAATTTTGAAACACATTCTTATATATTTAGACATGGCTTCTTGATATTCATGCAGAAAGTGAATAATGAATGTTCAACAGAGCATGTCCCTGAATTCTCCCAAGGTTTTTCCGCTACACATTTTAAGGTACTTGTCGGTGTTCCCTTTTTTTCGGATCCCCCCCCCCCCCCCCCCAATTTCTTAGTAGCATTCTCTTCACCTTTTTCATATAATATGTATGTGATTCGGGCCGAATCTGTATAGTGTAAAAGGGGGGCAGTTGCTCCATATATATTTTTTTAACTTCACCACTACAAATGACCAATACCATGGCATTACAGGGGAAATCTTCACTCAAGAAGCACCTTGGATTCTTTAAATCCTCGCATACTGAGAAGGCAGCTTCAAAAGAACCAGGTCAGACTTTGTTCAATTCCTAATTGATAATCATTAATCTAAAACTATAAACTTTAATGATTCATTAATAGTTCTATTTTCTCAAATTTCTAATGATTAATATATTGGCAGGTGGTTTTCAGGCAAGAAAATGGAATGACAAATTGTAATGATGGGCATCTTTTGTATCTGCCAATGCAGTTACTCTAGACTATGGAGAGAGAATTGGAAGAAGGGTGAAAGAAAAAGGGTCATTGGATCTCAAATGGATTTTGTTCCTTTGTTTTTGTCCAATTCTACTCCTTTTTACTATTTGCTCCTGTCAATGCAGTGGGAAACAACATTAGAACATAAAAAAATAAATTAGTTATCTGTCTTTAAGACACCTTTTCTTGTTCTTCTTTTGTCACTATTGTAGTGATCACATAAGGAAACTAATAGGTCTCCTGTGCAGTCTTGCCTCTGGCCTCCTGTACTTTTACGAATGCAGAATCAAATTTATCAGCTTGCTGAGAGGAATTTAACATAATATGGAAAGCAGAAAGCAATATGTCTAATATGGAGGCTCAAGCTTTAGTTGTTGTCGATCTAGTTGTATTGATAAAGAAGTTTAATTGACCAGGAATATTCAGGAATTCAGGTCAGAAAGGTGGAAACAAGAAGAAAAGCTTGGTTAAAAGATTGTGGTCCTTCGAAGAACAGAGTGTCTCAACATTTGGCATTGATGAGAGGGGTGTCCATTTCCACCCCACACAACCACACACACATGCACAGATTGAGAAGAGAGGGCCGTGACCAAGCATAATGATCCTAGAGGCCAATACGTGACCCACTTTTTGCCTCTTCTGTAGTTACCAGCCTAGCTTTAAACGTAGGTAGGGTTGGTAAAACTGGCAATCGATACCCTTCTAGACTCGAGCCAGACAATTTTTTTCAGATGGAAGGAACCAAAAGAGAAGTCTCTTTTTCCACCAAAAAAGACCTAAAGAAGCAGCACCCCACCACACCTTGATAGGAATGTGATCCATGCACAGTATTGGTTTCAATTATTGAATTTGTTTTGGTGGGTTTCCTTCAAATCTTTATTGAAGGGGCTCCTGTCCTCAGAATTAGAATTCATATCTTGGAAAAAAGACTTAGATTTTAGGAAAAGGACAAGACCCTCCCTTATGTCCTGCCAAACCTCCTTTATTATGGTTTCTACTTCATAAAAATATGTTGACAGCATAGGACATCTGTTAAGATTAATGCCATGCCAACTATAGGATAATTGCATGATCAGATAACTAAACAAACAAGGCTATACATGTTGACAGCATAGGACATCTGTTAGGATTAATGCCGTGCCAACTATAGGATACTTGCATGATCAGATAACTATAACTAAAGAAACAAGGCTAGAATCATTGGAGGAGAGAGACCAATATTGTAGCTTTGATAGATAATTATTCTTGGCAATCAGATCCTGTTGCAGGTAGTTGAAATCAAGAAGGAATAGGAATTGAGTACAGGAATCTTTCATATGGAATTCAGGCCCTACACCTACTTACAAGCAATTGTGATTACTGATTAATCAGGAGGTATTGGCCAGGCAACTTCTTTGGACGCACTTATCATGCTCTCAGAAACAGACAGCAATAATTGGAATAGTTGCAACTAAATCTTATCCACATCATAAGACTGGCTTTGGATCTCGTGGATGAATGAGTACACACGGTTAAACAGCAATATATATTGCTTTGCATTGCATTGCATTGATTTACCATAAAAATTTTATTTCAATTAAAATCGCGTAGACAAACAGGCATTTAAGATTTGACTTGAAAAGAGCACCCAGCTGCAATTAGCCTATTGCGATTTCCACTTGAGATAAATGAGTAACATTTTAACTGAAGCCGGCTTCTGTAGCAAGTACATCCACGGATAGAAGCAAAACTGGAACAATGGCAATCAATCATCCCGAATAGATATGGACAAAAACTAAAATATTGGCCAAGTTTTCTTACGCCCCTGCAACCATTAGCAGAAATAAGGCGCGTAGAAGCTCATCAACTCCTGGGGTTGGACATGGAGAAATAGGGCTGTGTTAATGTTTAGTGCGTGGCGCACCCACCTACGCGGTGGTAAAAGCTTCGACTCCTAGGGTTGGAGATAGAGAAATAGGGTTCAGTATCAACATTTAGTGCGTAGCGCAGCCAACCGAGCGCTTGGCCACACCACCAAACAAAGCTAACTCCTACCTTGCAACAACTCAATCTGGAATAAAAGAAAACATAATTTAGCAAACCCCTGCAACAGAATAGATATGCGAGGTCCATTTGTCCATTTCCTTTTGCGCAACATTTATAATTTTGGTTCTCAATACCTGACTACTGCTGTCCAAAATGAAAAAATACAAAAAAGTGAAAAAAAAGAATTCACTACTGGATTGAATCTATGAATTTACACATCAAAACCCTTGTATTGAACAAGGATAAAATATGGTTTAAGACAAAATTGCTAATTTAACAAGTTAAAAAGCAATTATTTTAAGAAATACATTGAACAACATGGGACCCCCCATAATCCCGCCTCCACGGCTCCACCCCCTCTTATAGTAAGAAAACAAAATTGTTATGGCAATAGCATGGGATCGAATTGCCAAATCTTCATTCTCCATCGTGCCTGTAATTAACCCTTGACATGGCAGTTACGTCCCAAATATATGTCTGTGGACAGGTTGGGCATCAAAAGTTTTAACCACATCCATCCATGGTTTGTCCATGATCAAGATAGAATTTTCAGAAAGGTGGCCAATAAATAAAACAGGATCTCTGAAAGCAAGAATTTCAAAATTTTTCCTAAGTTTGGTCTCTGGTTGGTATTCTTTCAACCTACGTTTCAGTCCCCCATTCATGGTAGTAGTTTGTAACTTCTTCAGTGGAGAATGCTGGCCGTTTACCAAGTCACTATCTTCCTCTCGATCCACTGGCATCCCAAAGTCAATCAAGCACATTGCCCTACATCATAGACAAAATCTCAAAACATTATGTTTAACATCAAAATAGTTAGCAAAAGAATGTTGTGCATGTATGCTTCTAAAGACCAACCACGGAAGATTGAAGTTTTACCCTTGAAATAAACTAAACTTCAATTACCTATCATTAATTACATATTACAAGGGAACTGCTATGTAAATCCTGTTTAGATCCCAAGAAGGAGAATAAACAGAGCAAAAAACAATTGCAAGGAATTGATTCAGAAATGCTTTTCCCCAGCCAGCATACTACCAAACCTCACAAAAAAACATCTGCGAAGCCAGTAACTATCCCATGGTTGAAATTTACACCCCTCAAATATAATGTTTGGAAAACTGTTCTTGGAAGAGAAGTGTGGGAGTGAATGGATGAGAATGACACCCATTCACTCCTACTCAAAAATAAAATGGGTGACTAACGATGGACAAATTTACACACCAATCCATTGATGTAATCACAACTGAGAATACAAATAAGGAGAGAAGAGCAGCACCTGGCACTATAAATGATAACAGAAGGAGGGCTTGACATAGGCAGGAACGATAGCCCAATGACCTCCCCAGGAAATTCTTGGTATCTCCTCGGTAGAACAAATGTATGCCGTGTTGACCATTCTCCTAACTGTTTTGCCTCCACATCAAATGCATAGACCTGATTTGAAGAGGTTGTGACTACGAGCACATTGTTCTTTTGAGGGGGGAAACCACCAGCTGTTACAGAGGCACCATCCAATCTTGCTATAAACCAGTGTTGCCTGTTTTACCAGAGTAAAATATAATTAGTCTAGTAGAAGAAACCATGAGACTTGCGATCGCTGCATGGGACTCATCAGGTTTTTTAAATCCAATAAAAATAACCAACCAAGCAATAGGTTCCACGAACATAAGAAACCACAGACCCACATTCTACAGAACTTTCTTGAATATCAAGGGTCTCAAGTAAATTACAGGTTGCAATGAAGGGAACATACTGTAGCTACTAAACACCATTCAGAGAAAAAGTGGCTTGAAGTGCAAATAAAGCTGCACTTTAAAGAGCCTTTAAGAAGCTAGATTCCATACCTTTGTGTCTCCAGATTAAAAACATATATGTCTCCAAAGCAGTTGATGGCAGATAACCACTGCCCATCACAACTAGTAAACATTTTTGTTATGGGAGGCTCATTGGGTGGTAATTCCTCATCATTTCCCTCACAACGTGGTGTAAAGGTATGTACTAGCTCTGTGCTGCTCACATCCACAACCTGCAGCACCAAAAGGCAAGTAGGAGTATTAAAAAAAGGTCAATAACAACATGATCTATTCAAGCTCCATCCACCTCAACAGCTTGATCTAGGAAAAGTGAGGGTAACAAATAAATTTGTGAAAGACAAGGGCACATGTTTTCACCAGAACTAAGCAGGATGTTCTACCATAAAACATGAACGCCTTAAGTCTTGCACTAGCTAATTGGAAATACAAATTTGATTGGTTTTATTTAAATCTTGCCTCAACGCATAAGATCCAAGAAAATTAGGACATTAGTGAAATTTCCAGTAACACATAAGTTAAAGAAAAAGGATGATTGCTGAAAAAAACTTACATATATCCTTCTATCATGCCCTGCTATCATCAATCGAGATGAATCAGCACTGAAAACCATGGAATGTGCATATGGCAATTTCTGAGGGAGAGGCTTTTTATTAACAGTCCACGCACTTTTTCTGACATCCTTCTTCAATTCAAAAAGGTTGGGTTTAACATGGTCTGAGTAAGCAAATAGAACCCCTGCATTAGAAATTGTGCTGCAAATAATTTTCCGAGATCCCTTAGTCTTAATTCGAGCTAGAATATCAGTTGTTGCACGGCCCCTTGATGGACCAGGACCAGTCATGGATCCACCTTTTGTTTGAACACAGAGTATATCTAACCAGGAAGATGACTGGACTAGAAGCAAGCAATTCTGGTTGAATACAGTATTAAGAGCCAACTGAATTGGCACTCTTTGGGGTGCTGGGCAGATATCATGGGGTGAGAACTTAGTGAATTCCTGAGCAGAATAGGCAAAGAGCTTTGTGTCATCACCAGCAGAGATAAGCATAGGAACTCCCAAATGCGCCCACTTACTATAACTAAAATCAATGGGCTTTTTTTTATGACGAATTCTTTTAATTTTATCATCAGCCAAAGGATCTGTCATTTAGAAGCATGCAGTGTCAGTGAGTGAGAAACATTAAAATGCAGAATCAAAGGCAAAAAAAAATAAAAAATAAATAAAGCATACACATAAGCATTTGCAACATGCATGGTACATATACATACTAAAGTACCATAACAAGTACGGCACAAGGTAAAAGATACTACACACACCTTCTCGACTAATGGGTACTGCCACTGTCAAGGCTCTAACATCATGTGTATGAGCTCTTACATAACCAACATAGATCCATTTCTTCAACATCTTAGAAGAAGATATGTCATTACCAGATTCAACTGTCTCACTAGAAAGCTTATAAAGAATAACCTGCAAACAGAAGTGTAGCAAAACATTAGCCAAATAGTAAACTCACATGACTTTTATTGAATGGATGGAAACTGACATTTTTGTGAGATAACAGCAATAAGAGTATTACATAGTACTATAAAATAGAGGTTAGAAACCTCAAGGACTGAATTTATTATTTGCATCTCTTAATGGACAGTGACACAGTTAGAAAATTATAGCAAGTTTGAACTTCAAATATAAGAAAAATATCTGTACCTGACCATCAGATCCAGCAGAGAACACCCTGTTATGACTAGGTGCAGCTGCCAAAGCATTCACATCACCCTTGTGAGAAGTATGCGCCTGCAAAAGTGTCCCATGTTGAGAGTCCCAGAACTGAACAGCACCAGTACTGTCTGCACTAACAAGGGTCCCACATCTGAAATAAGAAACAATTATCAGAATGCTGTAAGAACTACAGCATGACCTCAAGTAATCTTGCACCTGCTTAGCCACATTGAACAAACAAACAGGAATCCTTCTGTATCTACCTCAGGGCAAGTAAAGACCAAATACAAAGGTCCGGTCCGCTACCCAAACCACCAAGCCCAGCTGTAATCCGGTATATCTCATTACCCAGCTTAGCATCCCAGCACCTTATAAACCTGCAAGAATGCTGACGTGCATAAGTTGGTATATATTTAAAATGAATATCATGAAAAAAAATGCTTTAGAGAGAAAAAACTACAATATTCCAGAAACTGTTAGCTAATTTTAAGATTACATCTGAAGGTTTTGAAGTCAGATTCACTAAGCTACACATGGATGGCAATTTGCAAAGAAAACTAACCCATCACTACTGCCTGAATATATTCTACTCGCATCAGGACTCCACGTCACACTTAAAACACGCCCTGCAAACAATCAAATGAGCAAATAGTTCTTCACAAAGAGGAAAGCAACAACTTGACAGGGGGTTCACAGAGGTGCGGATATCTCACCACTGACCCTGGGCAACGTTTTATTGTATGTTAACCCATCTGACTCAGGAACAGTGTATATCCGAACACACCCATCATCGCAAGCAATTGCCAGACATGGATCCTCAACAACTATTTGCTCACGTTGTTCATCCAAATCTGAATCATCTTCACTCTCACTGCTGTATTCGGACTCTTCACCACCTTTGTGTCTACCATTTAAATACCCATTTCCAAGGTGCGGTGGCTTATGCTCTGTGTGAATAGCTGAATTACTAGAAGGCGCCACTGCCATCTGCCAAATTGAGACCCCAATTGACTCCAGCACATTCTGCCAACGAATTCAACAAAATATAGGAAAGTTATGGAGATTGTAAAATCATTAATTATTACTATTAAAGATCACTGATTCGTGGTTCATATAGCATATATTTTCAAGTATAAAAACTACACATCAAAACTATTGATAGAAAGTCTTCAAAACAGAGAATGCAGGAAAAAATTCACCTTCTGCTTTAAATGAAAAAGATCCCACTCCGAAACTGAACCATCAATGCTAGACGAAAACAATCTACCACATGGCAATCCTTTCGAGCCAGCACGACACCACGCAAGTGACGAAACTCTCGAATTAGGGTTCCCGTGAATCGTCTACACATAATAAGTCGCAGAAAAAAGAATAAAAAAAGCTTTTAACTGATTAATTAAGTTACTTTCATAAAACAAATAAAGAGTCAAAGTGAGACAGTGAAGTACCAGCTGGTTGTGCCAACCGACAGCGCCAGGAGAGACGAGCCAAATCTCGAGTGAGCCGTCTTCACGGGCAGCAGCGACCTGAGACTCGTCGGCGCTGGTGGCTAGGGATACAACTGGAGACGGCCTCCACTCGATTGAGCTGTTCCTATAAGCAGCTCCTAGCATTTCTAAAAGGCTAAACTCGAAGCCAAAAGAGAAATCGGCGAATTATATTATCTAGGGTTTAAGTTAGTAGGAAGTGAAGAAGCGGTGAGAGAGAGGGAGACGAAAACATGAAAGAAGGCGACGCGGTGCGTCTTAGGTTTTTTGCGAGGGTTTAAAGCGAGGTGATCGATTCTTTCTGTATTGTTTATACCTGGACCGGCTCGTGGACCGGTTTGTCTGTCAAACGACAGTGTTTTTTAGGTTACCAGGTTGCGCTCGGGCCTCTCCTGATATAAAATATTTTGGAAGAATAAATATCAAAAGTCCATGATTCCTTAATTTGGGCCTCTGGGTGTCCTTCAATTTTTAAGACATCCATTTTATGGCCCAGTTCTCGGAAGACTGGTATGAACTGCGCGCTATGCGGAAAATTTACTAGATACAGGAGAGATGAACAGGCTATCTATAATTATTTTGAATTTTAAATAAAATTTATTTTTAAAAAATAATTCCAAACAAAATTATCAATTAACTCCTCTGGTCCATAAAAATGATAAAAAATATCTCTCATGTTAATAATTATCCTTTTTATCTTCTTTCTATTTGTTATATCTTGGTTTTAGGTTTATTTCTCGTGTTTTAAAAGTATCGAATAATTAGAATGCAAGAATTGTAAATTATATCCATGTACTGTTGCGAGTGCGTCAGGACATAAAAAACTTCACTTCAAATTTAACAACGGTGAAAAAAAAAACAAAAAAAGAGAAAGAAAAAGTCCCCTGAGAATATTAAAGAGATTATATTAAAATCATAGGAATAAAAGGTGCACGCTTTACCTGTATTTTACATTCAACTTCTTTTATATTATTTTAATTTCAATTTATTCATGTAATATTTCTTCAATGTCAATTAACTATCTAAATTTTAAAAATCTAACCTTTTGTAAAATATTGGATTTTTTTCTCTTGACGTATTTATCACTTTACACTTATATATTTATCATTATTATTTTTATCTTAATTTCAATATATTTTTTTTAGTTTCTCTTTTTTTTTCTTTACACTTTTTAAGAATATTATATTTATTCTTTATATCTTGAATATTTACCACTTTAGACTTGACTTATTTCTGTTTGTATTTTTATTTATTTATAATTTTTTTTCTTTGTTTGTTTTTTAAATAAATTATTTTACAAAACTAAAAATCAATGGTTTTTCAATATAACAATGGCAACATTACCTCATTTTTCTGCCGTGTTAAAAAAATAATATAAGATTTTACACATCTTTTTATTAATACATGTAATTTCATTTTGTTTTTTTATATACAAGCATCAATCTTTTAATTATCGATTATATTTTTTATTTGATGTTAAAAAACATCATGATAACATTTACATATTATTTTTTCGTCTCGAAAAATAATTTATTCAACCCGCAACAAAACAAGTGAAATAAAAACGTTAACACTTTTTATTTCATTTATTAACAAAAATAATTATTAATTAATTAGTTTAAAAATATTCATGGACTTTTCAATTTATAATCATGGTTTCTTTTTGTAAAACATTGAGTTAGAAAAATCCTGCATCTTTGTTTTTTAGCAAGAAATAAATTATATAGCTGGTATGGTATAATTTTCAAAAACCCACGTTTTTTTTCTTTTTTAATTATTTTTAGATATCCACGTGTAATTTGTTTCATGTCCTGATGCGAAGATATTCAACACGTAGCATTCAATATAATAGATAACAGAAAAAAAGGGCGAGTATTTCATTTCTGCTTGATTTTCATTAAAAAAAAATTTTAATTAATTTTTTTTAAAAAAATCAAAATCAAAATCAAAACCAAACCAAATAAAACATGAATCAATTTCGATCCACTAAAAGTCTTCGATGCCTATGTTAATAATAAAAAAAAGATAACAGTTACATTCATGTCATGATTCACTGCCCTCCAATAACATCTGTACTGTGGCATGATCATCTCACCTTCCTTCGTTTTCTCTGCAACCAAACAAAACATATTATAATTTTAAGAGAGAGAGAGACATGAGAGAAAGCTCGGGGGCTCTACTTTTTGGTTTGATTTAGGGCTGTGACCTCGGAGAGATGAGAGGCAGAGAGAAAGTTGCGGGGTAGGGGGCAGCTACTTTGGTTTAGTTATGAAAAGAAAATTGAATGTTTATATTTATTTGAAGTGTTGGTTGAAGAGTTGGTTCAATCGGTTTCAAATATTTAAAATTAAAATTGAACTAAATCATTTTTTTTTAGGCTTTGTAATTGGTCGATTCAATTTTTATTGGTTTTGTTTTTTTAATTATTTTTTTTAAATTTGTTTTTGATTTAATCGATTTTTTAGATTTCATACAGGTAGAATGACAAAAGTAACTCAATTAACACATGAAGGCTTTCTAACAACTAACGGCAGAGTTTGCCATTCCTTCTGATGGGCTGGGTTCTCCCGTTGACCTTGTTCAAATTTGACAAAAAAAATAAACATCAAGCACGCTGCCCATCACTGCCCTGATTTCATGCCCCAGAATTAGCCCAATTGCAGGCTTTGCTTTACGTTCAAATTCAAGCATTCTAAGTTCTTCGACTCCCACTCAAGAGTGCAAACGTTAGCTTGCTTAAGTTCAACGTCCACTAAAGAATTAAGGCAGCCTTGAATCACGGTACGGAGCTCTCCCGATATTGTACACGGAGCTGTAATTGACCGTGATATCTGTTTAATTAATGAAAAAAGGATAATATAAAATAATTTATTTTTTTTATCCCTTACTATTAATTTGATTTTAAAACAATGTTATTAAAACGGATTTGGTTACAAGGTTTAACTTAATAACTTATTGATTTTAGATATGCTACTTTTCAAATTAAACTAAATAGAAAAACAATTAAATCAATCTAATAAATTAATTCATAACCTTTTATTTTAATATTTTTAAAATACTTGTTTTTTAAAATCTTTAAATAAAACAATTCAAATTAATTTAGCACTATCATACTTTAAAGGTGCTATTTATTTTTGTGTTGTATGTTTTAAAAATATATTTAATTTGAAAAAGTATTAAAAATATAAAATATATATGAAAAATATTTTGATTTATTTTTAAAGTTAAAAATATTTTGAAAAATGTTTCGCAATAATAAATAAAATATTATTATTTTAATTTTAGTTTATGATTAACATTATTAAAAAAAAAAACTTACTTAAATGCGTAAATTTTGAAACCAAACTGTTTATCAGATCTCAGACCGAAGCCAACTTCACTATAGGAATGTTTAAAAGTAGTAGGGACTGTCATAAAATTTGCTAGATTCAATTTCTCAGACTCTCAATGGAAGACGCGTACGCTAGATCCATCACCGAGGTAACTAATCTCGTTCTCTCGATTCTTTTACGCTACAATATTGGCTTAACAATGGAGGGGATCAAGTTGTAACAAGCTATGGCTGCTTTCTCTCTAGGTTTTGGATTTTTTTGGGGTTGACCCTGGAAAGGGGCTCAGCGATTCTCAGGTATGCGTGCTTCTCTGTTTTGAACTGAATTTTCTTGGCGAACAAGTGAAACAAATTGGCTTGGATTTCCCCCCTCTAATTGATTATTAGGGTTCAAGTTCAAGTTTTAAGATTTATTATTTTTGTTGATGGTGTTGTTGCAGGTGGCGCTACATTCAAAAATTTATGGTAAAAACGGTATGTTCAGACTGTGATTTTTTTAATCCAGTTGAATCTGCATTTCAAGATTGTTTCCTTGTAGGTGTTGGTTTTTTCATTTACTTTTAAAATGTTTGTTGGTTATTTTGTTCAAGTGCTCGTAATCTGCGAGTATTTTGAAATATCTATGTAGTGCTACAAAACATATACTGATTAAAATGTTCCATCAGCAACTATCCTAATCTTTGTGACATTGGATTCTTTTTCCTGTTTGTCAAAAAATAAAAAACTAAAATTTATTATGGATTTTAACTCCCTTTTCTTTTCCATCGAATGGCTCGTGTCCTTTGGCTGGACGGTTCACTTGTGGTCTGCAGTGCTGCCTGAAGAGACAAGTAAGTACCACTGGTTT
>Ga0325405_1005602_pt1 | contig 12749 bp, 15 predicted proteins | sample PopdelMetagenome_21_FD_205663 | JGI IMG/M metagenome (GOLD analysis project Ga0325405, IMG submission 205663) | Populus deltoides microbial communities from Bellville, Georgia, United States - Xylem-Control-R2 | ecosystem: Host-associated > Plants > Phyllosphere > Stem > Wood/Secondary xylem... | reverse complement strand
TCACTACAATAATTTTTAATTTTTGTTTTTTGTTTAGTATTTTTTTTAATCTATCCTTCAATATTACATTGTTCTTGTTCAAAAAAACTAAAAAACCAATTAAATTAAGAAACAAAAACATAACTGAAAAAAAAAACCTGAATCAATCGATTAGAAAAACACAAAGTTTTTCTGTCCGATTTAGTTTTAAAACTGATTGAACCAGACCAAACTAGATTGATTCAGTTTGAGCCCCAAAGCTAACCCAATTGCAAAAGGTTTTTTTTTTTTTTTCTGAAATCGTATTCCTCTAATTTCCTTTCCTCCTGCAGCCACCCTCCCTGTCTCTATAGTCTACTGACTCTGCTCACTTCTCTCATAAACTCTCTCACATCCCTCTCCCTCTCACCCTTCTTCTTTTCCCTCTTCTCTCTCTCTTTTTTTTTTTTTGGCCTCTTATTTTGGTGCAGTTGTAGATGGGAAAATATTGAATACTCTTTAGATCTTAATTACTTTTTCACCATCCCCGACTTCCCATGGTGTTTTCTTACTTGTTTAGTGTGTGTAGACACATACAGCACAAACACATGAGGAATGACCAACTGACCTCCTACTTTCCTTCACATATAACCCCTTACTTTTCTTTATTTATATTCCCTTTATCATTTTTTATTCTGTAGATTTTTCTACACTAATGCTTTTGAAAACAAAAATTAACATTGTTTATTCATGCAATTTTGACCAAATTCTCCTTTTCTTTTTTGGTGTTGTCCCATACTCCTATTGAGATTACCCATTTTGCTTTTTTGTAAATAAAGTGAAATTATGTTTATAATTGTTTCATCTCTTAAAGTGAACTTCCTTTGGTTAGATAGGTTTTTTTTTCCTATTTTGATTTGTAGGCTTGAATTCTTTTTTGTTTGATTATCCTTATTGTTAATAACAAATTATCTCTTTACTTTTACAAGCTTTATCTACGTGTTTGATTTTCCAGTTTTTCATGCTAAAAACTAATTTTGACCGAATAGAACCTGTTCAGTTTGAACTGGTTATCAATTTGGTCCGGGTCGTTTTCTCAAGAAATTATTGTTACCATTTCGATTGGCTTTTTAGGCCTAAACTAGACCATGAACACCCTTAGTTTTGGGAATTATGCTTCACTATATTTTTATTTTTTTTGAATTATATATTAATCTCATGAATTTGGTTTTTTTCTTGATTTCAACCTTTATCATTAGATTTTTTTAGAGATGGGGCTTCATGATTTTTTTTATTTGCTTTCTATAAATTTATCTCGATCTCATGACCAAAATATGTTAACATATTAACTCAGGCACTTAACATGTTAACTCGGGCGTTTTTATGGGTTGATTTTTCTTATTGATTTTTTTTATTTCATCCTTCAATATTAGATTGATTAGAAATTGGACTTCAAAGTTTTTTTTTATAAAGTAAAATTAGTTAAAAAGTAAATGTTTCGGTGATTAAATTTATTTTTAGGGTTTATAATGAATATTTTTATCAACAAAGAAAAATTAGAAATATGGTAAAAATACTAGGTTAGGTGATGAGTGAATGAACACTTCACCTATTTATATACTTGATCAACTTTGAACCAAAAAAACAGGGTTAAAACTCAATCCAACTAGCTTATGTAATGTTAAATTCTCAATGGATCTGATAAAATTACCAGGCCTCCTTGATATAATAAGAAAAAGAATTAGTTTAAAAGAAATGAAAGAAGTTATTGTGAACTATAATCTTGTAGCTATTGTTGTTTATTCTCTTTCTCACACACACACACACACACATATATATATATAGAGAACACACACACACACACACACACACACACATATATATATATATATATATATATTGAGAGAGAGAGAGAGAGAGAGAGAGAGATGTAGAAAACTAACCCTGACTAATCCTAATCAGTTTTATGTAATGGACCCTAATATAATAGATAAAATACTAATACTACAATAGATAATTGAACTCGGGCGTAGAATTATGTTTAATCATATTGCTTCATTACTCCCCTATAAATTGAATGGGTATGGCATCGCATTCAACTAGGATTGTAGAAATGTAAAATGAGATAATGAGAGAGGTCTAGTGAGCACATCAGTAAATTAATCATCAGAAGCAATAAATTGAACTTAGAGTTCCTTTCAAGCAACCATGTCACAAACAAAAAGAGAATCAATCTCAACACATTTCATGCTAGCATGGAAAATCAGATTGGCAAACAAATAAATAGCTTCTAAGTTATCACACCATAAAAATACTAGTGTTATATATCCTATAGCCAATTAGATGATTAAATGTGACACTAACTTTGTTTAAGTAAAAACATATTTATTATTAATAAAGGCGTTTTTTATCTTTAATATTTATTTATACTTGATTAATGAATCTGGAGTAAATATAAAGTCCTTGGGACAAAAATATTTTGCAAAAAAAATTATAAAATTATTATAATATGTTAAATAATATGATAGGATCAACTTATATTGAATAAGAGGAGAAACCTAGAAAGGCCTATTTATACTTAGGACAAGATGAAGGTCATAATGAGAAAATGATTTGTTCTTAGTCACTGTTATAGAAAGCTATTTTAGAAACTACAGGGTTTGAATCAAGGTTCTAAGAGTGTGAAGGATTACCATAAGAAGATGAAAATCATTATGATTTAGGCTAATGTAATGGAGGATAGGAATGCCACCACGGTGAGGTTTCTTAATGGGCTAAAATGAGACATAAAAAATATAGTAGAGTTGCAATGTTATATAGAGTTAGAGAACATGGTACATAGGGTTGTGAAGGTGCAGAAAAAGGGAATTACATATTACATGTCAGGTATTTAATTTGAGCTCATAGACATCATAAAAGCCAAATTTAAGAAAGAGGGGCTGTCTAGTCAAAGCCATTTATAAAATCTGCCACCAACTTCTTAAGAAGAGTTGTACTAGCTATGTCAAACCTAAAGCCAAGAAAAAGATTATTATGGATTCCAAAGGTAAATCTGAAACTCAGCCCACTCGTAACCATGATATCAAATGTTTTAGGTGTTTGAAGGTTAGACATATTGATTCTTAGTGTTCAAATAAGAGGTTGATGATCTTGAAGGATCATAGTGAGATTGAATTTGAAAGTGAAAGATCTAAAGATGATAAGATGCCACCACTTAAGGATTTTAACGAGGAGGTTGCATATCCGATTGAGGGGGAGACCTTGGATATAAGATATACATTACATGTCCGGGTTAACAAAGATGATATGTAGCAGCAAAGAAAAAACATCTTCCATAACGATGTCATATTTGAAACAAGGTATGTGGTATAATTATTGATGAAAGTAGTTATACAAACATAGCTAGTACAACTCTTCTTAAGAAGTTAAATTTGAGTATTGTAAAATATAATAAACCTTATAGATTGTAATGGTTGAATGAATGTGGTAATGTTAAAATGAATAAACAAGTCTTGATTTTGTTTTCAATTGGGTGATATTCTGATGTAGTATTGTGTGATGTGGTTTCTATGTATACGAGTCACTTATTATTGGATCATCTTTGACAATTCAACAGGAAGACAATGCATGACAGGTTTAACAATATGTATACTATTGTAAAAGATCATAAAACCATTACCCTTGTGCCATTATCACCCAAACAATTGTATGATTATTAAATTAAATTGAAAAGAGAAAGTGAGGTCAAAGGGAGAGAAAAATCAAGGAACATGGTGAGATAAGAAAGTTAGATTCGGTCATTGATGAATTAAAACTAAATTCTATCGAGAGTGGAGGTAAAATAATAATAGAGAAGAAAGTAATTGTGCGACGTGAGAATAATATGAAAAAATTAAAAATAAATAACCTAATTTATATGCAAGAGAGGGTGAGATTAAATCTATTTTTTATGCTAACAAGCCAATGATTGTACTTATGTATAAGGAGGGTTATTTTTATGCTAACAATCTCGATTATTGTGTTCCTAGTATGACCATTTATTTATTACAAGAATTTGATTATGTGTTTTCCAAAGAAATTCCTAGTGGATTACTACCAATAAGGAAAATTGAATGTTAAATAGACCTTATACTCGAAGCTATAACTCTAAATTGACTCGCCTACCGAAGTAATCTCAAGGAGACAAAGAAACTTCAAAAGTAAGGCGAAGAGTTAATGTCAAAGGGGCACATACCCGAAAGTATGAGTTCATGTGTTGTTCTGATCTTCTTTGTGCATAAAAATGATAGAAATTGGAGGACATGTGTTTATTATCATGCTATTAATAACATAATGGTAAAGTATAGACATCTTATCTCTACGGTTGATGATATATTAGATGAGTTGCATGGATCTTGTGTATTTTCAAAAATTAATTTGAAAAGTGGATATCATCATATTAGGATGAAAGAATATGATGAATGGAAAACTGCATTTAAGACTAAGTATGGTTTGTATGAGTGACTAGTCGTGCCTTTTTGACTTACAAATACACCTAGCATATTTATGCGATTTATGAATCATATGTTGCGTGCGTTCATAGGTAGATGTGAACTTTGATGGTATTTTGATCTATAACAAGAACTTGATTGAACATATTGAACATTTATGTAATGTAATTGATGTGTTGCATAAAGAATAATTATATACTGATCTTAAAATATGTACCTTTTGCATGAAAAAGATTGAATTTCATGGTTATGATGTAAGTCCATGTGGTATTGAAATGGATGAGAAGAAGGTTAAGGCAATCCAAGAATGGCCAACACCTAAATCGATCACTAAGGTAAAAAGCTTTCATGGCTTGACTAATTTTTATAGGTGTTTCATTAAGGATTTTAGTATATTAGTTGTGCCTTCAACTAAAATTATGAAAAAATCTTTTGGATTTAAATTGAGAAGTGAACATGAAAATGCATTTAATTTATTAAAATAAAAATTATATTCTACACTTGTTTTATGTTTACTTGACTTTACAAAGGCTTTCAAGATTGAATGTGACACATTATGAATATGTATTGGAGTTGTTTCAATACAGGATAAAAGAAATATTGCCTGCTTTAGTGAAAAGCTCAACGGTGCAACCTTTAACTACCTAACATAAGATAAAGAGCTTTACAAATTGAAGCAGATTTGGGAGACATGACAACATTACATATGGCCAAAGGAATTCATGATTCATTAAAACATTTGAAAGGGAAAGGTAAATTGAATCGACAACATGCCAAATGGGTGGAATTAATTGAAACTTCCTATACATTATTGAATGCAAGCAAAGTAAAGAAAACATTATGGTTGACACGTTATCAAAAAAGTATGTTCTTCTATCTACTTTGAATGCTAAGATGTTGGGATTTGAGTATGTGAAAGTGTTATATATGATTTATAATGATTTTGCTAATGTATATAATGCATGTGAGAATTTGGCTTTTGATAAAATTTTATAGACTTAATGGATATTTGTTTAAAGAGAATACTTTGTGTGTGCCTATGAGTTCTATGCATGAATTGTTTATTCGTGAAGCATATAAGGGTGGTTTAATGACGTATTTTGATGTTGCTAAGACTTTAGATGCAATGCATGAACATTTTTATTAGCCTAAGATGAAAAAGGATATGCATCGCATATGTGATAAATACATTATATGTAGAAAAGTCAAGTCTAAAGTCTAACCACATGGTTTGTATACTCTTTTGCCAATACCTAAGAAGCCTTAGGTAGATATTTCAATGGATTTTATTTTGGGTTTATTTAGGTAAAAAAAAGGGTATAAATTTTATCTTTATAGTTATTGATAGGTTTTCAAAGATGATGCATTTCATAGAATATCATAAAATCCATGACATAACTAATATAACAAAGTTCCTACGACTTCATCGATGGAAAAATTACGTCGGTGAATACCAAGAGAATTACAGTTGGAAATTAAGGAATGGAAAAAAAATAGAAAAATAATGTGTCATTATTAGATAGAATTACCATTGCAATATGCTCGTCACTAATACGTATCGGCGAATCCGTCAGTAATATTCTTCTTTTTCCTTTTTATTCTGCAGAAAATGACACACGACACCCTTGCCCTTTTATGTTGTCACAAATCAGACTCCCATCATCACAAATTCAACCATTCCAACACCCAGTCTATCAGTATCCCTATTCTAGTTTAATTGTTTTAAAGATTCGACATATCAAGTATGCAAAACTACCTATTTTTTTATTGTCACCCATTTTTAAAATGTTAATTGTTTGGCATTTTTATGTAGTTTATTTGTGTGTTTACTTGTTTTATAGTTCCTATATAAATTTTTATATGAATGTATGATTTGTACATGTTCAGGTTTGTTTCAAATTTTAAAAAATTATATTTGTTTGTCATTTGATGAAATTGAGTTGATTTTGTAATTTAGGTGTTTTATAATGAAATAAATAATGGTTTATTTAATGGATAGGTTTCAGATTTAATCTATTTTATTGTTAAGTTGAAAATTTCATAAATTTAGGCCCCGTTTGTTTCACGAAAAATGATTTCTTGAAAATCACTTTCCAAACCTTCTTGTGTTTATTTGTCATTAGAAAAATTAGTAAAAGAAAAACAATTTCCAATCAAAGGAAAATTTGGCTTAGTTTCTAGGAAAGTGTTTTCCTTTTATTTTGGATAAAAAACACTTTTTAGAAGTTGTGAAAAATTTAGAAATGTCATATTATTTGCTGATTATATCAGATTTGATCCTCAAACTTTTGATTGTTATATATTTTGTTTGGCATTTTTTTTTTAATTTTATCACTTATAATTTGATTTAATTGGATTTTTATATTAATTTTGGTTTTCATTTTCATGATTGTTATTTACTTTTCTGTTATCATTTTTTTAATTGAAATTTTTTATCTATCAAATTTGATCCTCAATCTTTTGATTGTTAATTATTTTATTTGAAATAGTTTATGAAATTGTAATTAATATTATTTTAATTTCATCATCTTTAAATTTTTTTTATCTGTTAGATTTAATCTCTATTATTTTGATTGTTATTTATTTTATTTTAGATAATTTATGAAATTAGATTTTTTTTTAATTTCATCTCATTCAACTTTTTAAATTGTAAGATTTATTCCTTATTATTTTAATAAACTTGAAATTAATAAATTAATAAGTTATTTTCCAGCTCATTTTACATACCATAACCAAATACTGGAAAATATTTTCCAACTTATTTTCCATGACACTACTAAACATCGAAAAATAATTCACATTCCAGGAATTCACTTTCCAAGGAAACCATTTTCCAAAAGAAACTATTTTCCAGCAAACAAATGAGGCCTTAAAGGAATTTAAATTTTTAAAGAAAATTGATAATGATTTAAAGGTATCGATAATTTGTTAGTTCACATTACTAATCAATACATATTGTCATTAATATTCTATATATGTTTCATATAAGTAATTGATTATCGTTCTTGGATGTATCAAGTTTTAGCAGAAGGGTTGCGCGAGATGTATTATTATAATGAGGTTAAAGTTTTATTAATTATGTACTATCTAATCCAAAAAAATTATTAGTGGAAGTTGTCTTAGATGTTCATGTAAAAGGTGTAAAAAACAAATTCTCGATCAAATGTTATTATGATGCACAAGAAGGTACATGAAAAAAATACTTGTGTTAGTTTGTACGGATAACCATATATTCTTTACGAGACCACGGTAAAGAGAATGGTTGAGTCAACTTCTAATTCTAGCAACGTGCATGGACTTATAGATGATAATAACAATAGTTATAAGAGTATGGTTATGAATGTAATGAGGATGAATCAGGCTTATGCAGGTGAATGTTCAATCGTAGATGAAAAACCAAATATAGACGCAACCAGGTTTTTTGATATTTTTTTAAAGATACCAACAAACCATTATATAAGATGGATGCACAAATCATAGTAAATTATCAGTCGTTGCATAGTTGTTCACAATCAAATCAGATTATGGGTGAGTGAGGCCGATTATGACAAAATCATTGAAAGGGCTAGAAGTGTTTTACCTAAAGGAAATAAACTAAAAGAGAACTTTTATACTAATAAATCCATTATAAAACCCTTTGGCCTACAATACCAGAAAATTAACATGTGTCTAATCTTTTACATGTTGTACTACTTTAAAAATGCAAATTTAACCGAGTACATAACTTATAGGCATGCTTGGTATAAACCTAGAACTGGAAGAAGTAGGACTTTTGTATCATAGAAAAAAATTGAGATACTTCCCAATCATTCCTAGATTGTAAAATTTATTCATGTCTTCAAAGATTATTGAGCACATGACATAACATCATTCACATGATGTGTGATTGGAGTCATGATGCACCCTTCTGATGTTCAAGCATGGAATCAATTTAATAGGGTGCATGTTGGGTTATGTAAAAACGGATTCAATCCATTTAGGTCAATTTTTTTACCATATTCTTATTAGTCGGTGATACTCATGATTTATAATTTGCCACTGGGGATGTGTATAAGATCAAAGTTCATATTATTATCTACAGTTATATCCGGTCCTAATAGTCTAGGTGTGTGTGTGTGTGTGTGTGTGTGTGTGTGTGTGTGTGTATCTTTCACTGTTGATTGATGAGTTCAATCAATTATGATCATCCGAGACTTTAATGTATGATGTCTTGAAGAAAAAAATTAGATGAAAGCAGCTTTAATGTGAATTATTAATGATTTTCCTGCATATAGAGTGGTTTCTTATTGGAGCATGTATGGAAATTAGCATGTCCATACTGTATGAAAAATAACAATGCCTTTACCTTAACAAATGATGGTAAAACATATATTTTTTTTATTACCACTGGAGGTTCTTACTAACCAATAATAAGTACAAAAAGGCTTTTTTGTAGGTAAAGTTAAAAGTGATGTTGCACCGTTAGTACCGTCGCGTGAAGAATTGTATGATGTGGTCTTACAGTATGAAGGCATTGTGTTTGGTTTTCAATTAAGTAAACAACAATTTCCTGGTTTTTTGTGTGACCCACAATTAGGTAAAGTAAAGTATTTTTTGGGGACATTTCTTATTAGAAGACTAGTATGTTCCATCATAATTTGAATGTCATGCATATAAAAAAAAATGCATTTAAAAACATTTTTAACACGATGATGAACGTTAAAATGAAGGCAAAGGACAACATGAAAGCTAGAATGGATATACGTTTTTTTTGTCACTGTAAAAATATGGAGTTAGTTTATGATCGGGCACGGGTCGCAAAGCTCAAAGCCATCTTTGTCTTAGACTTATGCACAATTACTTGTTTATCAAAGACTTAAGATTCTGTGTTTTCTTGATGGATATGCTTCAAACATATTTAAATTGGACACCATTTAGAGGATGACAAATTGTATAGAATAAAGAGTCATAACTACCATGTGTTTATTCAAACATTCATTCCACTTGTTTTTTGGGGATTTATTGCCAAAATAGATATGGGATGCACTCACGAAGATCATTCATGTTTTTAGAGATATATGCTCTAACAAGTTGCATACCTAACACATGAAGAAGCTTGAAATGAATATCGTCCAAGGAATTTACAAACTTGAGATGATATTCCCTTCATCATTCTTTGATTCGATGGAGGATCTACCCATAGATTTACCATTTGAGGCAAAAATTGGAGGCCTTGTCCAATATAGATGGATGTATCTATTTAAGAGGTTAAGGATTACGCATGCATCCTATTTAAATTTCTATTGTCTTATTTTTTTAAATTTAAAACATTTATTTAATTTTAAGCAGATAGTTATTCAGCTTTAAGAAAAAAAAGTTAAAAACAAGGTATATGTTAAAAGCATAGATATGTGAAGCTTATATTGTTGAAGAGATCTCAACATTTATCTCATACTATTTTGAGTTTTACTTAAGAACAAGAATCAATTGCATTCCAAGAGATGATGATGGTGAGGAAATGCCTTCAAGTGAGAATTTGTCAATATTTTCTCATGTTTGACAACCTTTACCAAAACATACAGTGAGGGAAAGACATTTGTTAAAAATCGAATTCAAAATGCATATAATTATGTATTATTTAACTGTGATGAATTAAAACCTTTTATTCAGTAAGTACAATATTAATATTTTTTATTTTAAAATAATTTTTTTATTATACATAAACTAATAGATTTAAGAATTTTTCATAGTCAACATCGTTAATTTTTACTATCTCAAAATTCATATCTGACCGAATCTCAAATTTTTCAATTACAAGATGAATGATTTGTCACGTAATAGTTAATTTCATTACATATTTCTCTTTAACTATTAATGGTTGTAATCTTGTATCAAGTTTATCAATTGGAAAGAAATGTCATTGATTGTTTGAATTTACTATGTTTAGGTCTTGAAAGAAATGTCAAATGTTATAATTCATCAATGAATATATTTTTCATACTTAAGAGCATGGTCAAGGTAGAAAGACATATATAATAGTGAAGTTTATTTTAATGGATTAGTTTGTAATAAGTTTGAAGTTGATTATTATAGGAAGTTAGAAGAGTTAATTGAATTGCAATATCATAGTGAGTAGAATAACTGAAAATATTTTTGTTGATGTTAGTTGATGCATATCAAGTTGCTTCGTTTACCGACTTAAAAGAGAATTCAAATTTTCATATAACTGAAAATATTTTTGTTAATGTTGATGTTAAGGAGTTAAATGATACATTGAGAACTAGTGGATATACAAAAGTCAATAAAGATGATGATATCGACGAACATCAATTCAATGAAGAAGATTACGATGGACATAACGATGTTGAAATTGAAGAAGAAGAAGAAGAAGAAGACAATTCTGATTAAATTGTAAAACATCAAAGTACAATGAGATTGACTTTAATGTAATATTTACGGTTGTTTCTTCATAATGAACTATTGTTAACACTTATGGAATTTTTATTGTTGTGATTTTATTATTATGTTATTGTGTCAACGCAAACTCATCGAGTGCGATGTCGCCTCATAGAAGGGGTATCATTTCTAAGTAGGATGTATATACTGAAAAGTACATTGCTTAATGGAAGCCCGACCACAACATGTAAGTTTATTTTCCTTTCATGCATGATTAAAAAATTTACAATAATGAATATTTTTTTATTAATTAATTTCAATGAACGAATAGAATTTCAAGTTTACAAATATAAAGGCTAATTGCACGATAACACCAATGATGAAATCGTCAATGAAAATGCCTTTGTTTAAGTGGAGTCAGGTTTCTAAAAATCCTAAATGAAAGCTAATGATTGATGCTAGGTTCGGAAAGTTCAAGTTTAGTATATAAATAAATTGTTAGTTTTAAAATTTTAATAAACAAATTATTTTATAAAATTGACTTGCAAGGAAAAAATTCACTATGAGGAGGCTGACAACGCTATTATCGAAAGGGTATGTGAGAATTGCAGCTCCATTAGGTAAGATTGAATTCAAAATGTGATATTTTTTTAAATGTTTAAATTTTATTATCTTAATAAACAATTTATTTCTATGTACCAAATTGCATGCTTTCTGGTATGAGGTGCAAAAAATCAAAGAAATATACAAAATAAAGAGGTCTTCCAAGCTGGGAGGACATGACCATATGGAGAGATTTCAGACCTCGACACATCTCGAAGGCTATCTAGGACGCTTATTTCCAGTACATGTTATCTGAGCATTTCGTGTGATGGTTGTAGTTTGGTGCAAAAAACCGGAACAACGAGATTCATGGTTCAATTACCATATACACCGATGAATCCATTCTGTTTGTTTCGCATGCAAAACAATTGGTATGCTTCTATTATATGAAAATGGTTGTATTATATGACAAATTTTAACTAATAGTAGATTCCTTTAGCAAGCTACGATCCTTGGACGCGATCCAAAACCGATGGAGTTTTTTGTTGAAACTCACATGCAAAATAAGGACTATCAGAAACGGGTTCAACAATTCATAGATAGTCAAGCTCAAAAGTTCATGTTAAGTTGGATCTCAACAAAAAAATTTCATAAGTTACTATTTTTTCAAATTTGTTGACTGTTTTTTTGTCATTCGATTACTGGATAGATACAGGGATGATTTTTTGACCCATCCAGAACTTGATCCAGGTTTGTTGTTGGAGGTTGGATTATCTAGTGGACTCAATAGAATTCGGGTTTACGGTATCTCAAACACTATAACTAAGGATATGCAGACAGGTTGTAGTGTATTAACTGTTAGTTCCTTGCAATCAGGTTTGAACTTGTAATCTCTAGTCGTCCAAGCAATCGTACGAGAATAAATTAAAGCGCAGATAACCTGGTTTAATACTGAGATGACCCAACTTAAATATAAGATGACTAACCTAAAAGATAAATTAAATGTCGTCGAGCAGTTATTTTATCAACCATCACTGTTATATATGGTTTATCTCTGATGCTGGAAAAGAGCTATCTCTTTCTTCTCCATGAGTTTCTGTCCACTTAATAAATTATGTAGGTATTGTACTATATTCAGGTTATGAACGTCGTCTTTCTCAATTTCACTGATAATTATGGTGTATATTTATCAATATTGAATACAAAGGGCATTTGTTTCAAACTATCCTCAAAATTAGAATACCATTTAAAAAAAATACCTATAATGTCAAGTAATCCTGATACGCCATGTGTAGGGACAACAGCAAGATAGGCTGTACGTACAAGGCCACCATGAAAATTGAAAAGGACCTACAAATTCTCTCTTCCCATAAAATAATTAGA
>Ga0325405_1005598_pt1 | contig 12761 bp, 7 predicted proteins | sample PopdelMetagenome_21_FD_205663 | JGI IMG/M metagenome (GOLD analysis project Ga0325405, IMG submission 205663) | Populus deltoides microbial communities from Bellville, Georgia, United States - Xylem-Control-R2 | ecosystem: Host-associated > Plants > Phyllosphere > Stem > Wood/Secondary xylem... | reverse complement strand
CTTCCAAACTTAATTTTTTACCAATTAAGCCCCTAATAAAATTAATTTGAGCCATTTAAAGTATAATTAAGTTCTTGCACCTAATTAAATTCTTTAAATGGACCTAACTTAATTCTTAAACATAATTAAATTCTCAATTTGGCCCATAATTAAATCAAATTAGCCATGAGCTTAATTTTTATGTAAATTTGTCTAAAAAATATTTAATTTGACCTGGAATCCGCATTGTCTCTTCAGTTTTGGGTACAAAGGGGTATAATTAGGCTTTCGATTCCATCCAAAATTGTAACTTGATTTTTTCTATATTTGAAATCCTCCCAGCTTGTTATTTTATTTTTGAAAGAAAAAGGTGAATTTAGAGAATAACTCGGGAATGGGTTATGACAAAACTATCTTTCGAAGAATATGATGGAATGTAAGCAAGGCAAAACTAAAAATCTAGCATAAAAAGTGTGGGGGAGACTCTTAATAATTTTTTTATAAAGGTTAGATATATAAAATAATCTATGCGACAATTTAAATTTTCATAATAAAAAAATGATAACAGATTTATTAAATTACAAAAACATAAGGAGATTTTAATAATCCTAAACATTTATAGAAGTTATAATGAAAAATACTAAAAAGTATAATCAAAATATCCCTATTATTTAATCTCTTATTTATGATTAATATTTTTAAATTATGCTCGACATTTTTAATCATACAAAACTCATCATATCAAAATTTCCTGTAATCTTTATTTCAAATAATGTATAAATAATAACGATGAAGTTGTGGAAAAACTTCATAGAAAAATATTAACTTTCCTGGTTGATGGGTTATGGGCCTAAGTTGTACCTGTAAAACAAGTCTTTAAAGGAACTAGAGACACTCCGATGCTTAAGTTAGTATTTAGGTTTTTTCTCAAGTAAAAACTCAAAAAGATAAAAATGATATTTTTTTGTGTAGAGAAGGGATGTGTATTCTCTGTTTTCTTGAGAATATTCTCTATGTCAAGTTGTTTAAATAAATCATCCTCTTTTCTTTCTCAAAACTTGAGAATATATAGTCTTGAGAAATATCTAAAAAATATCTAGAGAAATACATGTAAAGAGTGTTATTCATGAATAATAAACTGAGGTAGGTTAAAAATAGCTTGGTTAGACCAAAGCTCAAGCTCAGGCAAACCAGAGTTGGAGCTTGGACAAACCAGAGTTGGAGCTCGATTAAGCCTTTACCTAACTAAGCTTCGTGGAGCTTGGTTATGCCTCGTCCTAACCAAGCTTCGCAAAGCTCAGTTGAGCCTAACCAAAAAAAGAGGGAGAAAAGGAGAAGAGAGAAAGAAGGGTAACTCGGTTGGATTGTGGCCTAACTAAAGCAAAAAAGCTTGGTTGAGCCATTTAACCAAACTTCACATTTGAAGCTTAGTTAGGATGTCAATCAAGCTTCAACAAACTTTTTTTTATTGTATTGGATTATCATTTTCCTTCAAATTATTGTAAACAGGTATGTTTGGAAGACTTTAATGAGCTAAAGAGGGAAGAAAATACTTATAGTGTATGCTTGCATAAAAATATTACATGTATGGGCATGTCTTTGAATGTTTGCCTGTTTTTTGAATTTGTTGGAGATTTTTGTCAATGTTTTATGGAGAAAGATCTATGATCTTTTTGGAAATAATTGTTCATAGGGACCTGAAGATAGTTGGTCACAGGGACCTAGAGACAGTGGTCATTAAGACTTGAAGACAAGTTGGTCGCAAGGACCTGACGATATAATAGAGATTTCTCCAAGTGAATTTCATCGAGACCTTTCGCATTTAAAGACATGAAGATGATGGAGATATAATTTATAAGATTTATCTAATATAAGGTAGTACATCACGAGGATTGTTTCATGTTTGTTCGCATTGAATCTCCTTTTTTTATAAATTCTTGAAGGTACTATTTGAAAATCAATCTTTCTATCTTTTTTATGAGTGCAAGTACTTTTTATGTCGTGCCCATGATCATGGTGAAAGAGACAGAACTTGTTAGGGTTTCTTGTGTTTGAATCACTTTTTATTGAAGATGGGTATTATAAGAAGTCTTTTTTTTTATGGAAGCCAATACATCAACATGTTTCATTGTGAGAGGTATGGTCATGAGCTTAGGGAATGTCAGACAATCACGAATGTGCTTGGATGCTTTTTTTATGTTTTTGTTAGAGATTAAAGGCGTAGTGGAGACTCTTCTTGTGTGTGGAAACGTGGGTGGCCCTGTATGGTCATGCTAGCTTCCTCCACCCTAATGTAATTTTCCATCAAGTGTTTGACACTAAGAAGATTTTTATTAGGGGGTGTGTATAACCTTTCCCATAAAAAATAGATACATACTCTATTGATTAGGGCTTCAATGTTGATGGGTTCAAGCAGATCCTCCGTTCTTAGAATTTTCTCGTTGAATATATGAAGATATTCTCTTGTGTTTTCATCATCTCATTGTGTGATGGCAAAAAGCTTTGTAATGCTTTTTTTTTTTTACAAGAATACTGGTGCTAAAGTGAAATAGAAGCTTCACACAAAGATCATAAAGACCTAGGATGAAGAGAGGTTTAAGGCTATGATACTACACCCTAACATATCCATAAAAAATCATAGGGAAAATCTTGCACATGGCATCACTCTTTGTTATCACTAGATCTAAGATGTTTCTGACATTTGTATGTGCTCTCCAAGGTATATAAGGTCATTATAATTGTCTAAGTTAGCTTTAACAATGACATAATTCTTGGTGAGGAAAGTGTGTAACTATTTATGACAAAATAAAGACTCTTCCGCTTAGTGAAAATGGTATGTAAGAGTTGGGATTGGTGTTGTCTCGTGCACATCATGCCTAGGTTTTTTAGGACGAGGAGCATGTGAAAGAGAAGACCAAGAGTTAGAATAAGGTTTATGGATATAATCATGTATATGGCTTGGATTGTTTTAAGAGTGTTGACTCATTTGGGAAGTTAGAGTATGGTGTCTACTTGGCATGTTGTTTTGTGCAGTTTCCTCCTGAAGTTGAGGTTGTCTTTGTGTATCTAGTGTTGTGGGTTGACTTTTCTATTGGTTGTACTGAAAAGAACGTAGTTGTTCCTGTATAGCTAGCCAGAACAACGCTATTAAGTATTTGCACTTGTTGGGATAGTTGTTGGATACCTAGAGGAACTAGAGTCCTTGTGAGGAGATTAGTTACTCTCCCATGTACTAGAGTCTCATCAACCATGGTTTGTAGAAGTTGAAAAGGAATGAACAAGATTTTTGTTCAGGTCCCACAAATAATGCCATTGATGAAGTCATAGAAAAACTTCTCAGAGAAATACTGACTTTTTCTGGTTGATGGGTTCTAGGCCTGGGTTGTATCTATAAAACAAGTCTTTTGGAAACAAAGGATACTTAAATGGTTAAATTAGTATTTAACCTTTTTCTCAAGTAAAAGCTCAAGAAGATGAAAATAGTGTTTTTTGTGTAGAAAATGGATGTGTGTTCTCTGTTTTGTTAAAAAAATGTTCTTTATGTTGTTTTGTTTAGATGAATCATCCTCTCTTCTTTCTCAAAACTTGAGAATATATAATTTTGAAAAATATTCATAGGAATATATGTAAAAAGTACAATTCACGAATAATAAACCGACGTGAGATAAAAATAACTCAGTCAAATCAAAACTTGAGCTTGGTTAGGCCTTGGCCTATCTAAACTTCACGGAGCTCGGTTGTGCCTCAACCTAGTCGAGCTTCACGGAGCTTGGTTGAACCTAACCAAAAGAAAAAAGAAAGAGTAATTAGAAAAAAAAGAGGGTAGCTTGATTTGGTCATGACCCCACCAAGTTTCAACAAACAAACTTTTTTAAAAAAGTTTTATTATCAAATAACCTTTATATTTTTTTGATAATGCAAAGTTATTTTTCTAACCCTAAAGTTAAAAATCTTAATATTTTGTCAATATTCATAAGTACATAGGATATATAATTGATGATTGTATTTGAAGAATTTCATAAATTAGAAACATTACTAGTACCTATTTTAAAATATTTTTCTCTTTAAAATTCATCATTTATAAATTTAATAAATGCATTAAACAAATAAATTGTGGTATATAATTTTTTTAATTAAAAATATATCAAAATAATTTTTTTATATTAGTAAATTATTAAAAATATTTTAAAAAAAATATTAATTTAATATTTAAAAAAAAAACTTTCAAAACCATTTCGAAAATCGAGATTGAAACGTGTTACCAAACGAACTTGATACATTCTGACTTAACTACCGGTCGCTGTTTGAGTTGGTGCGCGCACTTCGGGAGACGAAAGCAACTGTTTTCATACAAGAACAGAACTAAATTTGCAAACCAACTACAGGAGTTGCCTAAACAAAGAAAAAGAGGGACACAAAGTTACCTTTATTACGTGACATTTGCTGATGTTGACAGCCGGGCGGGGAATTCAACAAACTGTCAATGGCGACAGGACATAACTATTAACTACCATTCTCGAGGAGAAGAAGAGGAGGCTGCTAGGTGAGACTGTCCGAAGTGCGTTCTCCCAATCCCACAACCGCTGTCACGTCACCAATGCATCTGCCGACCTTCCTATTTCCCACTCCAGTTACAGAAGAAACAGAGTAGAATTATCTACTTGCTTGTTCATTTTCTTTTTGGGAATTCTCTATAGTATGCTGCTACATGCTTTCACGTTTTGAGTGCTCGTAAATTAATTTGTCACGGATCAATGGAAGAACCACAACGTAACGAACAGCATCAACTTGTACCTGCAACGTCTTCTTTTGCATCAACTTCCGTTGATGGTCCCTCTACGTCATCAGTTTCTGCTTCTCATCTCGTCGTCGAAGAAAATCAACAAGAGAATGACGAGTCAGTAAACATCGAGGGTAACTCTGGTGGTCATCACCACGACCAAGAACAAGAAAGAGAGCACCCTTCTTCTGCTGTGTCTTATCGTTTAAATATATCCATGTCCAACGCAGCAGCTAATCAGATGAGAGATGATGTTTGGTCATGCCTTGCTCTTCTCATTGCTTTCTGGTTCTTTGGTTCGTTCCTTCTCCTTCTAAATTGCTTTTCCATTTTTTTTGCTTTAATCTAAATTGTTAACTATCTGTTAATGATTAATTTTAAGCAAGGATTTAATTTAATTAATGTGAATTGCTTTGACAAGTACTGTTGTCGACTCTCCGTGATTATGCTATATTGTTTCATCATCGGCAGCTTCCCTGACCATCATTCTTGGATACTATGGATCTGTGAGCTTGGAATTGGGGCCGAATTGCTCACGCCTTGTACAACCTAACCCATTATTTGTTCAGTCTCTTAAAGTAATTTTTTTTTTTTTTGTGTTTTTGTTTGATTTTACTGCTGCTATTATTGGTAGTGCCGATCTCATTAGATTTGTTGAACAGGCAGGGGAGTTAGGTAAGCCAAAACCGGGACCGATATTATATGGATTTTACAAGCCTCCGCCTTTGGATGTTGAAATCACCTGGACGCAAAAACATGATGCAGTTGTACCAAAGGATTTTCACAAGGCAAATCTTTCCCTCTTTTTATAAACCTTCCTTGTGAATTATTCATGTACCTTGCTTTCATGTGCTAACTAATTACAACTATTTTAAACTATACTCCACTGACTATGAACTGTTATCAGCAGGAGTGGGCGCTCTTTCTGAACAAAGGGTCTAAAGTGGACATCTCTTACAGTATTAAATCCCTTGGCGCCTCTCCTTTGTCCCTTGTGATTGCCCAAGGTCTTTTTCCTGCTGCTTATAGGCAGAGAATTTGATGGTCAATACATTTTTTCTCTCTTCTTTAAAATGAAAGAAGAGATTCTTTGTTCGTGGTTTCCTGTTATATTATGAGTAGCAAATTCTTTTGGAGTTTGTAAACCCTTCAATTGTGTCTGGAAGACCAGGAACCATCCTGTTGGAGTAGCTTATTGTTTGCTTTGGTTTACTATGGACCATCACAGCACATTTATATCTGACACTTATGGGAGCAAGTGTATCACTGTCTCCCCTACTCTTCACACTGCATATGCCTTAATCACAGGCATCGGAATCTCTTAAAATCTCTTCTTATTCCAGTATCATATAAGCTTCTATCATGCCAATAACTGTTCCTGTTCTATTGTCGACGTCTTGCTTAGAGTCGCAGGCCTATCATCAACATTTTCTGTGTACTGCTATGTTCAAGTGTAGTTTTTCAATAAATTTATATGCACAACTAAACATTGAAAACTTACGTCTTTAGTTCATTTATCTATTTGTTTCCTTTTCTTGTTGTCTAAACCTGCAGGTACAGAAAGCCTTATTGAGTGGATAGATGATCCATCATACCCTAACACAACTTTGTCTTGGAATATCATAAATGGTAGTATTAATACTTGAAGTTGTCTCTCTTCTAGAAAAAAATTTCTTTCCATGGAATAGGTGGTTCTGATATTGTCATCTTTACAGGAAGTGGTAACATCCAACAGGAAATTCCAACATCATCTTCTTATTATATTGCTGTGGGAAATTTTAACTCCGAGGAAGTGAAGGTCTGGTACATTTTTAAGATCTAAAGATCATGATGGACTAATTATTCAAGTCCTTTTTGTTCAAAGTAGATTTGCGTATATTGATTTTTGAGCTTGTCAAATCAGCCGTGAGAGTGAAGTTATTTTTTTTTTCTTTTTTTTGGCGGCATCTGGCATTTTCCTAATAATCAGTGTGTCATTCTCTTCTTTTGTTTTTTTGCCTCACGTAACACTCCTTCGTATAAACATGTCCGCCAAATTATTATTTTTTAGAACAATATAAACAACAACATTAGATGATTTATATCTATTGGTTCGGCATTATACAGGTGGAGCTGAAGTTCATTGTGAAATCTTTAATCTATGACATAAGTCAGGCATATTACAGTTGCCCCCTCAGTAATCATTTATGCAGTTTACAGCTGTTTCTCTTAGGGACAACTACTGCTGTCCTTACGTCTCCAGGCCCTGCTGAGGTACAAGGCTAACATACTGTTTCTTCCTTTTCCTCTTGTGCTTCTCATATTCTTATGTAATCAGATTGGTTTGTTAAGCTAAATATTATATTATCAGAACATCCCCCATAGATCTTAGAAGGAGTATGGATATCTGCAGTTTTGCCTGCCTTTCTAGCATTCGAAGGGAACAGTGTGATCAATAGATCACTGAACCTGAACTATTGTCTTTAATGCTTCCATAAGTAATCTGTAACTGTATTCATTATGTATGTTCCATATATAGACACTACTTCTTCCATTGCTCCATCCCCATATAGCAGTACATGGATTATAAAGTTTGTTTTCCATCCATGAATAACAAATTACTGTTCTTTCAGGGTGCTTCAGATGAAGACTGGTATGTCAAATTGTCTTATGGGCCAAGATGGATCATATATATTATTGGATCAGGTTATTTTAATGGCCATGCATATCATTTCTATTCAACTGAAAAAGAAAATCCCCATCTTTACGTCAGCTGGCACTCCACACGCAGGTGTGATGGCTGTCCTACTCTTGTTAGCCTTGAGATTGTGTAATATGTTCCGACCTCCCGGCAGAGATGGATATGAAGCAGGAGAAATAGAATCTGAACGAACTCCGTTGCTTTCTCAAAAAGACGATGACAGCTCAAGCTGGGGTTCATCTTATGATTCCAATTCACATGAAGAGGAGGATCTGGAAAAGTGGCTTGCAGTAAATTGTATAGAAGGAAAATCAGTGGCAGAAGGGGAAAATCTGCGCCGTCTTTGTGTCATTTGCTTCGATGCCCCGAGGGACTGCTTCTTTCTTCCATGTGGCCACTGTGCTGCTTGTTTTACCTGTGGAACAAGGTACTTATAAACTGCCTTAGTTGTTGGTGATAGGAATCAGGAATTGATGGGTTTCATTTAAATTTCACTGTCATGACTTCAAACATTCCTGTACATATCTGAATGCAATTTCTTTGGAATTAGAGGAATATGATACGGAGTACATTTTTTACACTGCAGGATAGCTGAAGAGGTTGGCGCTTGCCCCATATGTCGTAGGAGCCTGAAGAAAGTGAGGAAGATATTTACAGTTTGAGCAGTATGAGCATTACCTGCAGACTCTCTCTGTCAACGTAAACCTTTTCTACGATCCACAGAATACATTTTTTTTCTGTTTCGTGGATTCAATTCATACAGCTTTTGTACAAAGAGATAGTTCCATGTAGGATTGTGTAAGAACATTGCTGGAAATAGTGATGATTTGACAATCAGATTAGCTCTTGCTGAATAGTCATGCATTGATCATCAGACATTATGCGACCTCTCCAATTAACGCAGCGTATAGCCCTGCATTTCCCCATGCATTAAAAATTAAATCAAGCGGTCTCTTATAGAACTGAATCGCAGGAACTTTCTGGCCAAATGTAAACTCAATCCAACGATCAGATAAAAGATTAAAGGGTTCTTATCAGATTATGTGTTCTTATTTTCTTCTTATTCGTGATTATATTTGCTTTGAGATTTCTTTTTTCTTTTTATCAGCAGCATTGATGGAACTTCGTGGGCTATTAGAAACTTGACTATGAATTTCGCACATTTGTATATAGTTGAGATTAAAATTATGTAAATTGCAATATTAGCATTCTCCATAAGGAATTATCAAAATGGATGAGGTTACATCAATTTTCGTAATGTTAACGCCAGCCGGGAACGATAGATAACGAATAAATTAAATAGCAAGAAAAATACTATTCACTTCAAATACTAATTAGAAATATAGAAAAATATTCACTTCAAATAGAAAAAACTAGAAAGAAATAATAATACAAAAGGAAAAAAAATAGAAAAAAACATAAACCCTAAGTTAAAAAAACCAAGAATTAAAAATAACTACAAAAAATATTTATTTTTTCAAAAAAAACTTTCGCATCAGATACCGATAGCAAAATATAATTAAGTTTGTTATAAGTCAAAACTCTCAACAATCAAAAACACCATAATTAAAAAAAGACTCTCATAATACTTAGTTTTTATTCATTTAAATATCGCTTGTCAAAAGACAATTACAACCTTTTATATAGAAAAACCTAATAACACAAAATAGAAAAAAAAATAAAACTTTCAAATTGAGAAAAATATTTATCTACCCCCAAAAAAATTTCTTGGTACCAACTGAGTCAGAATGTAAGGATATTCAAAAAAATCGGTTCATCTATAATATTTGCATTATTTAACATGATTTAATCCTTCAAAGTTAGATTATGTGGACAGTAATAATAGTGGATCAAAAACCTAATAAATAGATATCACAAGTCGGGTGATGAGTTAGTATTTTTGAAATTCGGTCAACCTGACCCAACCTATATACCTTTTACTCATTTTTCTTTTTATATTTGATAGTTTATGGAATGAGTATTTATTTTTATTTTATTTTATTTGAAAATGTTTTCACTCCAAAATTCTTATTAGTAGGTTTCTTATTAGATTACTTTAAAGTAACAAAAAAAAAAGGTTTGTCTTTTTTTCTAGAGGGGAGGGAGAAGGTAATTATAATTTAATGGTGGTGCAAGGTATGAAAACTAAATATAATATTAAAGGTGTCATGACTCGAGTCAACCAAGCAAACTCTCAACACAAGTCTTGCTAGTCATCAGACTCAATAAATTTTTTATCCCAGATATTATTTTTCATTTAATTATATGACAATAAAGAGCATGATAATTTTTTTGTATGAAGCATTTTTTAAAGTTAAAAAAAAAAACATAATAGGTACGTGAGGACTTAGACAACAAAACTAGATTATTGATAACAATTCGTGAAATTATATTCTTTTAGAATTGAATTAAATAAAAATATATATATTATCGATAACAAAGGATGAAATTGTATTTTTATTTAAATTAAGAGGTATAAAAAAAGCATTAAACTAAAAAAAAAGTAAATAATAGTCTAGGTATTGCGAATTAACCTGTTAAGTTTATGATTCAGCTTATAAAATCAATCGACTCAATAATTCTTTTTATATTAATTTTGTTAACCTAAATATAAAAAATAAATAAAAATTAAAAGGAGCCCAAACATGTAGGTCTAATGACCAAATATGCCTGGTCATTAAAAAAAAAAAAAACCCAACATGTCTCGGCATTAAAAAAACAGCCACGAGGGCTTTCCAGCTCAACCTGTATACTTGGCTGTCTGAAATATTTTTAATTTCTTGGTTGCCCACTCTATTTTTTAAAAAAAAGTGTACATCCATTTTTCAGACTTTTCATGTAATGAAATCATTTTATTGCCTCCTAGTTCGCACCGCGGACTTTCTTTTTTATATATATATATATATATATATATATATGATTTCACATAATGTTTTCCTTCTTGTGCTGGATTATTGTTACTACGTCGTTTTAACTTTTAAAAAACCTGTGTCCGCACAGAATCTCGTTACTCTCTTTACCCTCCCTCCTCTGTGTTAAAATTGTTAGGTCAGAGGAGTTGAGCGTCCTGGATGTTTTCCACTTGTTAGGGATGGGAAGATAAACATGTACGCAAGAGGATTGCATTTATTTTTTCCAATGCATTCCACGTTTAGGTGGAAATGGTTCAACCAATTCTTGAATTAAGAATGCACAGCGCACAGCTAAGGCTACTTTCTACATAATTCTGGCAACCGAAAGTCACTTGATAAACCTTGACAAACCTACGTGTGACATCAAAAAATTTAAAAAACAGTTTAAAAAATCAAAATTAACCTGAACTTAAAACAATCTCGCAGTTAGATCTTTCTCCTCAGGCAAGAGAAGAAAAAAAATACTTAGGCGAAAGTCTACTCATGAAATAGAACCCGAACATCGATTTCAACTATTTTTGTGGTCAAAATCGCCATCAATAAACTTTTTTTTCTCTATACTGGAATTTAGCGATTATCTCTCTTTTCTTTTACAAAAAAAATAAGTGAAAAATAAGAAAAATAAACTTTGACACCAATTTTGAATTTCTAATAACTAAAGGGACCGATCACATGTAAATAAAAAATGATAGGGAATCAAAATAGTTTTTTTACATGAAATTCAAAATCACTATCTATTTTGTCTGCTCTTTTTACTTTAGATCTCTTTTTTTCAATCCAATACTCTCTTAGAAAAAATAATATGCAATTAAATGCTAATTTGAACTTAAAAGAGCTCACTTGTTCAGAAACAATTAAAGATCAAACTAAAAATTTAAAGAAAAAAAGTTATATTATTTCAATCCATAGTAATATGTGAAAGAGTTAATAATGCATCTTCATCTATAAAAACACCACTCGGTTTAGTTTTTGTTTATATATATAATCCTAATAATATTGATTAGAGAAATAAAAAAATAGAAAAACAACTCCTTTCAAATAAGAAAACTAGAATAACCTAATAATACAAAAAAAACAATTATTAAATTGAAAAAATGATAACTAAAAAAATATTTATTTTTTCAAAAAAATCCTGATCAAATATAGTTATGAAAATTAAAAAATATATCTCTAAGTTTTCAAGTATAGATAGAAGTTACATAAAGATTTATAGAATGTAAAATTATTTTTTCATTAGAGAACTAGAATTGCATGTGTGGTAGAATTCCAACTAGTTATTCAACTCATGCTTTATTGTTGGTTGGATATTTTTTTTGTGATAAAAAAATATTAAATATACAAGCTTTCCAACGTGTTTTTTACATAAAAAATCTCAAGTTTAAATCAAAAACTTTATACACACATTAAATAAATCAAAAATCATTTGAGTATATAGATGAAAAAAATTAACCACCAATGATAACTAAAAACAAAATTAAAAAAATTAAGAAATAGATGTAGATCAAGATATTTGATCTTGTAGCACGAGCAATTTACCAATCATGTTTAATGAATTTTTTAATTAAAATTAATTTTTATATTCAATCAAGTGATGATAAAATAGACAAGCACATGAAATTTATTGAAAACAACTAAAAGAAAAAAAATCATATAAGATTATACATATTAGAAATATTATCCAAAAAAAATTATTGTTAAAAATAAATCTCATCTATATAAAACATAAAAAAAATATACAAATCAGAATAATATTTGTAAAAATTAAATATATACAAAATAATTAACAACTATTATTTAAAAATGTTAAACTATCAAAATAAAAAATCAAATAGAGTAGTATTAATTGAAATAAATATTAAAAAAAAAAGATATATTTTTTTGTTAAAAAAAATACAAATAAAAAAAAAGTCAAGCGCTCTTACCAAACAAAAGTAGCTAACCCATTCAAAAAGTGCCGCATGCAGGCCTTCAATGGCAAGCCCACATGCATGGGCCTTATTTTTAAGAAAACCTAATGTTGTCAAAACTTATATTTTTTGGGAAAAAAAAAAAAGACAAGTCAGATAACACATAATCTGTATTTGTCCTGATTCTAACCATTATTGTGACCTAAAAATTAGACCTTCTAGTTTTTTTACATAAAAACTCAATTTTCAACTCTTTTTTTATCCAAAATATCTGGAAAACACCATAAATACCTTGATAAACCAATTAATGGCCTTAAGAAACGAAAAAACACATAAAAACTCAAAATCAACTCGAAATAAATAATCTTTTAGAGCTCAAATATGTTTTTAAGCAATTTTATAGTGAAAAAACACTTAAGTGGAACTCTCATCACCAAATAAAACTCATTGAAATCAAGATTAACTATATTGGTGATTGGAATCGATATCAACAATGATTTTCT
>Ga0325405_1005597_pt1 | contig 12761 bp, 8 predicted proteins | sample PopdelMetagenome_21_FD_205663 | JGI IMG/M metagenome (GOLD analysis project Ga0325405, IMG submission 205663) | Populus deltoides microbial communities from Bellville, Georgia, United States - Xylem-Control-R2 | ecosystem: Host-associated > Plants > Phyllosphere > Stem > Wood/Secondary xylem... | reverse complement strand
GTTGCTGTTAGGTTGCCGGATTCCTTTTCACCGGGCTCAAATAGGGGACCCTTTCGGATATTGTCACGAAGTTGCTTCTAATTCTCCAGTCTTGCATTTTGTATCTTGATTTTGTTTCTGGTTATGAGCTGATAGTAGAAATGGTTTGACTGATTTCACACGCTAGTTTAGCTCTTGAGCGCATTCGAACTCCTATAGTTGTTCTTCATCGCCAAAAGTCTTGGTTTGATAGAACATCCCGTATGCAACTCCTGTTGGTGCGAACAGAGATGTGAAAATGCTACAAAATATTAGCTCCCAATCAATGCTTGTACTTGCTCTATGTGGTTGTAGTTCTGCTCTGCTCTGTTCGTGAATCCCAATCCCAATCCCACCCAGCATGGAGATCCGGTGTTATCAATGATAGCAACGGTGGAGGTATTAAAAGTGGTCAACCACATAGAGCACCCACTTTTACAAGTCAAAAGTGACTCCAGCCCTGAGGATTCCAAGGATTCACAGCACAGCACAGCACCCACTTGGAAGAGAGTAATCTTAGTGGTCAATTGAATAATAGGAAGAGGAATAGGAAAAAGGGAAGAAAAGGGATAGAAAGGGCCCATGCAAGATTGTCTAGGTACGGGAATGGAATATTAGTTACACAAGATGATGCTGTCGGAATATAAAGATGTTGGATTTTGACTCTTGAGCTGTTTGTTCCTTTGTTTTTAAATGCATTGTTTGTTCCTTTCCTTTTAACAAAGCTAATCTCACATGGGTTTTAACCTTTTCCTTCCCTTCTTTTTGGTAATGTCAGTGCCAAACCCCTTCTTTTTCCCCTTCTTTTCCCCTGTTCTTGACAAACTAGCAGTGCCATAGCCAATGGAGGTTCTATAAAATGGCTTTTTCATCATCAACTAGCACATGGTGGTTCATTTTCTTATTATTTTATTTTTGCCCACCAAGTCTCTTGGCTGTTGAAGTGACACAAGCTTTTTTGTGTTGTACTTGCAATTGCTTCACCACAGTAGTATTTGTCCCAAGTGTTGATCGATATCATCCATCCACACCCACCCTTGTGTCTTCGTTGCCACTGTCCTTGGCACTGCTAATTTATGATAGCACTAAAACATTCTCCAAGGCAGCAAAAACATTTTCAAGGGTAGTGATATCACCGTGTATTTTTTATTATTTTTCTGGGCTTATTGCCATTATTAATTAAAATAATGAAATGATGATTTTGTCTGTGTAAACATTAACCTGGAGAACAATGGCATGATGGGTTTTTTTTTTTATTTGAACAATGAAATTACTTTGTACCCTCTAAGGCAAAAAAATAAAAACACTAAACTTGTCACATTTTCCTTGCATTAGAATTGTTTTTGCCTTGGGTCATGGGGTGTTTTTTTTTTTTATTTATTGAGATGGCTTGGGGCAGTTTAGTATTTGTGTATAAATAAATTATTATTTAATATAAAAAGATGGTCGCACGTGTAACTGACGTGGACGCGCTTGCATTCTCTTATGGTTTTTGAACGGCGTATACAACATTTTCTAGCAACCAAACTCCAGCTTCAAATGACAATGTTTTCATCATCACGATGTAGTCCCCGTTATTAACGGTGCGTGTGCTAAAAATATGTCGAATATTTTGTCGATGATCATTTTTTTCTGTAAAAACTCAGTTAAAACTTTTCTCGAGTGAAAATAAAAGAATTTATTTAATCCAAAAATAAATCGGACAAGATTAATAAAAAAAATTAGATAAAAAAAATGAGTGAAATTGGATATAAAAAAGTGATAGTGCAAAATTAATCAAGAAGACAACGTAGTGGGGAAAAACACGGAATTTAAGATAAATGAGGTTAATATATAATTAATAAAAAAAGTAACTATAAATGCTCATTTTTCTCTATTTGGATGCAATTTACATAAAGAGAGGAGAAATTGTTGATTTTTTTCCTTCTTAATTCTTGTTAAATCCATTAAAAAACAAAATTAGAGTAAGGGATAAACAAGTAATCAAAAGAGGAAATTGAGTGTTTTGGAGGGTCATTTTGAAGAAATTTAAGGGTTAAGGTTTTGGAAAGGGAAAGAGAGGGGAAGTGAAGGGAGCCTTGTTTGTCTTAAATCCATTACTCCATTTAAGATAAGAAATACATCCAAAGTGATTAATTATAATGAATTTGTAGTTTTGTTAATGAATTGGAAATATTAATGTTATGTTAAGGTTATGTGAGAATGAAATTGTATTGTTTGATTGATGAATAGATATTATTGTGTTTGATTAATGTTTGTAAGAATTGAATATGGTTGGATAATGATTTAATTTCAACATAAAAGTTGAATTCATAAGTTCCACCATAAAGGTTGAATTAAACTTCACAAAATAATATCCTTGTTGCGGTTGATTTAAATTTCACATATTAATTCCTTGCCTCACATGCATAATTTACATAATATTATTTTCTTGTCTCATTGGTATCATTTACATAATATTATTTTCCTACCTTGTAGGCATCATTTACATATTATTATTTCTTGCCCCATAGGTGTATTTTACATATTAATTACATGCCTCTTAGGCATCATTTACATAATATTATTTTCCTGCCTCGTAAGTATAAAATTTACATATTAATATTTTCCTACCCCATAAGAATCATTTACATAATATTATTTTACCCTTCATCCAAAGACTCAACTTGGATATAAAATAGATAAGTCTTTGTCTAAATAACCGACTTAACATATAATTAGTTAGTCTTCATCCAAATGATAGACTAAGATATAAAATAGATAAGTTTTTTTTCCAAATAGTCGACTTAACATGTAATTAATCAGTATCTTTCATTGCAGCCAACTTATTTTTAACATTATCTGGTTCTATTATTGCGACCATTTCAAGAATTAAACTAATTAATATGTGTTGTTGCATTCTTATGGGTGTATTCTTATTTAATATCATTACTTTACTCGAAAATATAATTTTCCACCCTGAAGACATAATTTCTCATGACATTTATTTTCCGCCCTAAAGGTATAATTCTTATGATATTATCTTCCAAAAAACCACAACGAACATTTGTTCTTGATATATACAAATAAACATATAATTTGAATTTCAACATTTACATATATAACTAAATTAATTAAAAAGGTAAGGTCAACTTTTACCTTAAGCTTTTGCTGGAAGTGTTTTTGAGGAAGTGAATACACACATTACCATAAAACTCTCAACGATAACTATTTAATTATCTCGTTTGGCAAAACACACACATTTTCACTTATTTATCAACCAATTTAGTTAGACACATAATTACACATATTGCCATAGACAATTGTACAAGTCTTAGCCTATTTTGGCATTTTAACATACACCACTCCAAACCTTCACACTGTGCTTTTTATGTGTTTAGCATAAATTTTCATATAAATATTTTTCTTATAGTTTGGACTCATTCAAAGAAATATTAAAATTTCACATTTAACTTCAATCTCCTTCTATTTACATCAAATTCAATAATTATCAACATAATTTATCCCAAATTTTAGTTTAATTAAACCTCCCCACATAAAAAATTATCGAATTCCTTCTTCTACTTTTCAAAACTCCCTTTCCAATATGTAAAACGTTCAACCATCCAAGATTATATCCCAATCATAACTAATTAAGCCTACACATAATTAATTTATGCATAATTTCACAATTAGAACATGTTTCAATTTTCTCAATAAATGCATTTCACAATTTTCTCATCAACTGTGACCCTTAAAATTGCAAAATCATAATCACTTTTTAAACATTACAACATCATTAAAACACTAACATTAACATTTACACAATTCCATTAATCTTCATATTTCCTTCTTTTCATTCACACATTTAACAACACATTATCAACTAATTTATTTTACGCAAATTACTATAAAGATTAACTCACTAGCATTATAACACCAATCGATTTAAGTATTACATTATTATCAAAGCACCAAAATTTGCTCATTTTTTTAATTTCTCACTCTTTCATCGTTTCACCCTGACAAATATTTCCTAATGATTAGGCATTCTTTTTCACATGAAATGCAAGCATAACTAATATAATCCCATCATCATATTAATCAAATTGAAACATAACAAAATCATTAAAATATTCACATTACACAATCTTATAGATTTTCATATTTATCTCTTTCTAACATATAACAAAATCAACTTTGTGTAATTCCACATTTCAGCATTCATACATAATCTCAAGTATTTCAAAACATTATTTAAAACATCAAAATCAATCCAATTTATTCAAATTTCCAAATCCTTCAAAATATTCAAACATGATCGACCACTAGAGTCTTGATTTCTCAAAAATTGATTTTTGATTTCTTCAATTATATCCTCTTGATATCATCTAAACCCCAAATAACTAAAAAGTACACAATTTAGCATATCAATCAAAATATAGACATAAGCCCTGAATTCATTAATTTGGGGGTTTATCAATTCTCCACACAGTTGACTCAATTCAAATCATTTCTACATATTATCATAATCCAACAACAATAATAAACAACCCAATTAAATATTCAATCACAAAAACATTATGAACTCTAATTTCAAGAATTTAAAAAATTTCAATCCGAACAACACATGAAATAAATTGGATAGGACCATATACAAAGCAACCAAATAGTGTGTGTTTAATTGGTTTCTCCCTTCTCTTCACTTTTTTACACCTTTTCTCTCTAACTATCCAAACTTCCCAACTCTTATATCTCTCTCTAGCTTCTCCTAATGTAGATTGACATTATAGATGTAAATCACTTAATCACACTCCATAACCCATAACCCAAGTAGATTTGAAGAAGAAATAAGGAGAAAATCACAAATTTTGAGTTATCCCCCTTTGCATTGCCAACTGGTTTTATTGAGAGACAGGGAGATTTTGTCAAAAACTATAATAATGTTGCTCATTTAAATCCTATATGTATTTTCTATCAAATCCTTGTCTGTCGATATTTCTGGCATACATAAAAAAAAATTATTTCTTCTGATTTTATTATAATTATCTTGGAGTTTTTCATCAATGGTCATAATATAATTTCCTCTAAATTGTATTATTTTTTAGTTAAAAATTATATTATTATGCATGGGATTCACACTGACCATCAATAATTTTACGCATAAGATCATTTTTTATTTCATATAAGGTTTTTTAGCTAAATAATCGAAGATTTTCACCATTTATCACACAAAAATTTTCTTTAAATTTTATTATCTTCTAGTTAGGGATTTACGCGAATCATCATGGAGTTGACATTTTGCGTACCAATTTATTATTTTATTTTGTCCAAGATTTTAAACTAATTTACTAGGGATTTTCACCCCTAATCATAAATGTTTTCCTCTTGATTTATTATTTTTTTTGTTGAAGACTACCCTATTTAACACTGGTTTTATAATTTTGGGTTGGGGGTTTACATTCTCCCCTTCTTATAAAATTTTATTTGTGAAATTTAAATTCATACTTATGTCTGAAAACAAGCTCAAGTGATTCTTTTTCACATTTGACTCCTCTTTTTTCCGCAGTCACCTGTCTTATTTGTTTAAAGCTTCCTCTCTATCATTTTCACTAGAAGAATTATTTATTTAATAATTGTTTTTTTTGCCTAAATCCATAACCTTCTCAAACTAAACTTCAAATATAAATTTTTTATTGTTCTCAATCAACACTATGGTAAGATTCGAGATGAACTCAATTCTACTTTCTAAAGTAATAATATAATGAAGTACGTTATGAATTCGAGATAATATAGATGGTTATGTCAACCGACATGCCACCTGTCCAACTTTAATTAACAATGTTTTGAGAATTTTAGAAAAAAAATTAAACTTCCTTCGCTCATTCAATGATAAGAACAATTATAAAAAAACCTCTAGTAATTAACACAATTTCTATTTCAAGGTATAGTCTGCAAGGTACACTCATAGATACCAGGTTTTAACTTATACCTTATTTCAATTATACTTTTATTATTTCATTTTATTAGTTTAAGATACCCATTTATCCATCTAAATGATCATAACTAACACTCTCATTTAACCATGTTTGTTGATCTTGACACAATATTTATAACTCCATTTTTTGTCAACCATACTCGACAAGCCATTTCAACATTGATGGCTTGTAATTTATAACAACCAATTGTTATTTGATTTATCATAAATGACACTACATGTTAACTCTACACTACCTGGTTCATTTCAATAATTTTTAATTCATATTCTACCTCATTTATATTCACCAATTTCTTTTTAAAATATTCATAAATCAGAATTTAAAATGTAATAACCCCTGTCATTGTGGTCGACTTAAAATTTTGTATAACAGGTCCGCCATTGAGGTCGGTTTAAAAATTCACATGTAAGTTTTGTCGTTGGAGTCGAATTAAATTTCACAGATTAATTTCATTATTTGTGGTCAATTAAAATTTCACATGTTAATTTCCTATCTTGTAAGCATCATTTACATAATATTATTTTCCTATCTTATATACATCATTTACAAAATATTATTTTCCTACCTCGTATGCATAATTTACATATTATTTTCCTACCTTTTAGGCAAAATTTACATAATATTATTTTTCTACTTGTAGGCATCATTTACATAATATTGATTCCCTACCTTGTATTTGTTATTTACATAACATTATTTAAGCCTTCGTCCGAATGTCTGACTTAGATATAAAATAGATAAGTCTTCATCCAAACAACCAACTTATACATATAATTTGTAAGTCTTTGTCCAAATGGTTGACTTAAAAACTAATTAACTAGTCTTTGTCCAAACAACTGACTATGATATAAAATAGATAAGTCTTCGTCCAAACAATTGATGTATAATTAAGTAGTCTTTGTTGTTATACCCGACTTAATTTGTTGCAACCAACTTATTTTTAACATTATATGGTTCCATCATTGTGCCCATTTCAAGAATTAAACTAACTAATCTCTGACATGTCAATCAACTTAACATTTATGTTATCAAATTTTATTGTTATGAGTATTTTAATAATTAAACTAATTAGTCCTTATTGTTGCAGTCTTGTGGGTGTGTTTTTATTTAATGCCATTACTCTATCTAAAAACATCATTTTTTCACCTTAAAGGCATAATTTCTCATGAAATTTTTTTTCTACTCTAAATGCATAATTTCTCTTGACATTTATTTTCCAACCCAAAGGCATAATTCTTGATATTATCTTTCATGATACCAGAATTCTGATAATGAACATTTGTTCTTGATACATACAAATAAACATACAATTTGTATTTCAACATTTACACAAACAACTAATTTAATTAAAGAGGTAAGAATGACCCTTACCTGAAGCTCATGTTGGACGTGCTTTTAAGGAAGTGAGTTCCACTCCAAAAGCCTCTCCTAAAATTCTCAATGATAACAATTTAATATCTTGTTTTGCCGAACATATATATTCTCTTATTTAACAACCAATTTAGCTATAAACATAAATACACATTTACAAACAAAAAAAAACAATTGTATAGGTCTTAGCTTATTTTGATTTTAACATAAATTGCTCTAAGCCTTCACAATATGATTTTTATGTATTTAGTATAAATTTTCATATGCATATTTTTGTTTTAGTGCGACTGCACATAATAGAATATTAAAATATCATATCTAACTTCAATCTCCTTTCATTTACATCAAATTCATCAATTACCATCATCACACCGATCAATTAAGTATAACAACATTATTTAATCTTTCACACATTCAACTTCCCACAATTCCATCTTTTCACCCTTAACAAACATTTTCTAATGTTTAGGCATTCTCTTTCACATAGATTGCAAACATAACTAACACAATCTCATCATAATATTAATCAAATCTAAACATAACAAAATCATTAAAACACTCACATTACATAATCTTACAAATTCTCACATTTTCCTGTTTCTAACATATAACAACATTAACTAATTCCTTGTAATTCCATATTTCAACATTAATACACAATCTCAAGCATTTCAAAACATTATTTAAAACACCAAAATCAACCTAATTTATTCAAATTCTCAAATCCTTCAGAATACCCAAACATAGTTAGCCACTAGGGTCTTGATTTCTTAAAATTGGTTTTCAATTTATTCAATGTACCCTTAATGATATCATCTAAACCGCAAAGAATTACCAATTACATAATTTAGCTTATCAATCAAAATTTACATAAACCTTAAATTCATGAATTCAGGGTTTTTCCAATTCTTCACACCATTGACCCAATTCAAACCATTTCTATATAGTGTCATAACCCGACAATAATAATAAATAACTCAATTAAGCATTCAGTCACAAAAATATTATGAACCCTAATTTCAAGAATTGGGAAATTTTAATGCAAACCTAAAATCCCAAGCCTCCAACCCCTCTCTCTCTCTCTCTCTCTCTCTCTCTCTCTCTTATTTTTTCTAATTTGGTTTGATATCATGGATGCAAATCACTTAATCACAATTCATAACTCACAACCCAAGTAAATTTGAAGAAGAAAGGAAGAGAAAATCATAAATTTTGTGTTTTTCTCGTTTTGCATGGGCGGCTGGTTTTATTGAGAGAGAGGGAGATTTTATCAAGAATTACAACAATGCCACCCATTTAAATCTTGTATGTATTCTCTGCCAAATCCTTGCCCATCTGTATTTTTGGAATACAAAATTTTTATTATTATTTCATTCGATTTTAACATAGCTGTCTTGGGATTCTTCATTAGTGATTATAATAAAATTTCCTCTAAATTTTCTTATTTTTTAGTTAACAATTACATTATTCTACACAGTGTTCACACCAATTGTTAGTATTTTCATGCACAAGATCATTCTTTATTTCATCTAAGGTTTTTCACTAAATAACCAAGGATTTACTCCACTCATCACACAAAAGTTTCTTTTAATTTTATTACTTCCCGGTTGGGGATTTACGTGATTCATCACGGGGCTGACAATTCACGTACTGATTTATTATTTTATCTTATCCAAGATTTTAAGCCAATTTAGTGGGGACTTTCACCCCTAATCATAAAAGTTTTTCTCTTAATTTATTATTTTTTGGTTGAGAATTACCCTACTTAACACTGGTTTATAACTTTAGGTTGAGGGTTTACACTTATCCTAGCTAAGTTTATTCTTTTATTGAATAACTTTTTAATGCGGTTCTTTACCTCACTATGCTAACATCAGAAGTATATTTTATAAAAGGAGCTTGACATTTGGAGGATTTGCTAGTATTGTTCTATAGTGGGAGTCAAATTATTAAAACCAACAAAGAAACACAGAAAATATGAGTACATAACAAAATTAGGGCCTTGAGAGTTGTTTTTTGTACGGAAACTTAAAGCAAAATAGTTGTATTCTCATATTTAACTTCGCACCATTGTTGCTAATTTGGCTGCAAGTTATGATAACATTCTTACAGCTCTTGAGTGGTGTTAATTATTGGCTAAACATGATCTAAATCTAGGAGGTTACCCCGAAACCTTTATATTAAAAAGTCACCATCTTACTGTTAGAGAGACTCAAATAGAACTTCATATTCTAATGCCATTTACAATTGAAATTTTCGATCACCCATTCTAAATCATCATGACCATTTAATTTTGTCATGGTTTCAACTATATTTGGCCCACTCTCTATACCCTAACATAGGTATAAAACCCTTAAAGTTTGGATCTAGCTTGTTTATGTGATCAGGATAAGCTCTTAGTCTCAAAAGGTACCTTTCTCCTTCAGTAGTCATTAGCTATCAAGACTAGACAAGAGAAATAGACATGGGTTGTGGTGAAGCTCATTGGTGTAATTATTTTAGCCTTGTTAGCTTTTAGAAGCTTCAAGGTATTATAGTCTATAGCCGGGAATAAGCCTATCAGAAAGCCACTACTTCCTAAAAAGGGTCAGTGTCTGAAAAACAGGTAGTTTAAGTGTGTAGGGGTATGGTTTCATATCCAATCTTAGTTATAAAGAATAATTTAAAAGATCACCTATAAGTACACAACAATATATACACCACCAATTCATAGCACAACATACAAACAGAAACAACATGCAAGTCCATCATTCAAAAGAATGTTAGGAAAAAAGAATCTAAAATAAACTATATAAACACAAAAGCATAAAACAAAACTGATATTTATGATATGCATGCACAACTTAACCTGAAAATTATAGTCCCTAATTGAATCGTCATCTTATCGTTGATCGCAACCTAAATCCTCATGCGTTTATAGGGTAGTGTTTATGATAAGCCCTCCTATGAAATGAGAAAAATTATGGTCACACATCATACAAGTCACCACCTAGGGTTAATGATCCTATGAACCTAATAACTGATCTACTAGAGTCTAGATAAGGAGTTGGTTACAAAGAGAGAAGATGAACTCAACAACCAACACCCCTCCAACGCCTGGCCTAAGGTTGGCTGCAGTGCACATATTAGTAGTAAGAGAAATCTGTAGTTATAATACAAACAAGAAAAGAGTGAACTAAAATAAATAAACAAGAAAAAATGTAGGAATCCCTTTCTTGAAAAGATGATGGCCTCAAGACTCAGTAGCGCGCACACAATAACACAAATACATAAGCATATAAGCAAATAAGACTACAATTATCAATGTAACACGATGAAATTCTTGATTTTACCGTGTTTTTAATGTAAGGAGAAACGCCTAAACTTGATGGAATTGTAGATAAAATATTATCATCATCAAACAACAATCCTAAAAAGAATATATATATATCTTTTCATTACATAAAAGGAAAAATATGTGTATAAAAATATGATATGAAAAATATGTTTTCAACTGGTCGATTGGTAACAAATCATCATAGGACAAATAATTAGAAAACACAAGTTTTAAAAGAGATCAGTTAAAAATATATTGCGTATAAGTGAATCGATTGAAAACATATGTTATTTAGAATTAATTGATCAAAACAAACATCTCATGGGTGGACTATTAAACATAAGATTTTGAAAAGGTTCAGTAAGAAACAAATCACTCATAGATGAGCCAATTAGAAAACACAAGTTTTGAAATCAACTAGTCAAAACAAATAACTCATAGGTGGACCAGTTAAACATAACATTTTAAAAAAGGATTGATAGGAAATAAATCGCTCATGTGTGAACCGATCAGAGAATATAAGTTTTAAAAAGAATTAATAATCCTTTAATCATCCCATATCGATAATAAAGACATAAAAATAATCAAGTACTCAATATTCATCAAGTCATCATGTATCAAGAATCAACCCGTACAATCAATGTTGATTGATATTCATTGAATCCTCTTGTATCTGGATTTGAATCACACATTCACAATCATAATGCAAAATTTAGGATTTTACTTGGTGAAATATTATTTTTGAAGAAGCACTATACACAATCAGTCAATAAACTATTAGGTAATCATGTATGATAACAGCTAATTAAATTATCAAACATACAAACCAGTGGTTGATTAATCATTCAAACATAAACTTAGAAAACATTGGGAAAATCATTCATCCTAGATAATCCTAAAAAACAAGACCACAATCCCATCCTTCCAGTTCTATCAGGGAACATTAATGACCCTTATTTCTTATTAAAATCTGTTAACAGTCTCAGAGCACTTGGATTAGGCACCCTGCAGATACTTCATCCAATCAAACATCCACAAATACACATACAAGTATAATTACTTTAAATTACAAATACAAATAATAAATAAACAAATTAATAAATATATAAATCAGATCTATAAATTACCAAAACATTCTTGGTCAAACTATAAAATTATTGAAATGCTCTGACAGAGCATTATATTGTTCATTCGATGTTTGAGCCTCACGTGTTATCATTGTTAATGGTCTAACAACAATCCTAATGAGATAGTGGTGCGTTGAATAGCCCACCATAAAGATCTTAATCTTGTCCATCTACCAATGATGATCGTGTACCTCACAGCCAATTGATGATGAAAATTAGCCGAATTGAAGGCTTGGGTGAACCAAATGGTTCTTTTGCTTTTTATGGCCTTTAACAGTGGTGTTAACAATAAAATATGGTTAGAACTTGATCAAAGGAGGTTGTTGCTCCTTTTTGTGATGGTTACGATGTATTTAGTGGCTAGATAATAGAGATACAATGACTAAAATTATTATTAACTGCTGATAAGGGTTAGGATCTAGTGTAGCACATTTTATGCTAAATCTATAAGCCCGCTTTCATTAGGCAGTCTTGAACTTGGTTGATTTGATCTGATGGTCATATTTGAATGCTTTTAAATTGAATTTATGGTTGGGGTTTCTTTGGGTGGTGACCAGGAGTGAGTGAGCCTAAACTAAGCTTATAGACTAAAGACTTTGATTTTTTGAAATGAGCGGATGGTATTGGTCTGGGTGTTAATATGGTGTGGATGAGCTTAGGTTAAGCCTTTCAAATCAATGGCTAGGATGTAAGGGAGTGGATTTAATGGTTGTGATCTTTTCTCTTTATTTGTTTTTTTTTTTAATGGCTAGATATGTTTTCTTTTCTTTTTTTAAGGTGAAGCAAAAGCTAAAAATGATAAGGGAATCTGTATTCTCTCCATTCTTCTTTTACCTAAATTGTTCAAAAAAAATGTAGCAAATGAAACACTAGCTATGATGTGATTAATGTCATTCCATCCCATCTCTCAAACCACATGAAGATATAAATATATATATATATATATATATA
>Ga0325405_1005590_pt1 | contig 12764 bp, 9 predicted proteins | sample PopdelMetagenome_21_FD_205663 | JGI IMG/M metagenome (GOLD analysis project Ga0325405, IMG submission 205663) | Populus deltoides microbial communities from Bellville, Georgia, United States - Xylem-Control-R2 | ecosystem: Host-associated > Plants > Phyllosphere > Stem > Wood/Secondary xylem... | reverse complement strand
TAAAGGCAATGAGACTGTGTTTAGTTACATAATATACCAACAGATTGTTTATTTTAGGTTTATTAATGAAATTCTATGGATATAATTGTATTATATTGTATTGTTAAGTTATTTAAATCATGTATGAATTTTTATTTGAATCATGTATTTTAATATGTTTGAATATTTATATTGCTTATTTCACTTTTATTTTAATTATATTATATTATTATTTACTACTCGATTGAAATTGTCAATATATAATTAGTTATAATATTTTACTTATGATTTTACAATTCAAGTTTATATTATATATTCCGTGTTGTGTTAAAAAAATATTTTTGACAACCTTAATCCCACCATCGTTCCTTTTTTAAAATTAAACCAATTTATACTGCTTAATCTAGCTACTTTAACATTAATCTTTGTACGAGGAATTGCTGGCGACTACAAGAAAAGCCATGACAAACACAAAATGGTTGTGACATATAATCTAATCAAGAGTTGCAACTTACCAAAGTTTTCAACCGTTAATACTCCACGAAGTATTAACACAAATATATAACCTTCATTAATACTCCAAAACTTGTTAGGCAAGGAAGAGGTTGTTTAGAATTTCGTTTCAAATAGTATTTTTAAAAATATTAAATTTTTTGTTTTGTCATTTTGATATGTTGATATCAAAAAAAAATATATATTTTTTAGCAAAATATATTTTAAAAAATAACCATTATTATACTTTTAAACACTTTAAAAAAAAATAGCAAGGAAAAACAAATCTAGTATAGTTTACATGATAGTGAAAATTTCACGAAGCTTGCCAATGGACATATATGTCCTACCAGTCCTAAGGTCTCGTGTTCGAGACTACGCTATGTATATAAAAAAAAAAAAATCAAAGTTTTAGTTTTAGTAGAAACAATTTTAATTTGAAAGGTTGGAAGGAGCAAACTCCACTTAGCCAATTAATTACGCACAGAGTAACTAAAAGCCAAAGTGCACGAGTGCAATCTCATGATGAATCACAAAAGAATTAACCGATAACTGTATTAATCGATAGTAATGATCAAGTATACAAATTTGGAAAGTGAGAGAGAGGGATCTGTTATATAGAGTAAAGTTTTTTTTTTTTAAAACATGTCAATCTATTGAAAAATGATGGGAAAAACATGAATCATCATCGTCAAGATCCATTTAACATAATAATAGAAAAGAATCGAAATTAAAGCCACAATTAATTCACGTACATACATGATATTCAGAATCCTCACATATATGCATGCTAGCTCTGGGATCCATGAATAAATACATATAAAGCTTGATTGAAGGTCGATGAAGGATGACACTTCTTGCTTGCTCCTATGTACTTTCTTATTGCCAGTCTCCCAGAGTTATAAGATACTATACCAGAAAGGAAGTACTAACACCTGAGAGAAACTGAAATTAAGTACAGAACTACAGCTGCAATTGCCTGGCTCCATCTTGTCTGCCTTTTTTTCTATTCTATGACGGAATGTTGTTGTTGCACAGAGAGAGGAAGAGAGAGTTTACATTGGAGTAGTGTTCGTCAACCCTTTCATAAAGGGAATGCATATGCTCTAAAATGACCCTTGATCTACAAAGCATTGTCTGTGAGATGCCTCCGCTTGAAAAGAGTATTTTGGTCATAGAAGGAAGATGACCAAAATGGGTGGTTGAGAAAGATGGGAAGTGCTTGTCCTCTCGAGCCATTTCTTTCGGACTGTGCTTTTAATCACAACCCCACCAGTAATTCCCTCTCCCACATCTCTCTAAACATGAAGGGAGGGACCAAGAGAAGAGTGAGATAAAGGCATTATAAAGAGGGGACCCATGCAATGAATATGGGAAGAGTCACAAGGTATTTGTTTATTTATGTGCACGCGGCTTTTATTTTGTTTTGTTTTGGTTTCGGTGTTTTCACACTGTTTTGTTTTGCTTTGCTGGTATTTAAAAGAGGGCCTATGAAAAGCTCTTTTCAACTTCCCCTTAGGTTTGTCTTCTGCTAATAAGACACAAACTCTCCCTTTCGTGGTCGGATTCGACTGCTTAATTATTCAATAGGGTCGATGCATACACTCCCGCAAAACATTCGAATATATATGCTATTTTGGATCGTCTCCGTCACGCAACAGATATGGAAAAGATACCACGCTATCTGTCACAGGGTTAAAATCTCATCCAAGTTTCAGCTCCATGTAGCAACCCAACCTTACCTTAGTCGCTCATCCACTCGATTTTATCCGACAACTAAATATTCCTCCCTCATTGGAAGGTATTCCCCATTCTTGTCTTTATTGTAAAATAAACGTAACGCAAAAGATACAAGATGTATAAAGTCAAGCTCAAGTAATTAGAGGACAAACCCTTAATTTTTATTAATATTAATAACAAGAAACAGGCAAAAACCATCATTAACTATCTCAAACTATAGTAGCTCCCTTGGCTTGCCTCCCACAAACCAATGTTACAACAATCAACACCCATGCTATGAGTCCTATTGTGTCTTGGCATGCCTTGGATAGTTCATTGTCCAAGTCAAAATTTATGTTGAACATCAACTTATTTCCTGTCGAATCGTTAGAGATGCACTACTGTTGAATCTACCACTATCCATGCACGTTTCCATTTCCTATGCATGTTGCCATTCGTGCCAGTAGTTTTTTCATCAAACCTTGGACTATCCATCATCTAGATTCTTAGCCAACCCAAACTGTCGATTCTATCGACGTTGTCAATTTCATTGACGCTACTGATTTTAACATTGTCCCACAGGTTGTCACTGCCAACTATGTCATTCCGATATTATTTTTGTTAGCGTGCCATTGATGAATTTTAATCCCATTACAAACCTCCCATACTAGAAGAACCTAACTTCCTCTTCAGCCAGACATGAAATACACATGCACTAAGTTTGTCCACTATCATAAATTTGTGTCCACACACATAACCTCTCGGCTTTGCCCTCGTTCACATCCAGAACACCATTCATTTATCCTATAATGCCAATAAAATTGATAATTTCATCATCAACCTGTTTTCGAACCAAGTTGTGACTAAGTCTTCTATAGCCTACTTGTTTCCAACAGGATCAAAACATCTTTGAGTCAAACTCAAAGCATCGAGACCAATCCCATTAATCTCGATTTTCAAATATAAATTAATCAATTATTAAATTCATAATAAATTAATTTGTTTAATTTATTTAATCATATTTTATTTAGGATTATGATTTATATCTTGGTCAACTTATTAAGAAATCTAATGAGTCACACACATAAGAACCATTAGTCATAAATTAAAATAGAATGATTAATCAAATATGACTTGATTATAATAAGTTTTAGAAATTGAGAACTAGAGTGTAAATTATACAAGGAAATAGAATGCTAGACCTAGAAAAATCAAGTAGAGAATTGATTGAATAAATTTCTAAAATTAGACTAAAATAATATATGTGATGTTATTTAAGGGGCAAATTGATATTTTTTTATTTATAGAGTTTTTAGGTTTCCCTAAAAATAGAATATTATGCATCTTATTTTTTAAGGGTTCTTAAGGTAAAAAGAGTTCTTAAGGTAAAAAGAGTTCAATATAAAACCACTTTAAGGTATAGAAATCTCTCTCTCCTAAAAGGGTTTAGGAGATTTGTCACTGGTAGTTAATGTGGATCACCATTAGAGGCTAGAAAATTGGATGGGTTGTGGTTTGCAATAACCTAGCCTTGAAGCATATATTCAAAGCAAAAAAAAAAATAAATCTTCAGGTAATCTTTGTATAATCCTAAACAACTTTAGATCTGTCTAACGGGATCTTTGGGACTCCCAAAGATTTTTTTAATAGGCATACTTCTATTACCCTTAATTTGTCTCTTCATCAAAATGCACAAATCAACCCTAACTTTACCACACCCAAAGCAGAATGGCTAAGTCACTTCCTTCACCACTAGGCTGGCCTATCACAATTGAATTTTCAACTCAATTGTCTAGCACACACATGGGATTAATGTATATAGAATCCTCAAACACCTTCCTACATTGAGATAGCATTGAGTTTTTCTCTTTTTGGGAAATCCCTAGCAAAATAATTATCATCACAAATAAAACAACATAAATTTGGTCTTACACTGTTATCAATGACCTTCAATTCTGACTTTCCCTTGTCAGTAGCCTACCTAGGTTCTTTCTCATCGAATCTTCTTCTTTTTCATCTCATCCCTATACTTAGGCTTTGAAAAATATCCAGAAGCCCAAGCATTCCCCTCACTAGTCACTACATAAATATTTATACAGCCTGACTTCCTCTAACATATTGTCAATATCTAGAATCAAGAAAATAAATGTCTTTACATAATCCCTTTTAGACCCTTCATGCCTCAAATTTTTCAATTCTTCCCTCACAATCCAGGACTTGTTGTGGGTTAGAAATTGTTCATTCAATTTATATTTCAGACTCTCTCATGTATCCACTTTAGGTCACCCAGCATTCAAGTCCTCCTTGGACCTTTTCTGCCATCATAATTTTGTGTTGCCCAATAAATACATCATTGTGATGTCCACTTAACCATCCAGTTTAATTTTGGCCACACTGAAGAAATGTTTCATATCTCACAAGAAATTCTTCAACTCTTTATAACTTCTTGCATCCCTTAATGGTTTAGGTTCTAGAACTTTAGGCTTAAAAGTGCCACTACCCTCAGTAGTGTCTGCGACTGCCTTCCTTAAGATAGACATCTCTTCCTCTACAACCTGCCACTTGCGTCTTGATTCAGTTATGAGTTCAACATATTATCTAGCAACCCTCCCGATAATTTTTATAGCCAACTCCAGCCTTTCATTAACTGAATGATCTTCATGTTCTGGAGTCAAACCCATTAAGTCCTCAAGACACATCATCCTTTCCCAAATTACTTTCATAGCTTTTGGCATATGAAGTTAAGCCACAAGTTTCACAAACTACCCCATAGTAGCTTTACAACAAAATCTTTCATCTATTCTACAGAATTATCCTTGATGTTTCCAGAACATCCCATGCTCTGATACCAATTGTCACATGGTTAAAACCTCGTCTAAGTTTTAGCCTTATGCTATAGCCTGGCCCTGTCAGACTCAGCCTTACCCTCTATTAATTCACTCACGTTTGCCTTCCAACTAAGTGTTTGCCCCTCACTAGAAGGTTTTCACCACACTTTCCCCTATTGTAAGACAAGCAGAACGCATAAGTAAAAAGGAAGTTACACAAGTCTTTTAGTATGTGTTATGCACAATATCTTCCTTGCATGCTACATTATAATATTTATAGCCTACATATATTACAACATAATGGAAGTTACTAAGAAAACAGTTCTTAAGTTCCTACATAGATTAAGACATTTTTCCACATGTCCTGGCCATTAAGAAACTATTGTAAACTACAACTAATTGTCCCAAACTTTTTTAACTCCCTTGGCTTGCCTCCCATAAACCAACTGCCTAACTATCATCGGTCCTACTATGTCTCAGCATGTCTTAGACTGTTCACTTTCCATGTCAGAATTCATGTTAAACATCAACTCATCTCCTTGTATTTTGTCAAACGTACATTGTTATCAAATATGTCATTGTCCATGCACATTGTAACTGCCTATGCATGTTGTCATTCATGTCAGTAGTGTTTTTTCATCAAGCCTTGGACTATCCATCGTCGAAACTTATTGTCAATCTCTGCTGTTGATTCTATCGATGCTGTCAATCCTATCAACGCTGCTAATTTTCACATTGTTCCATGCGTTGCCACTGCCCATTGTGTCTTTCAGCACTATTTTTGTGAGAATACTCCTAACAAATTTTAAACTCGTTATACAATCCCTTTTCCACAACTCTACATTTAATTCATACAATTATGATGTAATTTCACAACTCAAAAAATTAATTTTTTTTCGTAAATCTTGAATTCTTATAACACAAGAAAACTTAGAAATATTAGTTTCCATGTTGGATATAGATGGGAAAAACAAAAGTTATTAAGCTTTTAGATTTGGATATTGAATTAATAAGGAAAATGGGCTAAAAGAAATTATATTTTGTTACTAATTTAACTTTGAAGTTTTCAAATAATAAACATATAGTACAGAACAAAGGTTGGCACTAGGAAGGGTGCACAGAGTGATAACATAGCAAATGATAGACTCTGTGTTTTTGTTGCACCGTCAATATAAGAGGTGTATAATATCATTTTTTCAAACGAGATATGAAAACTTACTTTTTGTTTACAATAAAATTAAAACAAAATTTCAAAACTTTTTATTCAAGAAATTGTTTTTGTAAAGTTTTTAATATTGCTTTTTTTACATTAGTAGTATACGATGGAGGAGTCATGTCAAAATTCAATGAGGACTGCATTTATTATGCTAGTGGCACATGGGTGTTAATCTAAGATCAACGTGCTCGAGATTAGGTAGGGACCATGTTCGGAGCATCTAGGGTTGGGTATGGACAAGGCCGTGGCATCTAATTTCCCTTTCTTTGTTTTTTTTTTTACTTGATGTGATAACTAGTTTTTAGATAAAATAAAAACATAGCAACAATGAAATATACAAAAAACTTAAAGATCCAAGGAATTTAACCTGATTTAAAGTTTTTCTTTAATACCAATTGATACGAACCTCGTGGATATAAAGACCTAAAAACTCATAGTCAAATCGAATCTTTCTAAGAAAGTTAAGATTGAGTTTGAAATTGAGTTTGATACAACGATAACCTATACCGAGGTGCTAAGACAATAGATAACCAAACCGCCACCCAACGCCTACAAAGAGATGTGAATGAGAATTATGAAAGACATCATAAAATTTGGTTAATTCTTCGATAAGTTAGAGTAGTTTAATGAAGAACAAAAATATATAAGCAAACTCTCGCACATACTAATAATAATTTGTTGAAATCAAAGTCTGTCTTAAAAAAAACTTCAATACAAGCTAAAAATATATATTAGAAAAAATAAATTTTTAACTGTTGAAATTACTTAGTCCATTAAGTAGATAGATTAGGCCTCTTTATACATAGATTAGATTGATCAAGATATGATCATTACTTGTTAAAGTTGTAACCTCCTTGAAATTCACTTTGGCCCAAATTCTATGAATAACGTATTGAATGCATCTTTGAGTTTTTTTGTCCATGATCTTGTAATTAGTGTAGTTGAAATTTGCATTGGATCTTTTGGTGTAGTCTTGATCGTATCATCACTAGTTTAGCAAGTTAATCGAGTTGACTCGGAATATTTTTTCCTGTTTTAGTTGATTTTGTTTTTCAATGTCATCACTAGACATTGAATTGATAAAATTAAGTTTTATAATTTATTTTATATATGGTTATCACGGTCTTATGATCTGGATTATAGATTTGGCTGGTCTAAGTTGATCTAAGATGTTGTTGTTTTAATATATTTCACTACAAGATTTCAAAGTTTTACCGACGGAACTATTCTGTCGGTGTGTGATTAGAAGTTCATCGGTGATTTATTTACCGACGTCTTCACCGACGGACTTAGGTTTCCCTTCGTCGGTGATTCCCCATTCCGTCGCTATACCAGTTAGAAAAACAAAAAAACCATTTGTCGATGGTTTTACAGACGGAATTTGCGCACCAAAAAAAAAGTTTCCCGCTTGAAATATACCAATGGATTTTTATTTCGTTGGTGATATCGTGATTTACCGACGGATACGTACCGTAGGTAAATTTGTCAGTGAGTGTTTGAAATACCGACCGAATATATCCGTCTGTAAATTCATCGGTAAGTGTGGCAGCTACTGTCAAATGCCGATGGATTAAGCCCGTCGGTAAATTTGTCGGTGAGTGTTTGAAATATCGACCGAATATATCCGTCTGTAAATGCGTCGGTGAATGCTACTGTCAGATGCCAACGGATTCATTCCGTCGGTAAAACCCATGGTAATAGTTTTTTCTAAATTTGTTTTTAAAAAATTATTTAGAATATATAATATAAAATTATATAAATTAATGGTAATAAAAACCATTTATGCAAATAAAATTTATATTAAACATCAAAAACAAAAAATTCAAAGTTAAATAATATTCATTACAAACTGAATGTGTTTCAAAAAAAATATTAATGAAGTTTTAAAGGTAAATAATATTTATTACAAATTAATATAAAGGTGGAGTTAGAGGAGGAGGAGGAGATCCTGGAGGAGGAGGCTGGTGGTTATACGGCCAAAAAGGATTAGGCGCACATGTTTCACTCTATGTTTCCATATTCATGACCATTTCGCGAAGCTGTTCATAAGTCATTTTTTGTTGTTCACACTCCGCTCTTTGTTGTGCTTGAGACGCTTTGATTTGTTCAGACTCCGCTCTTTGTTGTGCATGAGACACGCTTTGAGTTGTGCATACTCTGCTGATAGGTGGTCATATTTTTCGGTGAGCTGAGTCGTGTGTTGCTGCAAGGCCACGAACTCTTTAGATTGGGAGCTCGATATTGATTAGGAGCTCCCAACGGTTGAAAACTACGAGTCGACCGCAAGTTGTCGGCCGTAGTGTTGGAGAGCCCATAAACCCGATTTTTATCGGATCCACCTGACGATCCAACCTCCATCTATAAATCCGGATCGAATTCCGGATGGGTCAAAATATCATCCCCGTATCTCTCCCTCAACCGATTATTATAGGTCTCCTGAAAATAAAAAAAGTAATCATCATATTCAATTCAATAAACATAATAACTTACAAAATAAAATGGTTGAACAAACATACCACAAAATGTTGAGCATGGTTATCAACGAACTCTTGCGCCTCCTTTTGGCGGTCTTGACTCTGCACGTACGTCTCCACAAACAGCTCCATCGAGCTCAGCTCACGTCCAAGAGACGTAGCCTATAATGAAAAAATATTTATTAACAACAACTTAATTTAACGATATATTTCATTTAAATTAATCTTACCATCCGTTTCGCATATACAGCAAACGAAACGAGCCGCCAGTGTTTGTTATCACCGAACCATGAATTGGCCGATTTCGGTTGCCAGCACCTGACTGTGAGCGTCGTGTGAACCTCTCAGACATCACGTGCTCAAGATAATGCGGCCATATATCTTCCGGAATGTATATCGGTTTGAAATCCCTCCAAACCGCAACATCGTTCCAGCCTTGGAAACCCCTATATCTCGCAGTTTGGTTTGCCCTTTTTTGTGCTTCATACTAAAAATCACGCAACCTACTTCACGCAACCAAAAATTACATTTCGAAACAAAAATTTTTGTCTAAAAAAAATCTTGTATTGTTTTCGATTTTTCGCGTGATTTTCCCACACCCTCCTCGCAACAGTGTTATGCTCACTGTCCCAGCAGAATTTGTTCTGTGTATAAATAATTAATTTTAAATAAAAATAATAATTTATTTTCAATTATATTAATAAGCTGAAAATTATAAATTAACATCAACCTCAAACCTGTCAAACCATTCATTGATTTGAGGCATCCATTCAGGATGCTTGGATATCTGACTCCATTGAAACAATAGAATCTCCATCAACGATTTAAACACCGATGATATTACTCAGACGGCTTCAATGTTTGTAAACCTGAAAATAAATGAAATAAATTCAATAATGATTACTTCATAAATTATGTTGTAATTTAAAAAAAAAACCTAAAACCTTAACAAACTTACATTCAAAGGTCGTCCTTCCACTGTGCCTCGTACTTGCGGGTAAATTGATTCCGCTGTGAAGGCACGCCGCCTACGCACTGTGAAGTAGCACTGGAAGAGGCAGCATCGGTTGACAGCACAAGTAGTGTAGGTGCCTCTTCTTGAGAGGCACCTAAGAAAATATCATCCTCGCTGCTAGACAAACTAGTAGCGACCATACGTGAGCAACTAGCTTTGGTTTTCATTCTACGCATCTACACAATTCTATACAAATAATTATATAATTAAATTTAAATGTTAAAAAAAAAATTCAACAGCACCTCCCCTATACTGGATACTACCTAAATCCACAAACCTGCACATATTAACAATAGCCACAACCAATTGACCCAATCTATACTAATTATTCCAACGTATTCAATTACTAATCATAGGGTAAATTCAACATTAAGAATTGCAATTCAACAAATTATTCAATAATTATGCCAATACAACAATAAAATATATTCAATAAATAAATAAAAACTCTAGACTAACAATTAAAATTAATGGAAAAAATTAAACATAAATCATGCAATAATAGAGTAAAATTAACAATTATTCCAAAATATTCAATTACTAATACTAAGGTAAATTCAACATTAACAATAAATATTCAACAAATTAACTAATAATAATTATGCCAATACAACAATAAAAAATATTCAATAAATTCAAAAAAAAACTATAGACTTTACGAATGAAATATGCTTACTTTAATAATGTGTTGAATTCAATACTTTATCTACATTACAAAAAATACACCAAAACAAAAAACATAGAAAAAAAATAGCAAAAAAAAGCCTTAAAGTAAAATAAAATAGAAAAAACACATACCTTTTAAACTGAAAAGATTTACAAGAAAACTTGCTAGAGATTGCAGGTGAAAGCTTTGAAGAATGGAGAGGAAAAGAATCGAAATTTAAGGTGAAAAAATGAGAAGAAAAAAAAAACTGAAGGGGCGATCGTTGGAACTTATATTGCAGTTTTACCGACGGATATAAAATTAATTATTATTTTAATTTATTATGTCGGTGAAGTGTCAAAAATACGTTGGTAATTTTTGAATTTGGCACCAAAATTTTTAATGACCCTCCATATTTTTCGTGGTCCGTCAGTAATTCTGTCGGCAAGAGGATGCGGTCAGAGATGCATTTAATACACAACCCTTTGGAATTCGCACAGTCCATCAGTAATTTTGTCGGTAAAATTAGCCCGCTGACAACTTACCAATGAACTTATATCTGTCGGTATTGACATCGGTGATTTTGGTATTTCAAGTAATTATTTTCGAACTCTCTGTGAAATGCCGACGAACTTATTATGTCGGTATTGACGTAGGTGATTGTGGCATTTCAAGTAATTATTTTCGAACTCTATGTGAAATGCCGACGGACTTAATCCGTCGGTATGGGTGTCGAGGATTGTGGCATTTCAAGTAATGCCGACGGACTTATTCCATCGGTATGGACGTCGGTGATTGTGGCATTTCAAGTAATTATTTTGTGATTGTGACATTTCAAGTAATTATTTCAAGTAATAAATATTTCATGTTACAAAATATATCATCCATAATCTAAATTACATAAAAAAAATTGGTTTTACAGAGGGCTTCATTTTGATTGTTAGTCAGAATTTTCTTCTTCTTCGTTATCAATTGAATTGTCATCACCTTCATCGCAATCTTCAATATAGATATCATCTTCTTCATCAACATTTGCTTGTCAATTAGAGCTCAAAACAACATTCAACTCCTCTGCATCAACATCAACAAGACTATCATCGAAAACACGAAAATTTGAATTTTCTTCCAATTCAATCGAAGGAGCAATTCGATATGGTTCAACCAACTCACTAACTTGAAAGACTTCATCTCGCACACTTGTGTCTTCGTTCTCATCCTGAACAACCTCGACACGACCCCGGGGTTTCGTTTTTAAAACAGACAACCAATCCACTCTTCATCGATCCTTTCTAAATGAAGGGGTGTACGTGTAATAAACTTGTTAACATTGCTTTGCAAAAACAAAGACATCGTTTATGTTGCGGAGTCTAGCTTTTGAGTTGATTTCAACCAGACCATAGTGTGGATCAACTCTAATTCCTTTGTCAGTCGTGTCATACCAATAGCATTTGAATAAAAACACTTTATTCTGCTCGTTATGATATTGCAGTTCGACAACCTCTTCTAATCTACTATAGTAGTCAACTTCTAACTCACTACTAGTGGATCCCTTAACACAAACACCGTTGTTGTATGTCTTTCTTCCTTACCCGTATTCTTCAGTATGGAAAACATATCCATTGACAAAATACCCGTTGTAGCACTTACATTTTCTTTCAAGCCCCAGGCTTAGTGAAGACAATGACTTAGGTGCACTCCTTCCCATTTGATAAACCTTGTATGTAATGTACATCAATAAATAGTAAATGAACGAGAATCTCGTAATGATATGCATACATACAGTAATTTTGCAAGTTAGAATGAGTTTGTGATAGTGCTTACATGTGTTCTGAACCACGTGGCAAACTGCTCATCTTGTAATTGAAAGATCTGGGATTCGGTCAGCTATGAGTTATTGGATAGCAAATATTGACGATGTTGCTTGCAAGTGATAATGAGTGTATGATATTACAATATATAATTAACAGTTTATTACTAACAAAGTTTAATTAGTATAAACTTACTGAATAAAAGGTCTCAGCTCATCACAGTTAAATAGAACATAGTTGTGTGCTTGTTTGAACTCTATTTCCGACAAATATCTTCCTCTTACGACATTTTTAGGTGTGGGTCGTCCAGTATTGGAGAATATTGACAAGTTCCCACTGGAAGGCACTTCACCGCCATCATCATGCCGTGGAACGCGATTGATTCTCGTTCTCAGATGAGGTTCGAAATAGTACGAGATAAATGTTGAGATCTCCTCAACAATATAGGCCTCACATATCGAAGCCTCAACATGCGCCTTGTTCTTAACCTTTTTCTTGAGATTAAACAAGTACCTGCATTGAAATATTAATCAAGTATTTTCAATTAAGAAAAACATATAAAATACTTTTATATATGAATTACATTG
>Ga0325405_1005585_pt1 | contig 12770 bp, 7 predicted proteins | sample PopdelMetagenome_21_FD_205663 | JGI IMG/M metagenome (GOLD analysis project Ga0325405, IMG submission 205663) | Populus deltoides microbial communities from Bellville, Georgia, United States - Xylem-Control-R2 | ecosystem: Host-associated > Plants > Phyllosphere > Stem > Wood/Secondary xylem... | reverse complement strand
TTTGTCATGGAGAGAGATTTCCCTGTTTTCATGTTGATGATGCCCTTCTTGATTTTGACCAGTGAAACACATCTGATGGCAAAAACCTTTCCATGTTTGGGATACTTGGAACTGCAATATTTCCATTGTTCTAATTTGGTTGTTGCATTTCAAGGCTACCCTCGACAGTGTGTAAATGCAACTTGTATTTTATTCTGTAAATTGACATTTTTTTTCACCCTCATAGAATGTGTTGTGAAATTTTTCTTTCTAGGTTTAGCTTGGTTCATGTTTCCCTTTACATGGAAGTTGTCCTATGCTCTGAATTTGAAACCAGCAGCAACACCTTTAGAATACCTACAAATCAATTCTTAAACCCAAAAAAACCTAAAAAAAGGTTCAAAAACCCGAAATCAAACCGGGTTAGATTTATCTTTCTTGACTTAATTTTTTTTAGAAAATATTGATGCTCTAAAACACCATCATCAAACCTTTCTCATAGCATAAAACCTATGGACACTAAGAAAAACTATTTTTATGATCAGATATGGCTTGAACAAACACTTTCTCTCATCACTGAAATCCGACAACCTCTCTCTCTTTCTAATTAGGGACTGAAAAATAATATAAATGAACTTTTATACCAAAAGTGAATTTTTGAAATTTAAAGGGACCTAAATTGTATAAATTGAATTATTTTTAAAAATGAAGGACCTAAGTGTATTTTTCACAAAATCTCTAGCATGCCATCCATGTTTGACGTCTTTTTCATTTCAGTCTCTCTTCTTTCGATTCCAACCTTAACTAAGAAATCAAAAGTAATTGGTTTTCAATTAGGATCAATCACCTAAAATAAAACTTTGAAGATCAAAATGAATTATTAGAAATTGAATTATAACTCCATATTTTTTTTTAGTGTGTGAACAATGTTTATCTATTTTAGTGTTTTTTTTTTTATATAATTCTTGCATGCACTTTGTCTTACATACAAACTTATTGCAACTTAGAATTCCAACAATATTAACAAAACACTAAGGTAACTTGTTATTGCTATCTTGGGAGAAAAGAGATGAAGAAAGTGGAGACAAAGAAGAAAAGGCAAAAACAAAAGACAAAGACATAATTGTATTTGGTAGAGATGTACAAGACGGAGTGATTGTCTCTGTATCCTGTTTGGTTATGATGAATAAGACATAATAAATATAAATAAGTCTAATTTACCCTTAATAAGTATTATTATCAAACTTGTATATTTAAAAAAATAACTAGATATTTTTTTTTTAATTTAGTTTATATTGAGAGTTGAAATTAATAATATTATAATAATCATACTTATAAAACCAGGACTGGCTTGACAGGTTGACCTGGAACCAGGACGATTCAGGGTCTGGATTGGTTCGAGTTTAAAAAAATAGAGGAAAAATTGACTTTATTTGATCTCATAAAAACTCAGGTTGACCCGAGATAAAACATAGGTCAAAAAACCGTTAAATTATTTTGTAATTTATTTTTGGTCAAGATAAGGTTTACTTTGATTATTTTTTTTAATAAAAAATATGAGTGAACCAGGTTGACTCTCCTGATCCGTGATCTGAACCTTGTCTTAGGTCGAATTCCAAGTCGAGTTTCAAAATTATGATAATAACCACTTTTATTCATACATTGACTTGAATCAACTTAAGTTGACCCTCCCAGCCCGTAACCTGGGCCTTACCCTGGTTGACCCCTGAGTCAGGTTTTAAAATTATGATAATAACAATTTTTATCCTTATATTGATTTGGGTCAACTCGTGTTGACCCTTAGATCTGTGACCCGGGTTGACATTTGAGTCAGGTTTTAAAACTATGATAATAAACATTTTTATTCTTACATGTCTTAGTTGGATAATTTTGGAATTGAGATTTTATAACGATATTGTAGAAATAAAAAATAATGAATATTGTCTCTAGAGACATGTCCTCTCTATACCTCCTATTTTGAAAGTATAAAAATTCACTCCAAAATTTTCTTAGAGACAAATTTATTTTTATGTTTCTATCTCTTCAACCAAATACATTTATGTCTCCACTATTTTTGTCATTTCTATCACTGGATAGTAACCATACGCTATCTAAAGGGTATGGCTAAATCATTGTAGCCACACCCAAAACACTATTTATTATAATAATATTTTTTTTTATTTTTTTATTTTTAATTTAACCTTTCAACAATCTAATTTTTTTTTCTATTTAACTTTTTTTTCAATAATGTCCTTCAATATTAGGTTTTTCAGAAATTACGCTTTGTAATTTTTTTTATTTCCTTTGTGTTGAGTTATATATCAATTCATGGATTTAATTTTTTTTTTATTTCAACCTTCAACATTAGATATGTTGGAAGTAGGGCTTCATAAATTTTTATGATTTGCTTTCTATGAATTTATCCTAATCTCATGACCTAAATCACGGATTTAACAGGTTAACCCGAGTTGACTCGAGTTATTTTTTTGGGCCACTTTTTATAATTGATTTTTTTTTCCAATTTTAACATTTAATATTAGGTTGGTTGGAAATTGGGCTTCATATTGTTTTTCTTTATATGAGGTTATCCCGATCTCATGACTTAAGTTGTGTGTTCGATAGGTTAACCCGAGTAGTTTTTTTAGTCATTTTTTAATTTAATAGTTTTTTTTTCAATTCCATCTTTAAACATTGGGTTGATTAGGAATTGATCTTTATAATTTATTTTTATAGAGTTATCACGATCTTATGACCCGGATCATAGATTTGACAACTTAATTAGGTCGATCCAATATGTTTTAATCTCAATATTTGAAAAACAATATCATTTAATATGCCATCGTATCAATATTTAAAAAATATATAGTCAAATATGCATTATATTTTAAGTTTATGATTAACTTGTTTAATGAGAAAACATATTTACATTACTTGGATAATCTTTTTTATGTTAAAAAAAAATAATCCGACCCATAACATAGCATATGTCGATATCTAGTAAGCAACTAAACACTGATATAAGTATCCTGCAAAATATTCAAAAACACCAGACTTCCATTTAATCTATGAACACTCGATTTCTTATTTAAAAGATTTCTCAATTTGAATGGAACCACCAATATCCTCACTATCTCTACACAGATTTATATCTCAAATACTGAAAAAGACATGTGGCAAAGGAGAACGACTTCTAGTTACATTTGATTAATGTTTGATGATTTTCTAAAATCCAAGATATGTAGATAATGAGTTATTTAGTGTTTGAGACAATGATTAATCAATATGTTCAAGTACTTAAATTTCTTCCCTGTAATCTAAGGAATTTCAGGCTTATGGTAAAAGCTCGAGTACCTGCAAAAATAGTCTCAATCAATTAGCTCTAAGGTTGAAGACCCTCTACTAGATCATTTTGTCTGCATTCTTATGGGTAGTGTAATCATCTACGAACACTAGGTGGGGCTTGTTGTGGTGAATGTTAGTGGAGAGATGCAATAACTTGTTGAGTACTGACTGAGATTTGCTTAGGTGGATTTTCTCTTGCTTGTTGATTTCCAACACTACCTGAGTAAGGAGTTGTATATGTTCCGTAAGTTGTTAAAGAATTGGTTGTGCGGAGGCTAGAGTATCTGCTGTGGCAGGGAGATTAGTAACTCGACTTTTTTAGGAGTGTCCTAATTATCTGCCATTGATAATGATAATTAGAGAAAAATAATAAAATAACAAAGCTATTTATGACTTTTTATAAGTGTTTCCCACAAACGGTGCCACTGATAATGTCCTAAAATCCAAGATATATAAACAATGAGTTATTTAGTGTTTGATATAGTGTTTAATCAATATGTTCGAGCACTTGGATTTCTTCTCTTTAGTTTAAGGAGTTCTCGGCTTGTGGTACAAGCTTAAGTACCTTCAAAAATAGTCATAGTTGGAAGATTTAAATACCCCCAATAATGAAGTCAATATATATATATATATATATATATATATATATATATATATATATATGGGAAAAAACAATAAATGACTTAAAAGAGCTTTAAACTCAAGGAACAAAGATGTTTGTTCTTGAGTTTTAAGTTGGCTAATGCTCTGAAATATATATGAGTTTATCTTAAGATATAAAAAGTTATGAACCCTTACTTAAATGGTTTAGAGGGTATTTATACCCCCTGAATTTTATTGTTTTCAAAGAAGAGAAGGACTACAAAGTCCTCTGCTTTCGGTGGCATTAATAGAATACAAATAACTCTTACATATCATTAATAAGATAAAAGTATGGTAGGTCCTTTAAGAGACCTTGTATACACCTATCAGCATAAAGAAATCATTACATCAATATGAAATTATTCTAGATGGAGAGGCATGGTGAATTATCATGTCTTTAATACTTTTATTTTAGGGGATCGTTTAGAATAAAAAATATAGCCTTGGAACTTGGCAATGGTTGAATCCAAATACTTTGGGTCTGACATATTTGTCAGACCCACGTTACCTTGAGCTTGGTTGATTGCTAAGTCCAAGTGCTTTGGGTCTGCATGTTTGTAACAACGACAATTTCACAAGCATTTATATTAATCCCTACGATTTGGTACTTAAAAAAATTAAGCAATTTTTTTTTTATTTTGATGTTCCAAGTGTTCACATTAATCATCAAATATACATTAACCCTTCATAAACATCTTTTCATACAACACCCGTCATAGCAATTCCTGATCCAATCATCCTGGATCGTAAATTCATTGCACTAATTATTCTTTCTATTGTATCTCATCAACCATCACACACAATTAATTACTCACATTTGCGTGATTAATATTTATGGATAAGAAGCACGTTAAAGATTAACCGCAAAAAGGTTTTTCTCAATGAATACATATACAAATTAAATTAAGTACATTGTCTTTATGAAACAGGTATAATATACATGACATGCATTGTAAATTCCATTTATTTTTACAAGATTCTACATGTAATGAATTTTTGCTATAACTACCATTAATTAGCTTATATTACATAATTTTAGTAAAAGTAATGTCCTAGAAAATTATTAGGCGTCTTGGGTGCGAGAAGGTCCTGTTCAACATTAATTTACATGCGCATACAAAACATAAGAAATAAGATCTAAATATTTAAAGGCATGCATATAATTAACATATATCCTAATCCTCATATTCTATAGGAATTCATTAATTTTCCAAAACCAATTTCTGGTGATCATTGTGAATCATTTTAGACATTCTTAATTTTTGTAATTGGATGCTCATTTATATCAGTTAAACTCTTTGCCTGGAGTTGACATCTTGATTTAGACCCAGTCATTTCAATGTGGGTATTATTATTAGTCAAACTAATCTCATCAATTATTCCCGGTCATCCCAACACGAATGCAAAGTTACTATTATGAATCATTCCTAGTCATCCTAACACGAATGTAAAGCTACTTCTTATAAATCATTCTCGGTCATCCTAACATGAATATAATTAGCCAAGACTAATCATATCAATCAGTCCTGGTCATTCCAATTTAGATGTTATTAGCTGAAGCTAATCTTATCAATCATTCGCGATCATCCCAATTTGGATGTCATTAGCCGAAGCTAATCTTGTCAATCATTCCTGGTCATCCCAACTTGGATGTCATTAGTCGAAGCTAATCTTATCAATCATTCCCCTGGAAATAGTATTTATTTTTATTTTATTTTCCTACTCATATGCAATATTTTTACGATAGTATTTTTCCTGCCCGTAGGCAATATTTTCACGATAGTATTTTTTCTGCTCGTAAGCAATGTTCTCGAAATAATAATATTCTCCTTCTCATCAGCAACACTTACACGATAATATTTCCTGCACATTGGTGACATTTACATAATAATAGTATTTCCTATTTGTTGGCAACATTTACACAATAGTAGTATTTCCTACTCATTGGCAACATACATATAATAATAATAATAATAATAATAATAATAATAATAATATTTCTCCTTCTTGTTAGCAATATTCACACAACAATAACATTTCTTACTAATTAGCAACGTTCACACAATAATAATATTTCTTCTACTTGTTCGTAACTTTCACGCAACAATATTTATACTGCCCGTAGGCAATGTTCACATAACAATATTTCTCATGATACACAGTAGTACAAAATACGCATAATGTCTATCACATGCTAGCATTGCAAGAATTTAAACGATTTAAAGAAGCAAGGTGGCGACCCTTATCTTGAACTCTTGTTATACATGTTCTCAAGAAGTCATGTGCTACCCTGAATGCTTCTCCTACATTCCAATCGAACATCCCGAATAAGTACTCAAGTCTTTCTGATCCATTCATCAAATTTATTAATTCACATACCCATTTAGTTTCGTAACAAGTTCATGGATAAACTCTTTTTTATTTATCACTTCATTTCATTAAATTAGCATTTATTTACAGTAACATTTAACGTCTAATTATCTCAATTCTTCATCAATGTCCAAAGGACATGACTTTTCGTTACCGATATTTTTCTAATGTCCTAAGACATTTAATCTATCACCAAACAATGTAGTTTAACTTAAATTCCAGCAATGACTACACATGCCAATTTTTTTTTTCAAAGCATACTCAAAATGATTCCTTATATCATAATTCAATTTACAACATCCCTTACTATGATTTCTCATTCATTTCTTCATCAAGACACGTAATTTACTAAATATTCCAACGGTTATTTAACTAACATGGCCAACCACAATAGGGGTTAATTTTCCAAAGTTAGTTTTAATTTATCCCAACCTACTTTCCCATATCATGTTTCCCATTCCAACACAACCAAAGTATTAATCCACCACTATTTTTTTTTTATATAGAATTTAACTATACCATCACTTATCAACACATCAAACATGACTCAAACACAACACAAACAATTCCCAAACACGTCCATCATCATTAAACCCATTATAATTATCCTTAGTCCCAAAACATACTTTTTATGTTAAACATCATATTCTTATTCAATATTTCTCAAACCAAACTTAAAACATCATTCTGTAAATTTAGAATTCAATAAATCCAAATGGTAGAATTACACATCATCATCATTAGAATAACATATCCAAAATTAACATACATCCAACTGTTAAATCTCCCCATATCAGAACAATACCGAACTGACCTTAAATTGAAGACCTACTGTTCGGAAAGTATAATTTCTAGTAGGAGTGTTTGTTTCTGATCCTAACCGTTCATAATTTATATAACATCTAGATGAACAACATATCCAAAATCCAGACCAATCCAACGATTGAAAGCCAAGATATGGCTGCCGAAGTTCCTGGCCTGTTGCCATCCCAAAACTCATAGTTTCAAATCAACTTATTCCTTCTATTTATTTTTTCTGCAAATCAAGCCATTATCATGCAATTAATCTTGAAATTCACAAAAAAAATTATTCCTCTAAAATATTTATATGAACCCTAGAATTTTAAACTTGGAGGTTTTCTTCTCCTTATGCAAGAACAAGAGAGAAAAACAAAATTACTTGAGGGTATGTTCCTTACCTTTGTTACTTTAACTTATTTCAATGAGTTGTTGCAAAAATCTACAAAACTCATGTCTTCCTCTTTCAAGTTTCAGCTTCTACTTTTTTTTTCCCAAGCTTTATAACTCTCTAAGTATACTCACTTGATTTGTCTTCTTGGATATAATTCTCCCAAGAACACTCCCTTTTGATTTAGCTTGAAGAAATGGAGAAGAGATGAAGAAAATGGGAGAAAAATGGTCTCCCTCCTGTTTTCTACCTTTGCAGAGGACGTGGGTTGTCTTTAAAGAAAGAGAGGGGAATATTGTTTTATATAAAATTATCAAAATGCCCTTATTAATGCCTCTTGTGTTAGGGGTGAGCATTTTTGGTTTGGTTCAGTTTTGGGCCAAAATAAATAATCAAACCGATTTTTTTTAGTTTTTGAACCGAATCGATAACCGGTTCGAACCGACCATGTTCGGTTCGATTCGGTTTTTTCCCATTCCAAACCGATTTAAACCAAAATTATTTCAATTGAGTTTTTATTCTGGGTTTTTTCACTAATCATATTTTTATAGGGATTTTATTTTCATCTTGTTTCTAATCTCACAAATTTGTACTTATTTTTTGAGAAATCTTGGCTTTCTCAACAAGCATGGCATGATATGATATCCAGAAATTGGTTGGGCATGCATGATATCCAAAAATTCTACTTCGATTTTCTTTTTGTTAGATCCTTGTCCAAAAATTAAACTTTGCAAAAAAAAAAAAAACACACAAAACAAAAGGATAGAACAAAAGTATTGAAATGTAAAACCATCAAAACATTATTATTTAAACAAGAGGAAACAAATTACAAATACTTTACATAGATCCTCACCATCCATCGAAAAAAAGGGTTTGTTCTGCCCTCCCCTTCATTACCTACTTTAACTTTAAAAGAAAATGCCAAAATGGATTCCTGCTGAGTCGAAGGAGTATGGAGAATGAAGCAAGAGCTTAACAAGTAACAATCGTGGAGCATGAAGAAAAGGGAGGGGAAAGATACAGAGAGCAAAGGGAGGGGGGCTGAATGCTACTTTAGGTTTAGGGTTAGAAAAAACATCCTATTTATACTTGCTTTTTTTTTTTAAGTGCTGGTCTGGTTGAACCGGTTCTGTTCGATTTGGTTCAATCGGTTTTAGACTTTGGAAACGAAACCAAACCGGAACTTTTTTGTGATTTTTATTCGGTTTTTTTCAGTTTGGTTTTTTTGGTTATTTTTTTTCGGTTTTCTCGGTTTAATCGGTTTATCAGTTTTTTTGCTCACCCCTACCTTGTGTCATGTTCTTTAATTTACCCGATTTTAAGTACTCTCGTAAAGCCTTCCTAAACTTCGATTGACATGAAATTTAACCTAAGATAAACTAATAGGTCTAGAGATTCCTTATAAACTTTCAGCCTGATACAATGGTCGGATTGAGATATATCATCGATACCGTAAAACTAAACAATCAGTGTCTTTTACGGTAACATTTGAATTTCATGCATTACTTTATTTACTTAGATTCTCATAACATTTCCCCTTAATTTATACTCAATAAATTCAATATTACCACATCCATCACTGATTTATCAAAAACAATTCTTTTATCCGTTGAGACTCTTCTCCGTTTCCGCTAACATTACAAATTTTAATCCAAAATTCATAACCCTCATTTCGACTTCCACCATACCTTTAAATTTATTTATGGAGATCATTCTCTCCCTTACACATTGCATTTGTTATTATTTCTACTATTTATTCATTTCTTTTCATATTGAGTCTCCATTACTCATCGAGGTCTTTTTTTTCTTTTTCTACGATCCTATGTTTATTCGGGGGTTTACAATGTTTGCCAGATCCACGCTTCTTTGGGCTTGGCTTATTACCAAAGCCGAGTGCTTTGAGTTTGACATGTTTGTCAGACCCACACTACCTTGAGCTTGACTGACTACCAAGTCCGATATCAACACTTTCTTGCCTTTCAAGCAAATAGTGGCACATTGTCTTGAGGTTGCCTGATCTCCTCACAATGTGGCTACGTTTTCTAAGTTGGGAACTTTAATGCCAAGTACCGGGTACTGATGATGACATTGATTTGATGTAAAATGGGTCTTTCTAAAATGACCTTATAAGCCAATGCCATATCAATCACCATAAAGTTTTGCTAGAGTGAGACATATTCCGAAGGGGTGCCCATTACAACATGTAACTCTAAGGCACCCTTCATTGGCATGCCCAGACCCTTTATACCAATGAAGGGAGTTTTTACTAGTGTTAGTTTTGAAGAGGATATTCCTATTTGGACTATAACTTCTGTGAATAGGATGTTAACTACATTATCATCTTCTACTAGTACGTGATGTACTTTGTGATTGGAGATAACAATGGAAATGATGAGAATGTCCTCATGTTGAAAATTCACACTTTCATCTTTAGGAGTAAAAACTATTGGCTCGTGTTATTGAACCAATGATTTAGTAGTGGTGATGACTTATTTCCCATACTTCCTCTTTCCATTATTAGAATCCTCTTTATAGAGGTTCCCTCTAATATTACATTGATCTTAGGTAAAGCTGTAGCAGATTGACCAGGTTCTTCTCTGTTTTGCTCAAGGAGAAAATCCTTCTTTAAAAACTAACGAAGATAGCCCTTAGCTACCAGCCTTTCAATTTCCTTCTTTAAGACATAGCAATCCTTAATTTCATGTCCCTTATCTTTGTGAAAAAGACAATACTTTTTAGATATACATGTACTAGGAGGAGACTTCTTGGGCGAAGGATATCAGACAAACTTTTTGCTTTAGGTGACTGTAAGGACTTCAGCGAGGGAGTTGTTCAATGGAGAAGCGCATGATTTAAGATAACCTGGATGTTCTTTGAATGGTTTCTTCTGACTCTTCTTGGGATTGTTGTCTATTCTGGGAGAGTGGTCCCATTTAGGCAAACAACCTCATTTGAGGGACTTTTCTGGCTATTTGTCACTGGTAAAACAGGAGGGACTATGACACAATGTACTTGCCTCTTCTACCCGAATGTGACTCTTCATGGTTTGCTTCACTTTTAGTAACCTTCTATCTGGTAGGGCGTACAACTCCCTCCAAAAGGTTTTTTCCCTCACCCTACTGATAAGGACTTTTGAAGCTACTGATTCGATTAAGTCTTAAACCTTCTATCCCTTATAGACCCGTCATTTGCTTGGGTGATTCCAAAGAGTTCAGTGGAACTCTTTTTAGCTGGAATACTTGTATTGAGATATGCCACCAGTTTGGCACAGAGGTCACTGAAACTAGCAACTGAACTTGGTTCCAGTTTGTTGTACCAAGCTCTTACTGAACCTCTGAAGGTCGTAGGGAGGATCTTGCACATGGTATGATTGTCCTGAATAACTAACTCCAGACTACTGCGTATATTTTATATATGTTCTCTGGGATTTATAAGTCAATAATAGTTATCCAGGGTTATTTTGGTGGTGATGTAATCTTTGGGTATGCAGATGTTCAACATACATTTGGATAAAGAAGAATCTCTGATTTGATAAGGAGTGTAGCATCCTCCTGGATGAGTCCTTCTTCCAGTTGTTTTCTACTCCTACGCGTTTTAGGTTCAGGGAAACTTGATGTCTCTAGGGTAGGATGGCGTGATAGATGGACAACCTTTTTTTTATACCGCCGAAATGGATGCCTAGAAAAACCATTTTGCGTCCGAGCATCATGAGGGTGTGTATGCTTTATGGAATGGCTCGATGACCCTTGAGGTTAAAGATCCTATACTGGATCATTTTATACGTATTCTTCTAAGTAGTGTAATCATCTACGGACACTAGGTGAGGCTTACTGTCGTAGAGATGAGTGTATAAATGTAGCAACTTGCTGAGGAGAGGTTGAGATTTGTTGAGGTGGATTTTCTCCCGCTTGTTGATTTCCCAACACTGCTTGGATGAGGAGGTGTATCTATTCTATAAGTTATTAGAGGGTTGGTTGTGCGGGGGCTGGAGTATCTGCTGTGACAGGGAGATCATTAACTCGACTTTTTTAGGAGTTGATAATGATAATTAAGGAAAAACAATAAAACAATAAAGTTATTTATGACTTTTTATAAGTGTTTCTCACAGACATCACCATTGATGATGTCCTAAAATCCAAGATATGTAAACAATGAGTTATTCAGTGTTTGGGATAATGTTTAATCAATATGTTTGAGTACTTGAATTTCTTCTTTTTAGTTTAAGAAATTCCAAGCTTATGGTAAAAACTTGAGTAACTGCAAAAACAATTTCAATCAGGGGATTGTTTAAATATCCCCGATGATGAAGTCAATATATTTATGGGAAAAACAATAAATGACTTAAAAGAACTTTAAACTCAAGGAATAAAGATGTTTGTTCTTGAGTTTTAAGTTGGTTAATGCTCTAAAATCTATATGAGTTTATCTTAAGAGATAAAAAGTTATGAACCCTTACTTAAATGGTTTATAGAGTATTTATACCCCTTGAATCTTGATGTTTTCATATAACGGAAGGATTGCAAAGTCCCCTGCTTTCAGCGACATTAATGAGAGACAAATATCCCTTACATATCATTAATGAGACAAAAAGTATAGTAGGCCTTTAAGAGACCTTGTATACACCTATGAGTATAAAAAAATCATTACATCAATATGAATGATTATTCTAGATGGAGAGGCATGACGATTTATAATGTCTTTAATACTTTTATTTTAGGAGATCATTTAAAATCAGATATACAGCCTTAAAACTTGGCAATGGTTGAATCCAAATGCTTTGGGTCTAGCACGTTTGTCAGACCTACATTACCTTGGGTTTGGTTGATTGCTAAGTTCAAGTGCTTTGTGTTTGACATGTTTGCCAGACCCACGCTTCTTTGAGCTTGGCTTATTACCAAATCCAAGTGCTTTGGGTTTAACATATTTGTCAGACTCACGCTACTTTGAGCTTGGCTGACTACCAAGTCCAAGTGATTTGAGTTTGACATGTTTGTCAGATCCATTTTATTTTTTAAGATTTTTTCTATTTATAAAAATCTTAATAAAATATGTTGACTTATTAGTGTTTTAGAATAGAAAAGATAAATATATAAGAAAACTAAAATGCAAAATTATAGTTTCAATTTAAGAATAAAAAATAAATTATTATTGAAAACATAGTATCCATAAAATATATAAGTTATCTCATTGTTTTGAAGATCAATAAACAAAGCAAACGATTGAACTTGTAGTCATAATGCAAAAATTT
>Ga0325405_1005583_pt1 | contig 12772 bp, 13 predicted proteins | sample PopdelMetagenome_21_FD_205663 | JGI IMG/M metagenome (GOLD analysis project Ga0325405, IMG submission 205663) | Populus deltoides microbial communities from Bellville, Georgia, United States - Xylem-Control-R2 | ecosystem: Host-associated > Plants > Phyllosphere > Stem > Wood/Secondary xylem... | reverse complement strand
GCGCGGTCTTCTCGAAGAGCTTGGGTTTCCTCAGGTCACCTCTACCCCACTTCATGCTGATAATACTAGTGCTATTCAGATTGCCACCAATCCTGTTTTCCATGAACGCACCAAACATATTGAGGTTGATTGTCATTTTATTCGCAACACCTTGGAAAATCAGGTGATATCTCTTCTTCACATATCTTCCGATCTCCAAATAGCTGATGTCTTCACTAAAGCTATGACTCGACAACGACATCAATTTCTTATTGGCAAATTGTTGTTGGTTGACTTACCAGCATCAATTTGAGGGGGGATGTTACCGTGTATGTATACAATTAGGACTCTTAATATTAACTATCAAGATTATCTTATCATAGATTCCTTGTATAGCAAAATAACCTTCCATGTAGACTCCTTGTATGGCAAAATAACCTGCAATGTATAAAAGGCTACTTTATGCCGAGTGCAGGGAAGAACATTCTGCAAAGTTAATAAATTGATTAACTCTCTTGGTACTCTGTTTTTGGCTTGAATAGATTAACAGGTCTTACCTCTGGTTTTGTGTCTTAAGCTTGAAGCAAGCTTCAAAAGTGTTGGCTTGGCTAAGTTATTAGCTTGTGTGGTCAAAAAAACATTAAAAATGTAGGTTTTTAGGGGAAAAACAAGTCTGCAATTTTCTATAGAATAGCATGAACGAGAGATAAAACACTGCAAAAACTTCTCATTTTTTTTCTTTTTCTTACATCTCGAGAACTTTAAGTAGCGATACATAACAACACATCTCAGCCTTACATTTTTCTTTTCATCTTAATTACCTTTTAATCTAACTCTAATTACTTTTTTTAACACGTGTTAACTAACTAAAGTCAAGGCTAAATAGTTGTAACAGTAACTTATTAGAATATTAACCCTAACATTCCCAGCTTTTAAAATTTATCCTTTGGCAATGCTTTTGTGAAGATTTCAGTCACCTACTCCTCCGATCTGCAGACCTCAATATCAATCTCTCCTTCCTCAATTTAGAAGACAGGCTATTACGAGATGTTGCATAAGATAAATGATAATGTTAGCAAGATCCGTCTTCCTCGTTATCTGAAGAATTCGAGTACGAGTTAACTCTAACCTAGAAAAAATAATATAATCAGGCTTGCAATAATAGATGATTCTGAACAGTTATGTGTAAGTTTGTAATAATTAAATGAGAAACTGCCCCAGACAAATTATGTGGATAACCTAGCAGATATATTTTATAAAGTAACGTGATAGATCTAAACCCAAGAGGAGTTATGGTTGTGCTAGATCAAAATGATAGCTTAAAAGAGCTATAACTTTTTATCCAACCCTTGGATCGCGCTCAAATTTCTACAAGAGTTTTCGAAAATTGTTTTTCTTAAAGTAATAGTGGAATCGCTACTCCGACTATCAAATCTTTAGATTTCAAAGTGCCCGGTTTTTGTAGTTTTTGTAATTTTTCTTGTTATTTCTGGATTTCATGCTTTTTTCTTTGTAATTTTATATTTTTGTTTTTGTTTTTGTTTTCTAGTTGAGGTGAAGTTTTTTATCTTTTCAAGATTTTGTAAATTTCTTTGCGAGACAAACTTCAATATTATTATTTTTCAAAATAATAAACTTGTGAATTCAAGCTTCACAGCAGCCTCCTTCACTCAACAAAAATTATATGTTTTTTGTTTGTTGTTATCTTTAGTTTTCACCAGCTTCACTTCTATAAACATCATCACATTGATTTCTTTTTAAAGGGCAGAAATAATCCATTGCATTCGTTTTTTTGTTGATACATAAATACTAGCAAAACTACTAGCTTACCTTTCTCAAATTTATTTCTTTTTTTTTGCTCTAAAAGAATGTCTGCTAGCAAATTTTCGAAGTTCCCGCAAGAAGAACGACCGGGGCTGGTAGCTTCTTCTGCCCTCGTAACTCTGCGAGTCCAAACAAACTAATAGCAAAAAAAACCGCAAGGAAACATAATGCATTTGTCAAATACCCAAAAAAAATCATAAAAAGACATTCCAAACCTGAAAAATGAACCAGAAGACTGCATATTATTGCCCTGGTTCATAAGAAATTGCATCCAATGGTATGCTTTCTAAGCAACAACAGCGCTGCAAGACTGCATATTGTTGGAAAACACAACAGCAATAACAACAAAAAAGAACCAACAACAGCGCTGCAAGACTGCATATTGTTGAATAACCAAATTGTTTGATGACAAGGACCAAAGCAGGAAAAAACAATGCATAATGGTGTACAAGAAAAACAAATGGGGACAGCAAAGACACTGGGCAAATTTTGTAAACCATAGCTTATTTTATTTGATGCATAACAATCATTACATTGATTTCTTTGCTGAAACAAGTATACTGGTGAAACTACTAGCTTCCCTTTCTCAAATTTGTTTCTATTTTTTGAACCAAATGAACGTCTGCTAGCAAGTTTTCGAAGTTCCTGCAACAAGAACCACCGGGGCTGGCAGCTTCTTCTTCCATTCCATCGCCTTCCTTTTCATTTCTTTACCCTTTTCTCCCTCCATTAACTCTCTAACAAGCTTCTCAACTTGATTTCTATTAACATCAGCATTTATCTCCAAGCCGATACCCTATTTGTTGCATGCAAACCAACATTTGGTGTGCTGCTCTGCGAAAAATGGCCATCAAAGAAATGGAAAACATGGTCGACTCATCACCAACGTTGCTGTCAGTCCTTATTATCCATAAGAAAGCTTTTTTGCTGTTAGCCAGACCCCGAGCCAATTCTAGCATTTTTGTGGTGTTAGAACAGTGAAGCTTCCAAAATTTGCATACACCACGGATTAATTCGGTTCTTTTGAATCAAGCCATTCAGTGAAGTCTGATTTTCCTTTCCATAGATTTGAACCAATATAGTTCAATCTATCATCTGTTATCTGATTATTAGCGAGCAAGTGGAGAGGACCGATTGCATAAATAGGAGGGAACATTGCTGTAAGAGCATCCAAAACCTCTTGTTTTCGAAGGACTCAAACGTGTTCAAAATGATAGCTGAAGCTCTTGAACTTCTCTCGATTTTCCATAGGAGGAAGCTGACCATGATATCGTTTGGGTCCGTAGTTTTTTCCATACCTGGAATCCAATCTATAGTAGTTTCTAGGTACCCGTTCATTAGATAGCTGCAAATCACAGCAGACTTAGTGCAGTTCTGATCTCATGGGATGAAGCTTAAATTTTAAGCATGAAACAACTTCCATACCTTTTTCAACAAGAACACGGAACTATGTTTAGCCTAAGAACCCACAGGCACTATGTGTATGGAACAGCAGGTTAGGAATTCCAAATTCTTCAGTAGCATCAAGTGTGAAGGACATACCACCATCAGAAACAACACAGGTCACCGGCGGGACTTTGGGAGAGAAAGTACTGTCATTGAGCCTGTAAAGTAGATTGCGAAATGGAACCAAGCAGTATTCTGCAGTGGATTCGCAGACTGAAGGGATGTCTTGGGTGGGCATCAGATTCATCTGTCTCTGGAAGGCCATCAGGTATAGCTTCAAAACGAAAGTCCGTTGAGCCATCCAGAGAGCTGGAACCTCTGGATTTGAGTAGTCGTTTGTGTTTATACTCAGTATTGACAAAGGTTATGTGGAAGCCTTTAAAATGTAAGAGTTTTGCTAGCTTTATTAGCATTGGGGTTATGTGACCCTGAGCTGGGAATGGTATGCAAACAGCATGAGGTTTATCAGTTACTTGATTGAAATCCATCTCCCTCCCTCTCTCTCTCTCTCTCTCTCTCTCTCTCTCTCAATGTGAGTGTGACATTTTACATTTATTGGAAGGGGTCGAGCTCTTCACTCCTTTATATGGTTAAATTGATTCAATCCATCAGTAAAAGGTAACATTTCTAACAAGCATATAGGACATGAACATTTCTGCAGCGAACCCACATATATGTCATGTCATTTTCTCGTAGGATATGATAGAATGAAGGGTTATGAGAACGTTCATCACGCCTGTATTTCATTGAATTATTGAAGATAAAAAGCAGGACCAATGGGGCTAATTGAGCTGTATGTCCAGACGTGATAGGCTAAGACAAAAGACCAGCACTTCCTCGACAAATATACATCATATACTTCATAACTTGATTAAAGATGACTGATGCATCAAGTTTGCTTTGGTGGGAAGGAAAGAAATGATCAAGCTGGTCTGAAACAGAATTTCCTGTAAGGTCTCTTCCTTCTAGTGTCCTGAGCAATTGGATGACAAGAATGAATCATTTTCCACATCACTTGTATGTCTGTATACTCTCCACAAGTCTCCAAGTCCTTGCCGAGGTTCATAAGCCCACGATTGTTTCCTGTCATCAAAATCATAAAAGAGTATAAGAAAACCAGATAAAACCAGAATCATCCTTCCTTGCTGGCTTTTTTTGTAAATAAACCCACACCAGTCCCCCGCAGCCACAGGAGCTCAACACAAAGCAAGTCCATCTCAATATTCGAAGCCCAATTGCTCTTTACTTTGCAAGTATCATGAAAGCGACGTGGTTGCAGAACACAAATGCTTCCATTTGACAAATACCTAAACGCAGGAGAAGTCATGAAGACATAGGGATTGATTGTAATGAGCTCAGTCTTACCTCTGTTTTTGTGCCTTGAGCTTGAAGCAAGCTTCAAAAGAGTAGACTTAGCAGAGAAGACAAATCTTTGTTTGAACCATAGCCAGCTTCTCCGCTTCTCCATCTTCACCTATGATCTGACCATTCTTCACTTCCATTTTATATCTATATTTTTCATTTTTGTCCCTGCTCTCCCTTGCTAATACTTTAAACTGAGGCATGCAATCAAATGAATCCGACACATCACAAACCAACATCTGTGAAGACAAAGTGAGTCTACCTGTAGACATTTCTGTTTTTCTAATGGTTACAACCTTTTCCTACTTCTTTTAAATAATACTAGTAGATGATAATATCTTAAGTCACACTGAGTTACGCATTTTTTTACTCTCACGCTTGATTAAACGACTCTCATGTACCTAACTAAATGCTTATCTCATCAAGATCATCATATAACTTAATCTCTAGGAATTAAGCAATATTTTTCATCTACAGAATTTCCATTCTTAAATCATATAATGCAGATTAGAAATAATCAATGATGATGATGATGCAGTAATATGGTAAAGATAGAAGTACTTACTGGGAAGAATGAACAGTGAGTGGGCAAGAAACTTTGGAGCTTCCCAATCCATTTTTCGCTCACGAAAGATTTTCATTTCTATGTGGAAGCAGTGATGGGGCCATGGTCAAACGGTTGGTTGGTGTTTCCTTCTGTACCTTAGTGATGCATCTACACCTCTCCCCCTGTCTTTCTCTCCCGCACACACAGATCAGGACAGGAAAGCTCTGTCCATTACTGATGCTATTAAGATTAATGAAGTGTTGAGCAACCAATGAATTCTGATGGGCATTAGTCACCTGGAAAGAGAGTGCTTAGAATATGATTAGGGTTAATGGGTTCTCTTTGCGTCGCTTTCAATGAACTCTAATCTACTGGGGACCTTGCCAAGTAATAAGACTGAGACATGCATGTGCTCTGCAACCAATACTAACAGTGCAGTCCCTAACCCTAACTGCCTTCATTGACACTTTACCAACTCTAATCCTCTACCCAATCTTGTTCTCTTGTGTATTGTTCACTACAGAAGTGAGTTTTAGCTACAAAGATATCTTCACATACATCAAAGGCTGCATTAATTTTTTCTTCATATTTAATTTTTTTTTTTTTTAATAAATAGTCTCTCTTACGAGTATATTTTCGACAGTTTAGATGAAAAAATAGGATAAAAGGATAGATTGAATGATGACCCTAGCGACATTAAGGACGTAATTTGACTTGCTAAGAGGGATTGAAAGCTTAGTCTAGAATATAGATCAAATTAAGCTATTTCCTTCTCCCTTTTTTTAATTCCCTGTTTCTCAAGTTTGGCCATCGCAAGGCTTTGCTCACATGACTAAAGATTTTCCCTTGAAGACTAGCCAATTTCATCAATTTAATGCAAAGCTTTTCGATGTACTGTCGACATTGCGCTTTGCAACCAAACATGGCATTGCATTGTACACTTGAAAATTGCCTTCATTGACATTTTGCCAGCTCTATTCCTCTTACCCAAGCTTGCTCTCTTGTGCATCGTTATTTTGTCAGTGCAACTCGTGACAAACAGGCCCCCGATATTACCAACTCTGTCAAATGTTCCGAGACAAATTGCCGGTTTCAGGGCCTGAAAATGGTTGTATTAGGTATGAACTGGTATAGCCAGCTTGGAAACTTAACCATGTCAAGAAATTAAACTGAAATCGCTTCAGGGTTCTCATTGCCATCAAGCTGGCAAGGATACCAGGAAGGTAATCAAAGTGGAACTCGCTGTCTCCTCCATCCCTGGTAATAATTTCATCGAGTATTGAAAGCATTTCTAACGGGTAACAATTTCCAGGCACCACCTGGAGCAAGACCTAATGACAATCCAAATCTACAAAAAATAAAATCTAAGATATTGTTCACAGAGAATAATAAAATTAACCGAAGTTCTAGTTGACACAAACAGGCAAAAACAGATTACACAGGATGTGTTCTTGACGCTACAGAAAATCTCATGCATGCTTTTTTAAAATGTATCCCAGCAGTAAAAATTGAAATGTAAAAGCAAACATTGTTCAAAAATGTGCACTAAATTATGCAAACACAACATTCATTCTATCATTAGCAAAACATAACTAGCCATAAAATGCCAAGGAAAATTCAAGAACTTCATGCAGCAGCCTGAGATGCTGCAAGCCTCTTTTTAGCCTCCTCAATGATAGACAATTTAATACCCTTGCCCTTGGGAAGAGAAATCCATGGCTTGGAGCCCTTTCCAATGGTGAACACGTTGCCCAGGCGAGTGGCAAACTCATGGCCAGTGGCATCTTGAACATGGATTGTCTCAAAGCTTCCCTTATGCTTCTCCCTGTTCTTGATTACTCCAACTCGGCCTCTATTCCTTCCTCCAGTGACCATGACAACATTTCCCACATCAAACTTGATGAAGTCAACTATCTTGTTACTCTCTAGATCCAGCTTGATGGTGTCATTGGCCTTAATGAGGGGATCCGGGTAGCGGATGGTGCGCCCATCATAGGTGTTCAGATAGGGAATTCCTTTCTGCCCAAACCGAATTGATCGAACTTTGCAAAGCTTGAACTGAGTAAGAATTAAACAACAAACAAAATCAATACCTGCGGTAATACCACACAAAGACATGAAAATACAAAAAATAAAATTCACTGATCCATCAAAATTAGTGCATGGTCCAGTAAAACAAAAATATCATGAATCAAAGCAAAAAAACCACAGAGCCAAAAGTATCACAAACCTTAGCCTCATCCTCTCTGAGGGAGTGGAGCCGGAAGCGGCCTTTGGTGTCATAGAGGAGACGGAAGCTCTCGTTTGTCTTTGGGATTGACACAACATCTGTAGCAGAGAGCAAAACCACGCAAAAAACACGGATGAAAAATATAGAATTTGAGGGATAAAATGAATAGGAAATGATCATGTAAGTGAAAAAGGTCAGAAAGGAAAACTAGTATCTTATCAAACATAAACAAGTTACCAATCAAGCACGAAAGAAAGCTGGCAACAACAAAGAGCTCTCACAACCTATCACACCCTATGACCACTTAAAACATGCATTAAAACAAGTTAGCAGGCAAGGGTTTCTTACTTCTTATAACCTAAATCACACAAAATGATCATTTGCCAAAGACTATTTTGCGGGGTTGTAGGGTTCAATCTATTAATAACATCATGGCCACCAAAAAACTGTAGAAAAATCAAGTTCATTCATTCATTTCAGCCAAGGATATAGGTGATGAAAGCTTCCCCTTGACTATATCAAGCCAATCTAAGCATTGCAAATAAAAACCCAACTCCCATTTTGAAGATCCACATAGAAAAAAAAATCATAAAACTGGTAGAGCAACGACATAATTAGAAAAGAAAAACATCAAACTTGAAAGAGCAAAGACAGAAAGCACATACCCATGAAACCAGATGGGTAGGTTTTATCTGTCCTAACCTTCCCATCAACAAGAACATGTCTCTGCATCAAAATAGAAATCACTTCACGGTATGTCAAAGCATACTTGAGCCTGTTTCGCAGAATGAGAATCAGAGGCAAGCATTCCCTAGACTTGTGGGGTCCGGATGAGGGTTTGGGGGCCTACACGACACAAAACCAAACAAGTTACACTCAAGGACAAACAACACCAAGCAACAGGGAAACCATTGACATTGCAGCAAAGGGGTCGTCAGAAATTGTTAACATACAAAAGCACCACCAAGTTTATCAAGCATCCAATGTTTTGGAGCATTAAGCCTCTTCAAGTGCTTCTTCAACCCTCTAGCCTGTAATGCATCACAAAAGCCGAAAGATCAATTAAACCAGTGCAAGAAATAGAAATAACCACAAGAAGATTGATGAAATCAGGAGAACATAAGCAAGATCTGAGATCAAGATGCAAAAAAGGCTGACCATTTTGCAACTGTATAGCTCAAGATGTTGGTGACTCTGCTGGGCTGCGCCTACCTTTGCTGCTTAGAGAGATGCAAAAACCCTACTTGTATCCTTTTAAAGGAATGTCCCTTGTTATTGAATCCGAGTTTATCCGGGTCGGGTTGAGGTATTGTTACTGGGCCATGTGTTTATTGGACTCTTATGGGAGCCCTAATATTTTATACATTAGGCCATGTCATTATTAATTAAAAAAACAAAAGATGTGGTTAAATTATCTTCATAAAAATAAAAAAATAAAAATATTATAATAATTTTTTTAATTTTAATTTTTAAAAAATTAACTTTTTCAGTAGTTTTTTATTTCTTTATTTAATATTATGTTATGCTTAGAAATTATGTTTCATAAAAAAATTTTCTATTAGGTTAATACCGGTTTCTTAGATTTTTTTTCTCAATTTCAACTTTCAATATTAGATTTGTTGAAAGTGTGGCATTGTAATTTTTTTTTATTTACTTTTTATGAATTTATCTCAATCTCATGATCCGGATCGCAAGTTTAACAGATTAGTCCAGGTCGATATAAATTTCAGGTTAGGGTTTATAGAAAACATTTTGGGAGAAATGCAAATTGACTACAAAGTGATAAAATTTTGTTAGATTAGGTTGTGTTGGGTGTTAAATTTAGTAAAATCATCATTTTGTCGCACGTGCGGCATCACGACAATCGTCCATCCAAGTCGAGATCTCTCTGGTGATGAGGGGAAAGAATAAGAAATTGTTGTTTTTTATCAGTAAAAAAAAGAATGAAGTCGTCACTTAGTATTTTGGTCACTAGAAACCATATCTGATCTCAAAGTCTGGATGAAAGAACTGATTGTGTATAGGAAAGGCGTATCACACCTAATACACCTTATCTAAGGTAAGCTATATGGTTTGTTTGTCTGATATAAATTAAGGTATTATTGTGTTTTTTAGCCGTTGGTTTATCTAAGATTTAAGAAAAGTTTTTCTCGGTAAGGAGGTCTTTATCTTACTAGGTTAAAGCCTAGGTATTCTAGAGTCAAAATATATTTTTATATTTTTTAATATGTATTACGTATAAGTTTATAATCCTTGATATTGGGACAAAAAAATAATTTTTTGGTATTTTTAAAATGTAAGTCAAGTTCTCATGGTTTTAATAAACTGGTTACTAAATTCAAACATGCATGTAAAAATAAAAAGACTATATTTATGATTTTTTAATAAGCAAATATAATTTATTTTTGAGAAATTTGGTCATATGCAATTTAAAATAAAATTGTATTTTTGAAAGAAAGATTTATTTGTTATTTTTTTATAGAGAAAACGATTCATTTAATATCAAAAAAGCACCTCACATGTAGTTTATAATTTCAAATATTAAATACGTAAAGGTATAAAAAAGTGAGGAATTCAAAATTAATTGCAAAATAATCTTTCGAAAATAAAAAATTTATTAAAAATCAGATGAAGACCATGTTTGGCAAGACACAAATAATTTTTTTTTATCAAGACTATTTTAACCACGATATCAATTCAAGACAAATTGTCATTCATCAACTCAAAACAAAACAACGCCAAACATCCACACAAATCTTATAAATTTCACAAACTTATATTCAAATTTCATACTAATTCAAATAAATCAACATCAATCCAAGCACATCTCAGCCTTACATTTTATGGTGAAGAACGTTGATCATTTGATAAAAAAAAGTTAGTAAATATAAAAGATAACGTGTAACTTAATTGTCTAAATAGTCGAAAACTAAGGGGATACAAATATTTTGGTTTTTGACTTAGTCTTCCAAATGGTGAAAAGTTAAGGTGAGTTGTGTTTGACTTAGTCGTTCACGGAGGCGAAGCTAAGGTGGTATGGTTAGATGACTTAGTTATCCGTAAAGACAGGAACTAAGAAGACTTGATGTGAAAATTGACGTAGTCATCCGTAAAAATAGAAACTAAGGAGTTGTGATAAAACTTAGTCATCTATGTAAGAGATGGCTAAGATGGTCATAAACTTGATCAAATTTTGAGGAAAAACCTGGATTATTCGTGCAATTACTTGGTTTTTATTAAGATAAGGACCAAGGTGGCAAAATAAATAAAATTTACAACCGAACTATGAAGCTTGGTAGTGGAGAAGTCATCTAAGAGTAATTAAAGTTTTTATAATATGTTTAGAGATAATTTGATAGAAATTATGGAGATATGAAGTAAGAAAAAGGTAAATTACACACACACACACACATATATATATTAGTATTAATAAATAAATTATATTGGATTGTTGCAGGTCTTTCCCATACTGTAGAACAACCTTGATTCTCTGCATTTTGAGGGTTGTTATTTGCTAGGTATATTTTAGTATTTGATTTATGTAATATTCTAATTTATTAGGATTTGAAGTTATCTTTTGGGCTTGTAAATAATATAAAGTCATATACCACTATTTTAATAATTAAATCTCTTTTGTGTATGTATTTAAAATTCTGGTATGCATGTAGATAATTTTATAATATGATTTGTTTTAATGACATCATGTATAAAAAGAAAAGATATAAGATATTGTATTAGAATGGAAAATGAAGAAGATATAAGTAAAAGTGGATGAAAGGATGAGTAATTAAATTATGGTGAAGAAGGTTTAGGATGGTTGGATCACAAATATGTATGAGCAATTATGTTTTTGGTTAATGTTGACACTTAGAAAGATTAATTTATAGAGAAGACTCTATCGAATTTTTGGTAGCTATGATAATACTAATAAGCTTAAAGTGTTGTTAGGATAGATAGAGATAATGATGTAAAAATATTTATTGTTTTTAAATGAATATGACATAAATTAAATTGAGGGTGTTACATAGATTCCAGTCGTTGGATCTTCAATGAGGATACATTGTGCAAGACACCGCTGCTGGGAGGAGGAAATGGCGCTGCTGGTGTTTAATTAGCAGAGGTCATAATAGAGATTTTTGGGTTTTTTTGGGTAGAAACTAATGAAGCAAGAGGCGTAAACATTGCATGATGAATGATTAGTGTGGTGGTTTATGAAAGAGATGAGGGTTGCTCTTGATCAGAAGGGTAAGGGAAGGCGGTTAAGAGGGTTTTATGTTTCTTTTTGTGCATGGTCGACCAACAAAGAAATGACCAAAGAAAGTATTATCAAGGGGAGAGGAGCTATAGTTGGGATTGGGTGCAGATGAGTATATAGTGAGTTTAGTGAGCTCATTTGGATGGATGGTTGAGAGCTTATAGAGCTAGATCTATTGGTTGTGGTAGGAATTGTCAGTGATTACTAGTGACTAACCTAAGAAAATGGGTTTAAGGTTTTTTTTTTAGTGTTCTTTTTTTTGGAGAGTGTGTAAGTTCGAGAGAGTTTGATCACTTTCTTAGAATACCCCCCAATCTTTTTTTTTTGGTACAACAACATATTTATAGGTAAAATAATTTTTCATTTTCCTCCATATTACTTGGTCCCAGGCAACTAAAAAAACTTCAGTCCCCTATTTTATTTTTTTACATTTTTGGTTCCCTTGTCAAAACATTTTTTTTATTAATCTTATTTTTTTGTATTTTTATATTTTTGAAAAGAGCAACGTCAACGTTGACTCAATAAAATTGATCAATGATTTTTAAATAAGCGCATTAAAAATCAAACACATCAAAAATATTTGTTTAATTTTAATTCTTTTGAAAAGACGTTGAAAATATCAAAAACGATGCAATTACATAAAAAAAACATTTTTTGGATTTTATTATTATTCTTTTGCTATTTTTTGGATTTTAAAAAAAATAAGAAAACGGGGTAAAAAACTGGGTTATGACAAAGCCCAACACTCCAAGCTTGATTTTTTAAGACCTCATACAGATACCTTAAGAATTTTTTTCAAGGCCATACACAAGTCCTTCAAGATTTTTTACAAAACCAATATATTTTGGATCTCACTCTCCCTACAGGGCCTACACCACTAGGTGTATAAAAAATCTCTCATGGCCTACCACCTCTCCGTCTCTTTAATATTTGTGTGAGCGATATTTATTCCTTATTAATATATATATATATATATATATATATTAGGGATATGTATCTCTCATTAATGTTATCAATGTAACATTAATCTATAGCCTCTCCACTCAAACAAAATAACAATATTCATGGGCTATAAATATCTCATGAATCACTCAAGTAAAAGGTTTATAATCTCTTCATTCTCTACATA
>Ga0325405_1005581_pt1 | contig 12778 bp, 9 predicted proteins | sample PopdelMetagenome_21_FD_205663 | JGI IMG/M metagenome (GOLD analysis project Ga0325405, IMG submission 205663) | Populus deltoides microbial communities from Bellville, Georgia, United States - Xylem-Control-R2 | ecosystem: Host-associated > Plants > Phyllosphere > Stem > Wood/Secondary xylem... | reverse complement strand
TCCCGGGAACAACCAGCCTCCTCCTCCTCCGCCTCCTCCTCCAGCTCCGCCGCTATTCTAGTTTAATTTTGTTTTTTAAACACATTAAATTTGTAATGAATATTATTACTTTTACATTTTTAATGTTAAATGCATTTTTATTTGTTTATTAAGGTTTTTCACAATTAATAAATTATTTTTTATATATATTTCAAATACCTACCGACGGATATACCGACGGATAATATCCGTCGGTATTTAACAGAGAGTTGCCGAACAATTACCATCCATGCCATCGTTACCGACGGCATCACCGACGGATAATATCCGTCGGTGATTAACTTCTGACGGCATTACCGACGGATATTATCCGTCGGTATTACACAGAGAATTGCAACAAAATTACAAGCCATGCCATAATTACCGACGGAAAATCCATCGGTAATGCCGTCGGTAATTACCCTTAAAATTACCGACGGATTTTCCGTCGGTAATGTTCCCGCGGGGAATTTTTTTTGGCCGCGCGTATCCGTCTGTATTACCGTCGGTGTTTCCGTTGGTGGGTGGTTTTTTTTATTTGCGACAGAATTAGCGACGGAAATGGGATTTACTGACGACTGTTATACCGACGGACGTGTTCCGTCGGTGAGTCCGTCGGTATTGTTTTCACCGACGGATTTCATTGCTGTCACCGACAGAATTAATCCGTCGGTAAAACTGGATAATGTTGTAGTGACGGATAAGAGGCAGGAAGTGATCTTAGAAGGTAGAAAAGGAACCAAATTTTTATTGTCCCACGGCGGGCCTCTATTACATATATGATCCCCTCATCATGCCAATAAATTGGCTTACTGATCATAGAAGGTAGAAAAATAAAATAGTCCAAACCTTTCTTCCTCTTCTTGTCTATATATATATCTTCATCACATATTCAAGTAGTTTCTCTTGTAATTCAACCATTTAATTCTGTTATATGAAATCTTCCTTCGTTCACAAGGCCATATGGCCAGTGAAGTTAACGAGCTAAATGTTCTTCTCTCTCCATTCATGGCTCATGGCCACATGATACCTCTACTGGAAATGGCCAAGCTACGGGTTGGGATATTTAAAACCATAAACAATTATAGAATTTTGGGGTTAAGAAATACTGGTGGGACAGTTGATGCCTTACCCCATCAGCATGAACACTCCACTCATGCTTAACTTGGCCATTTTCTTAGAGAATTCTTCATGCATTTTGCCGGATGGGAGTTTTTTTTTTTTTTTTCTGTTTATTTCTTGCTTGCCACAGCTATTAGAAAATGTTGCATGCCATTATAGAATTTCTTGCTTTAATTAATTTTAACATTAGACTGAGTTGGGAATGCTATGCACCAGAATTTAGTAGCAAATTGCAGATGATTTGTTGTTTTGATAAATTGGGGCGCCATTCATACAAGATTGCCACAAATGTTTTCCATTGTATTGATGTCTATTTATGAATTCGTAATACTAGAACAGTGACATAAATGCAATTGAAGTTTCTATAGATTCATGTAATTGTGAAAGATGTAATGTTTTTTAATTATCGGATTGTACAAATTAAAAACAACTAAAACGTAACTTTCCTATAGAAATTTTTTTTTATTAAAATTACTAAAAATAAACATAAGCTGTATTTAATTTTAAAATTTAGATATAAGTGTCAATTAAGTTTTTTGAAGTGGACATTGGATCAGATAGTAAAAATTACGCTTTTTAGCCTATATTAATGATGCAAGTTGGGCTTTAGGCATAATACTAACTTTATGGGTTTTAAAGGGATTGGACGTTGGCCCATTTATTTTCCTTGATATCTTATATTATGATATTTTTTTCATAATTTATATTTATTTTTTATTATATGAGAATGTCAGTAAAAAATATATTCAGATTTTTACTATGCAAAAAGATTAATATACATGAAATCGAAATCGACCATCAGGGTAAAAAATATACCAGGAATCACTGGAAAATACAACTTGGACCACGTGGAGCACACGTACTTCACGCGTGATTTATCTGCAAAAAATTGCATTGAAGGAGCATGTGGCTCACGTGCTATATATAAACCTCATAAGCCCTTATTTCTCAAGTCCAGCAGCCCAAGGGGTTTTATTTTTTTAATTGAAATGAAATATTTTAGTTTTGATGTGTTTTAGTATGTTGTTTTGGGGTTGTATTGTTTATATATATAATTTAAATTTAAGATAAATTAATTATAAATTATGCAATTAAAACACAATGCTAAATAAATATAATTTTAAAATTTAAAATATTTATAAATAGTTAAGATTAAATATATATTTAACTTAAAGTAATTCAACTTAAACAAAATATTATGAAAATAAAATGTTTTAACACAAATATTTTAAATATAAAGTTAGGTCAATGTTATCAAAGCTAATGGGATCTAAAGCATCCCTTATTTTGCTCAAATTCCTACAAAGTATAAACATGAAAAAACAACATGAATATAAACCATATATATTAGTGATAAATCTAAGTTTAAAAAATTAATATCATTGTTAATGAAAATAGTACTAATAATTTTCAATATTATTATTAATATCATTGTTATTGAAAATAGTAATGAAAAAAAGCTTTTTATACTTGGATGGTTTAATTAATTAAAATGAAACATGTTCAATTTAATTCAATGGCTTTTCAAGACCGGAACGGAACATGTGGAATGAAACTGGAACATTTCGGTTGAAATTGAGCCGAAAAATTTGGAACGGACCGAGATTTAAAATGAGATGAAAATTATTTCGTTTTTTGAATTAGTATGAACTGTTTCGGCCATTCCGGGCGAAATGGAATGGAATTGACAACCTTGATTTTTTATTCAATCTTCCTGAAAAATAAATAAATAAAAACAGAAAATATGTCTAATCTTGATTTGTTTTTTCAATTTAAATTATAAATTGAATTAATTTATCTTTTCAATTTTAATTTATCCCTTGGTTTTCTAAAATTATGCAATTTTAAGCAATCTAACTCTCAATTTTTTATTAATTGACATTTTAACTTAATTTTATTTTAAAATCATCCTTGAACTTCAATTTTTGAAAAAACTTAGCTAAATTAACCCCATTTATCAACTCCCTTTTCAATTTAACCCTTAATTGTAACTCAAAAATTCTCAAACTTTCTTTTTTGTCTATAATGCTCAATTATTCGTTCAATTTCAACCTTGACTATTTTTTATTTTTGAATTTCTTATGATTTTCAAGATTTTGTTTGACACACAAAAATTAAATAAAAATATGATTAAAATTAACTAAAATTACAAAAAATATATTTTTTGGATTTTTTTAATTTTTAAAATACATACAAAAATATGGGTTGAAATTGGGTTATAACAAGTTAAAAAAAAAACACAAGCTTTTTCATGAAAAAAAATTGTTAATTGTTAATTGTTTATTTACTAGTAATGCTATATAAAAGCATAAACTTTATCGACCTATGATTTGTGTTAACTCAGCTTTGAAGAAGTTGATCACACTTTAAATAAAAGATCTGATTTTCAGAAAATCTTTGTTCAAATTCTAAAACAACTCTAAATTGTCTAACGGAATCTTGAAACTCTTGATTTTATTTTAATGTATCGTTTTTAATATGTGTATATATTTTGAAAAACCCAACAACAACACTTTAAAGACACTTTAAAGACGAAGGAATAATCCTGAACAATAACAAATTTTCAACAAAATTAAAATCTAAATACTTCTACAAGTTAGCTCTTTATACTCAATTTAAATTTAATATTTAATATATATTTAGGATGTATGTTAGGATTTTGTTTTAATTTCTATTACAAGATTATTTTAATTATATAAAACTGCATGCGTATAAATTAAATTATAGCTTACAAACAACATACTTACGATGTTTTGGATTTGGTTTAAGCTCGGCAGACATTAGTTGATTCAATACAAGGATAAGCATTCTATCTGTAAAAATTGTTTACAGTACGAGGGAGGAATATAATTATAAGATTATCAAACATTAATTGTTTTCATTTTGGGGTCTCCTTCATGCATTTCTAGACCAATCCTTTGTCTTGTCATCACAGCCATCCACTTAGTTTCATTGATGTTGTACTTTATTATCTTAAGGTGCCGTGCATTTTATTTTTTATATTATTTTTGATGCACTAATTTTAAAAATAAATTTTAAAAAATAAAAAATAATATATTATTTTAATTTATTTATAAATAAAAAACATTTTAAAAAATAATATTTATCGCAATTCTAAACGTGCATTCAAAGGGAATGAGAGGATATGCAAGAACTCAAAAGAGAGCAAGCTAAAGGTACAATTATTAATTCATAATGCAGGCACCAAAAAAAGAAATGAAAAGAAATGCACTTAATTTTCTGGAGCTCACTTTAGGTATAATCCTTCCTTTAACCCTACAAAACCCTAAACTTTCTTGCAAAAAAGAAATTGTATTTTATACGTCTAATGGGCTTCTCATCGTTATGCAAACAGGAATCCCATGTTGTTTAGATCAGCAATTAAAGGGCTAAAATGAAGATTTAAAATTTTTACAGGGATTATTATGTACAAATATACTTGATCTCTTAGAAATAATTTTAAAGTTAAGGGACTTTCCTAGATCCGCCCTTGTCAAGCTAGAATCTAGATAGCGTATAGAATTAAGTCCCTTAATTATAGCCATTGTCATATGCATTTGGGTAGACAAGGCAAGAGACTTGGAGGGAGAGAGAGAGAGAGAGAGAGGTGCTGCAATATCTATACAGGAAAGAGGCGCGCTGCTTGGGACCCTATATACAGACACACAGTCCTCTGATCTCCGTCCTCAGGTCAGCACTAACTTGTTCTGTTCTTTGAAATGTTTAGTTTTTTTAAATGTTATGTTTTGGATTTGGTTTAAGCTCTGCAGACAATAGGTGGTTCGGTGTATGTAGTTCCATTTATTAATTTTTTTTTTTTTAAGTTGGTTTGCTTAATTATGTTTTAGTTTTTTAAGCTCTGCAGACACATATCGTAGTGTTTGATCAAAGCTACATAGATCACCCAAATACTATATTTGGGAAGCTAATATTTTTTTTTTCTATATTTGTTCTCCATATAAAACACATTAAATATTAAAAACTTTTAAGAAATTAGGCTGAACCCTCTCTCTTTATATGGGCTTGATGATCCCACATGGATCAAACTAAACATAAATATATAGGTTATCTTGCAAAATTCGAGGGAAACCAACTATACATTTTCTAGCATGCATTTTTCTATAAATGTGATGTCTTAAATTTTGATGTTAATGTCACTGAACTTGTTATTGAATCGGAGGTTCAACTTGAGATTACTACTAGTTAATTTGCCTAAGTGTTGCTGCCTTTTTGAAATTATTTTATTGAATTCTATGGTAATTAGAACAAATATTCCAATAAAATCAAATGTTTTAAGTTCTTTGAAGAAAACATCTATTTCTCTGGTGAGAATTTCTCTTTCAATTCATGCATTTGTTTGAGAAAAAATGTCATTTTTATTAGTATCGCTCTTTTATAAATCAAAACGTAAGTTAATTAAAACATATTCCTTTAATAAAAATATCATTCCTTATTCATTCATTTCTTTTTTGTTATGAAAAAAAACACATTTTGTTTTATTATAAGCATGAGTTTTTAAAATAAAAAAATATCATTATTTAGATGATTTCAACTTTAAAAAAGTTGATAACACCTTAAATAGAAGACTTGAATTTCAAAAGATCCTTATTTAAATTCTAAAACAACCCTAAATTCTCTGTCCTTTTTAGATCGTTTTGATGTGATGATATCAAAAATAAATTCTAATTTTTTTTATTTTAATGCATTTTAAAACAAAAAACTCTTTAAAAAACAATCGCTATCACTATTTCAAACACCCTTAATGAGCTTAATTAATTACTGTTACGAATGAATTTTATTAGCTGGCATGAAATTTGATTATATACATGAACAAAATCTATCTAATTATTTAGGCTATTTAATGTCATACCAAGTGAGAAATCAAGAGAAAAGGATGATTTAAAGTGAGAGGGGGTAGAGAAGGAGAAAATGTGTTAAAGTGAAAAAGTTTTGAAAATTTGTGATATTCAAAACCGAACTGTGTATACCTTCCATTCATTCTTGGTTTGTTTCAGCCAACCTGCACACTGGAAAAGGATAAATTTATTGCAAGTGCTTCAAACATGGGAGAGGACAAGGCAAGTACTCCAAACAAGGGAAAAGATATTGATGTGGGAAGTGCTTCAGGCATTGAGATGGCTACAAATCCCGATTATTATCAAAATAGAGAGAGAGAGAAAGCTACCGATATTTTGGCAAAGCTGGATTCTGAGGTGAAACAGATGTCCTTTAAACGGAACGGTTCCGAGTGCTGCATCTACAGGGTGCCCGAACCGCTTCGAAACGTAAATTTGGAAGCCTACTCTCCACTACTGATTTCAATAGGTCCTCTTAACCGCCAAAATATAAGACTAGAGGCCATGGAAAAGGAGAAACTGAAATATTTCAAAAAGCTTACTGAACGGGATGGGATGGATAAGAAGAAAATTATTGATATTTTGATCAGCATTGAGAACCAAGAAGAGCGTCTCCGACACTGTTATTCAGAGAAATTCAATTTAATCAAGAGCCGTGATTTCGTAAAGATGATCCTGCTGGATGCTGTCTTCATCATTCAGTTTTTGTTGGAGTCAAAGGATCATGATAACGATCCTAAGAATTTTGAGCCCAGGATGACATTTGACATCCGAGAAGACTTGGTGCTACTTGAAAACCAACTGCCATTCTTCATTATTCAGGAAATATATGACCAGGTCAATCCCCCTAGCCAGGATGGTACAACCATTCCTTTTCTTGATCTTGCAAAGTGTCATTTTGGAAAGCACAAGTTTTCACAGGGGGCAGAAACCAGCCCGAGTGTAAAGGGAAGCAGGCATTTCACTGATTTACTAAGGAATTTGATGTTGAATGGAGCCATTCAGCGAAGTTATATTTTTTATCCTATCAAGCTGAAATATAGTGCGGTCATGCTTCGCAAGGCAGGAGTGAAGTTTCAGGTCACCCAAGACAAATGTTTGGTCAACATAACATTTGACAAAGGAGTGTTGACAATTCCACAGTTGGAAGTTGATCACAGCTTCGAACGTCTTGTACGAAATATCATGGCCTTGGAGCAGTGCTGCAACCCGCGTGAAGCTTACGTATGCAGCTACATTAAGTTTATGGACCATCTTATCGACAGTGCAGAAGACGTGGGTTTGCTAGTCCGAAAGGGAATCATTCTCCACGGGCTAGGTGACGATGCCGCAGTTTCAAATATGATTAACCATTTTTGCAAAAATATTGGTGACAATTATACTTGTTTTGGTGATATCTCTAGAAATATAAGTCGCCACTATGAGAACCGCTTTAACCATACGAAGGCAACCTTGAAACTTATATATTTCCCCAATATTTGGAGAGGTACGGCAACTGTTGCAGCAGCTATCCTGCTGATTCTCACTTTCATACAGACTATAGCTTCCGTAAAATGGGCATTCTAGGATTTTATCTTGTTTAGCTTTATTATTCCTGCCTAATGATGAATTGGATTATTATTGTTAAAATTTGGGTTTGTGTAGTTCTGAACTAATAATATTGTAATGGAGTTTCCAATTCATAAGTTGTCGGAACATCAAAACATAATTCTGATTAATGATTACAAATAAAATAATAGTGTGAAATCAGGTCGAACCAAAAGAAAATTTCATTTAATCTTTCTATAATATATTGAAATAGAAAGAACGAGGGATTTGAATATGAAAAATTAAAGAAACAATAATTCTGAAAATAATAACTTGATATGTGATTAGCTCAATTCAAGATTCTACATATCCATTTCTATAAATTTGTTGATCATCGAAGTAAAATAAATATTCTTTCATGTAAAACAAATAAATTTAATATACTTTAAAACTAAGAAAAATCGATGAGATTATGAATAAATTAATTAGACAAAGCTCTTTAATCAATTTTTTTTATCAAAATGTATAAATATATTAAAGATAAAAAATATAAAAGGCTGGAGAACCAACAAATTCAATATACAAGGATTTATAAAAAGGGAACATGCTCCCTAACTAAGAAATAAACGTCCAGGCCAGCAAAAATTATAGACAACCAAGCAGAAAATGAGCTTGGGTAGATTAGGAACCTAATCAACAATAAGGTGCTCTACCTAACCAAAAGCAAAATAACAGTACAAAATCAACTATTATTGCTGAGAGGCTACTAGCTCACAAATCCCGAACAATGGGCCATGCTGCATCAAAGTAGGCATCAAGGGAACCTCAGCATTTAACATGCACAAACAAAGAACCAGCAGAGATGGAGCACACCCTTCTAACAAGTCAAGAAGAGCAAAATCCTTAAATATTGCCAACATAATAAAGGTCTGACGACCAACATGGATGAAGCCAGCAGGGGCATCAAGCACAGATAAACCGCAGCAGAAGAGAAATAAGACTGAGAAGAACAAAAAAGACTGCAGCAGCAACACCATCCAAACTAAAAAAGGTCATCACCAGCAGTGAAAGAGGATGAAACAACCCTTTGAAGATCACACCGAGAAGCAGATCCTGAGAACTGCCCAAAAGACAAAGGAAACAAAGCCAGCCAGAGCAGGAAGGCAGCCCTCAAATTGGAGATTAATGTTACACGTGTGCGGCGTCGCGGTAAAAATATTCACTCTCATATTTTATCTTATCTATCTATTTGGCAAATATGGGGAGATAAGAAATTCTTGTCTCTTATATGTGAAAAGCAGGAATGAGAGTAGCCATGTAATATTTTGGTCACTAGAAACCCTAACTAGTCTCAGATATCGGGTCATGTAAGAGTTGGCAAGGACTCTGTCAAGTTTACTCCAAACACTGTCGTTAGACCAGGTGAATTGACAGCCAGTATAATTCAAATTAGCTAGACCATGATCTGAACAACAAGATCTGAAATCTGTAGTTTCACAAGTGGAGACAGCTGCACCATTGTGCTTGTCCTCTAGGGAGAGAATGGAGTTAAAATCTCCCATAAGAAGCCAGGGGCTGTTGGGACACCATGCGCCTTGCTACAATGGTATTTCAAACATATACAAAAGTAGCATAGAAACTTAATTGATGAATTAAACTATAAATCAAAACATGGATACCTTGAGTCAAGAATTCAAGCAGATCAACCCTGACAGAAGAGGGATTCCAAAATACCACAATTCTAGCATTGGTGGCCGCAACAACATTAGATAAAAACTTCCAATTCTTCAACCTGAATTTCTGCAACAAAGAAACCTTGGAAGAGTTAAGCTTGGTTTCCAAAAGACCACAAATATCCATTCTATTCCTCCTCATGAGGTTAGCAACCTCATGTTGCTTCAGAGAGCTGTTAAGCCCTCTGACATTCCAACTATAAATTAACATCAAGAGGTGATAGTGGCAGGTGGCTCCCTGCCACTCCAAGAAAACCTGTGAGCATAATTCTTCACCCTCCTCCTAGGTGGAACATCAATTGGACTAGCTTCAGGGGACCTTGTTGTAGTTGGTCCAGGGTGAACAAGCACTTCATGCTCTCAAGTGTGCTGTGCACGGTGATTGTCTACTTTATGGTTTTAAGTATTGAGAAATGGAGGAGACAATAAATTTGTCTTTTATCCATGGAAAGCAAAAATGAGAGTCGTCGGTTACTAGGAACCCTAAAAGGTCTCAGAGATTGGATACGGAGACTAGTTGCATAAAGAGAAGGTATTAGCACTCCAAATACACTTTACCTAAGGTAAGTTGTATTGTTTGATTGTATGATATATGCTAAAGTATTGTCTTGTTTTCTAATTGTTAGTAAGGAGATCCTTATCTTATCAGCTAAAAAATTAATCATTCTAATGTCTATAAAGAACTACCTTTTAATATCAGGAATATATTTTACGTATAAATTCATAATCCCATATACTAAAATAAAACAAAATATTTTTTCAGTATTTTTAAAATATTGGCTTAGTTTTCATGTCTTTATTAAATTGGTTATTAAAGCCGAAATGCATGCTAAACATGTTTTTTTGAATTTTTTTTGTTATATGAAAATACAATATGATTTTTTTATTTTCGAGAGACTTGGCTAGATACATAAAAAAAATATATTTTTTTCTATATAATGTGTTTTTGCAATATTTCAAAGAAAACCGGGTATTTTAATACCGAAGTTATATCTTTATAGTATAAAAACACAATCCAATATCAATTAAAATTGATATTAAAATATGTAGGAAAATCACAATTTTTTTGAAAGGATTTTTGGAATTGTTTTTGGACTAGGCTGAACCCCACTCGACCATTTTGGTCTGGGCCAGCACTGCCTTTCCCAATGAACAGTGTTGAACTCTCCATTGTTCATGTTGTTACCCATTTTTAGGTCCCCACACAAAAAAAATACAAAAAAGTTAAAAAAATATATTCGAAAAAAAACAAAAAAAAATAGCAGTGAGAAGAGGATTTCGAAGTGTCTAGAAAATGGCAAAAAATTGGTTGAGGAGGTTAAAAAATACAAATATTGAAATTTGATTGTATATTTTTGACTGTTGAGAGCCTTGTTGACAAAGAAAATTCAATTTGAGGAAGAAAAGTCCAAATTCAGATGTTTATATACTTGATTAAATTTTATTGAAGGTTTAATGGAATTTATGGAGGGTTTGATTCCAAGAAAAAAATAATTTTTAAGTCAATTTTGGCTTTAATTGAAAGAAATAAAAGTTTTGGGTCAAATTATAATTTTTAAGAGTTGATTTAGTCAAATCATGAGCTTGATTGCATAAATATTGAAGTTTGATTCCTTAGTCAAATCATGGGCTTGATTCCTCAAATTGCACGCAATTTGAGGAAGAAGAGTCCAAAATCAGATGTTTATATACTTAATTAAATTTTATCGAAGGTTTAATGGAATTTCTGGAGGGTTTGATTCCAAGAAAAAAATGATTTTTAAGTCAATTTGAGCTTTAATTGAAAGAAATAAAAGTTTTGGGTCAAATTACAATTTTTAAAAGTTTATTTAGTCAAATCATGGGCTTGATTGCATAAATATTGAAGTTTGGTGGTCAATTAGACACTTGATTGAAGAAATTCAAAACTAAGGAGCAAACTAGAAAAGACACGTAAATAGAAGGATTCTAAGTGATTAAATTAGGGGTTAAATTAAAAAAATTAAAGTTTATTAATTAATTAAAAATCAAAATTTATAAATCAAAGATCAAAAACTAAAGTGAAAAATACAGGCAACATAAAATTTAGAAAGGAGTGTTGAAAATTCCACAGTTGGAAGTTGATCACTGCTTCGAACGTCTTGTACGAAATATCATGGCTTTGGAGCAGTGCTGCAACCCGTTTGAAGCTTATCGACAGTGCAGAAGACGTGGGTTTACTAGTCCCAAAGGGAATCATTCTCAACCGGCTAGGTGAAGATGCCGCAGTTTCAAATATGATTAACAATTTTTGCGGAAATATTGGTGACAATTACACTTGTTTTGGTGATATCTCTCGAGAGATAAATGCCCACTACGAGAGCCGCTTTAACGATATGAAAGCAACCTTGAAACTCGTATATTTCCCCAATATTTGGAGAGGTACGGCAACAGTTGCAGCAGCTATCCTCCTGATCCTCACTTTCATACAGACTATAAAATCATTCTTTTAAGATTTTATCTTGCTTAGATTTATTTCTTCTACGTAGTGATTGATTGGATTGTTATTGTTAAATTTTGGGTTTATGTAGTTCTGAAGTAATATTGTTGTAGCAAATTCTTGTTGTATTGTCCTAAAATTGAGCTTGTACTTGTGCCCTGTGTGATGACTTTTAAAAGAAAAATTTGAACATTAAATAATGTGATGTGAGTTGATTTGATTCCATGATATGTTGTTTTATAATGACTTTCCTTGTTATCTTGAATTACCATCTTGAGGTCTTTTTATTGCCATTAGGATTCCTTCATCAGTCAACATTTCTTCACTAACATGGGATGATTTGTGGGAGTGTTCATTCTTGTCACTCCAATTTTTTTGGTCCACTGAAGTTACTCCCATAAATCATGTTAGGTTGTCAGATTCTACTCCTATTAATACCCTAGGCAAAATTTTCCTCCCTTAAAGTAGCTGAGAGCAGCCTTTGACATAGGTTAGGTAAAGATGCTGTCTACTTGATTACTAGTGGATATACGTTTAGTAATGAGAAGTCAAGGACAACTTGTTCACGCATAAAATGATAGTTCAAACTCAATATATTTGTTGCGAGTATGAAACACTGGATTAAACATTATATACATAGCACTGCGATTATCATAGTAGATGATTGGTGGAGAAGAGAGTGGAATGTGAAGTTCTTTTAGAATAAAAGTCAGCCATGTAAGCTCAGCTACTGTGTTGACCATTGTCGCACGTGAGCGACGTCGCGGCGATCGTCCACCCTCGAATGTGTGATGGGGATATATATCTAGTAAATATGGTGAGACAAGGAGTTCTTTGTCTCTTAGCAGTAAAAAATGGTGTGGGAGTCGCCACCTAGTATTTTGGTCACTAGGAACCCTAACTGGTCTCAGAGATCAGGCACGGGGACTGGTTGCGTAAAGGAAGGTATTAGCACCCCAAATACGCCCTACCTAAGGTAAGCTGCATTGTTTATTTGTCTGATAAAATTCAAGGTCTCGTTGTGTTTCCTAGTTGTTGGTCCGTCTATGGTTCAAGAAAAGTCC
>Ga0325405_1005573_pt1 | contig 12784 bp, 9 predicted proteins | sample PopdelMetagenome_21_FD_205663 | JGI IMG/M metagenome (GOLD analysis project Ga0325405, IMG submission 205663) | Populus deltoides microbial communities from Bellville, Georgia, United States - Xylem-Control-R2 | ecosystem: Host-associated > Plants > Phyllosphere > Stem > Wood/Secondary xylem... | reverse complement strand
AGCATAATCACTCATAAATGTAATTGTATCACTAGGAAAATATACATCTAATAATTTAAAAAATATTTTCCACGCATGAATAGGTTGCAAATTAGATTTTTATAGGATTTAACCTATGATGTCATAACGACAATTACCTTTAATTAAAAAAAAATTAGGAATTCAAGTCTTGAACCCTTAGTAAGGATAATTTGTTCTAAAAGAATTATTGTAAATACAAGAATTCTAAGAGATGATAAGTTTGTAGGAAATCAAAATGCATAAAAATTAACGAGGGATAAAGAGAATAATAAAAAAATTGTAAATAAAGCCCTTTAAAGGAAAAGATAAATTGTTGAAATTGAATATGTGGGTCTAACTATTTTGCAAACCCTAGATAAAATAAAAATTTAAATTTAATAAAATGATAATATCATATAGTGATAATTATTTTAGAAAATAAAATTTTAAGGATTCAAAACCCTCGACATGATTTATTTTTAGAATGTCAATGAGATAAGATAATTGGTTAAAGAATAAACACCAGAATTTAAAAGAAAAGACATAATGATAAATTGTAGCACATTGAGGGATATAAATACACTATTAGCTTCTAAAAGAAGTCAAGAGTGGCTGGCTAATTGGGAAGGAGAAGGAGGGGGGAGATTTTGCCAAAATTCTTCAAATTTCTTTAAAAATTCCAAGCAAACACTTGAAATAAAAGATCAAAAGGGAGCTAAAAAGTATTTTAGCAAGGAAATTGAGGGAAAAACCATGGAAATGGATGCTTGAAGGGCAGTTTAGAGAAGAAAAGAAAAGAGAAATGAAGGGAAAAACTTGTTTTCTTACCAAATCCTTTATGAAATTGTGGTTAAAAGGTAAGGAACCTTAACCAAAACTTAATTTAAAGTTTTAGCATGAGTTTTATTGGATTGAGTATTGTTTTACTTTATAGAACATTGAAAATTAAGGGAATTGGCTGACGTAATGACTTGTTTAATGCTTGAAACATGGTTATTAAAGTCAATAAACAATGGGTAAGTATAAAATTAAGGGAAAATGAAGAAAAACCATTCCCTTCTTATTGGCTATAGGTTCGACCAAGTGGGTAGATGGAAAGGAAGAATAATTTTTCTAAGTTAGCATATAAATTATATTATAGATTGATTGAGTGCCTAATGAAGATTAACTAGTATGGATAAATTGAAGGAAAACGAAAGGAAACTTATGGTACCATTTATTGAACATGGTGAATAATAGGCCATAAAAAGGGAAAAAGAGGAAATGTATATAGATGGTGTCTGAAATTATCATAAAAAATGTGTTTGAATTAATTTAGGTTTAATCGACATAGAATTTTGAATATTGAAACGGAAATATAGAGGTATATGTATGATTTTGGGAAATAAAAATCAAAGAGTGTTAAATTAAGAAACATTGTGTAATGATTCAGTGATTTCGGGGGGAAAGAAAAATGATTAATGATGATGAAATTATCCTGTGATGACAGGGAATACTATTGCGAGCAGGCCACAAGCTGGAGCAGGAGCTGGGACATCACGCACTGCAGGTAGGTTTTTGACCTATCACATAATTATTTAAATATTATTTAATTATCAAATGCAAATTAATTACAATTGTATTTGATATTGAGAGAAATTTGATTTGGAGATGATGAAAGATTAAAAAAAAAAGAATTGAAGGAGATCTAAACTTGATTAATCATTCTCAAAATTGAGAGACTAATGATATCAATATAATTTATTGATATCATCACTTTCTGAACTTGATTAATCTTTTTCGAAACTGGAAGACTAATGATATTAATGGAGTTTATTGATAATATTGACATTAATTGAGACTTGATTAGTCGTTCTTGGAATCGAGAGACTAATGATATTAATAGATTTCATTAATATCGACATTAATTAAGATTTGATTAGTCATTTTAGAAATTGAGAGACCAATAATATCTATTGAGTTTATTGATATCGACATTAATGATTTTTTTGTTTTAAATTAATATTTTAGTATTTTTAGATTATTTTAATATAAAGAGAAAAAAAGAATGGATAGGGAAGAATTTAAATGTAATCCAATTTTATTAAATTATTTAATTGATTATTCATAATTAACATATCATATGTTGCATTCTTTTTCAGGGTCATCATATTCACGCTAAGAGTATATTACTTCTGCATCTTTTGATTATATAGGCTAGATCCAAGATATATATTTTGATTTGTAATATTATTTTGTTTGGCATGTAAACATAAATGCTCATATTTTGTGGATTGTAATTATCTAGCCTAAATGCACTCTAACACTTATGTATATTGTATTTAATACTAGTTTTTTAAGGATATGAAATCATCGTACTCTGTATATATATATATATATATATATATATATATATATATATAATTGCTAAATATATTTGTATGGATGAAGTTGTTTGAGAAACATTGATAGATGGCGGGAATGATCTAGGATGATTGGATCAGGTAAATGAAATTGTATTGAAATGTGAAGTAAGTGTAGTCGATAACTTAGAATTTCATGTTATAGAGAAAACTTTGCTGAAATTTTATTAGAAATTTTGATGAGATTTGAAGTATACATTTGTTTATATATAAAAAATATTTTTGCTTGTAAATCTTCCCAGTAATAATTAGGAATGTTACATATTTAATCCTAATACAAGATAAATTCCTCTTCTAGTGACATACACATGAATCATAGTTTATTCTCTAACTTTTTTGTTAGTTATTCTATTGAAGATTTCCACTTTAAATAGGATTGTATCTCTTTGCCGTATTTAAAAACTCTATTGGCCAATCATTTTTTTTTTTATCAATTGCGACTTTTGTTCATTTAGTCAATTAGTTGACTACTCCTTCAATATTCTTGGTCGATCAAGGACTCTTCCAACTCGGTTGATTCTTTTTATTCATGATTGATTTCAACTTTCTTCCTTTTTTATGGTGAATAATTAGTGCTCTCTATGTTTGATGGATGTATTTTTATTTTAGATGTAAATGATGTTCTTATATTATTTTATTTCTCAAATGTTAACTCCACCACATTAGAATAATATGAAAATAATTAAATTCGCTTAAAATTAGTCAATGATGTTTTAAAAGATACCTGACATGTCAAATGATTTAGCTAATCATTTTAATTTAAAAATAATACATTATTTATATTTAGAAATGACATTTAGGTTTCTTTTACACAAAAATCCCTTAATTCTTTAAGAATCTTAGAGATTTTTTATTCAAAGATTCAATCATTAAACCCTAAAAAATCTCCTTCTTGTTAGAAACAAGAATGACAACTTCAAGTTCTGCTACATCAAAACCCATTATTGTCTCTTGTTATAAAAATCTCATAGTTTACTTACCCAACGTCAATTGATCTATAATTATTGCTACACTAGGAGGTATGAATGGAGAATGTCTTGGCTCGTTTTATAAAAAAAATGTCACAAGAAGTAGACGACTATCACTTTGTTCTAGACATTAAAAAAGAAAAGATTCTCTTTTAGGATGACAATGTAAATCTCAATATATAAATTAAGCCAATTAAAATATGGCCAAGCATTGCCCTTGGCGATTGTATCAATGGGTTTGGTAGGATGCAATAAAGCTTTAGTGGACAATGAAAGTGATAGAAAGTATTTGATGTTATCAAGCTATCTAGAATCACCATCAAGCCTAACAAAGAGGTATTAGCCGCTCTTTCTTTGTTGTGGTTTAATTCCGACAACGTTTTCCTCTTTAAATATAAGATATAAAATATTATTTTGCATGACTTGGCCTGACCTTAATTGAACGCCTATACCTATTGTGGAAGGAGCTTTGTGTTTTAAATTGAACCTTTACAAGATCCATTAAAGATATATTGATAAGTGCTCCTGAATTTGGTGCATTGCTAAAAAGAGGTAGGTAGAAGACAAACTTGTCCTTTCACAAGGAACATGTGGTCTTTTTATTGTATTGGGTATGCAGTTACCTAATCCTTTTTAAATTCAAGAAACCAACCAAACCCTATCTAAATATTACAATAGCTTAGGCCAAAGGCAAGATAATTTCCTTAAGACCCTTTATATTAAGCCATGTTTATAAGACATTAAGGGAATGCCAAAAAATAATAAATAAAGATCACATTTATGACAATAAACAATGTTTATGGAATTTTATGATAAACATAAATTTAAGTCACTACTATTTTAAAAAGTTTAACAACATTAGAGAAATCATGAACTTAGACTCTATTTACATAAAAAAATAGTTTACTCTAAGCTTATTTTAAGAACTCTTATTTCAGAAGATATATAGATAACCTTTTATATCTTACTAAAAGGACTGATGTTTTGATGTCCCTTTTTGTCTTATTAAGGATAAGCCTGCTATGGGTCTTCCTTTTAAAATACTAAAGACCATGTTCTAATAAATAAAAAAAACATTAAAGTTTTTAAAAGTATATTTGTATACAAAAATCTACACTTTAGGCTGGTGATTGATCCAGTGTAAAAGAACAACTATTGTTCTTATAAGCCATATAATTCTTATTTTATAGAAATATAATTGGGATATAACTAAGGTATTCGCTTACCAATGCATTATACTATGAACAAGACTGATCTATATAGGTCAACTTTTGACAACCTAGAATAAATGGAAGAAGTTACTGAGATGGTTAAACACCATTTCACTTATTTCAATTTATAAGATTTCTCCCTTGCTATGAGTTATCATTGGGGTTTTATTATTTTTACAAGAAAAATATGGAACTTTTTTACACCATTATGTTAGAAGAAATGATAGCGATATTCTTGCTTATGAGAAGTCTTTCGGTAAAAGCACTAAGAGGAAAGCCTTTGACAGTTTGGTTAGAGGGCTAAACAAGAGGTTGACTCGAGGAGTCTCAAGTAAAAACAATATATTTCAATAATCTTAATTATAATTTATGATTTGCTTATATTCTTACAACACTTTCTCATGCATAGCTTCTCAAACTACTTTAAGTTCTCAAAATAATAAACGACCCTAAAAAAACTCTAAAATCTTTTTACACTAGAGGAATATAGTGAAGATGAAACTTCTATTATCAAGTTGAAAAGTAGGCATAAGGTAATATATATTATCAAATTCATAAACTTTTAATAAGTTATTTAACTTTTTAACTTATCTTATTTTTTTTTTGTTATTTGGCAAGTACCTACTGCTCATATTATACCTCTTCCTTTACTCCTATATGTAAAGATGATAACATAGATATGTTTTAAAAGTTTCCCTTGACTAAGAACCTTTTCGTGAAAATATCAACCATTTTTCATATTGTGGCTTCTAAAGTTTTGAGTGTTGAGGTTGTCAAATTAATGTTTTTTTCTATTATTAGTCTTCTTAGAAACATCAAATTAAGTTCCAATATCAGTGAGAGAAATCCTTCAGCTCCCACTATTATAACTAGTTCTCTTAAAATTTCAACAATAAAACCTCTAAGGGTTCGTGCTTTTCATGTTGAAGGTGTATCTACCCTATTAATGGATGTTGCTAGGGAAAATACCTTACTAAAGAGGTATTTTTATAGTTAAAAGGATAATAACAATGAATAAAGAGAATGAAACAATAAAGATATACATATTAACTACTTTTAATGCCACTAAAGCTCTACAATAATCTAGAGTCATGAACGATTTTATCCTCTTGCTTCTATGGTATGAGGTAAATGTGAAGGGAAATTATATTGAGAATAGCCTAGGAGATGAGCTTATGTTATCAACTGATCATCCCTCTATCAAGTTAGAGGAATCTCTATCTATATTATTAGATATAAATACTTCTTTATCTAATATTAAGGAAAGCCCATGTATTGATACTTTTTTTTTAATCTATCTTATTAGATATAGATAGATTATTAGAAAGTCCATGTATTGATACTTCTTTATCTAAGAGGAAAAGGAAAATGATATGGTTACTAGGGGTGATCATTTTCGGTTCGGTTCGGTTTTTACCCATAAAAAACAACCAAACCGAAAAAAAAAGACCCAAAACCGAACCGAACCCGGCCCAAACCGACCGGTTTCGGTTCGGTTTTTGATGCCCAAAACTGAAAAAACCTATATGCATTTTTTTTGGCTTCGTAATGGGTTTTATGATGGGCTTTTAATGGATTTTTGATGGGCTTGCAATTAATGTTGATATTATCTAATTTTCTTTGAAGATCCAAAAGTATATTTAATTTTTTTACCTCTAAATATTCATTTGTATTAAATTGTTATTGTCACTCTTATGTTTATTAAGTTTTTTGGCCACTGAATATTCATTTATATAAAATTATTAATGTCAATCTTGTATTCAATATATTTTTTACCTTCCTAATATTTTTCTGCTTTCAAAAAATTTAAATTAACACACTCACAATCACACACTAATAGTTAAAATTCAAATTACAAACCATTACGTTCAAAGGGCTTAAAGAAAAAAACAACAAATACCATTATCATAAAACACAAAAGATATCTAATAAACCTTTGCTATCATACTATCAATTGTTCCCAACAAGTTGTATATTAGTACACCAAGAAAACCCAATAGCAAGCTGTCCTTTGAATAGAGCATTCTGCACAAGCATGCGAGTGAATTCCTAACAGAATCAATGCATCATCATCTAACACCAAAAAAGAAGGAACTAAACATAAGGCATGGAATATAAAATAGCAAGAGTGTTTTAACTGGTGAGTGACACCAGTCATAGCTTAACATGCAGTCATTATCATTGCAATAAAATCACTTCTTCCGTATATAAACTTCACCCAACTCACCATTGCTCAAGTAACAACATAATCAATACAATTAGTCAATTATATGATAGATCTGCATTTTGATAGCAAGGAAAGGAACACAGAACAGCTTGAAACCATAGTGGCTGGATGCATGATTTTGGTAAAAACAAGAAGAGTTTTATGAGTAAACCTTAAGAACGATCTCAGATTTGAAGGTACCATAGTTCACTCACCTCAGATACTCTTCTTTCAATAGTTGCTTCAAGACATTGTATAATTCTTTGTCTCTCAGCCTCTGATTTTACAGGGGACTCATCAATATGCTTGATATAATATTCCTACAAAATAATCCATAAATCCATGAGCCAAAAAATCATTTGCAAAAGCGGTCATCCCTAAACACATTTTGTTAGCACTATCAACTTCAAGAAGTATTCCATGTTTGTTAGCACTATCAACCTGTAACACAATGAAATATTTAGTACCCAAAAAACAACAAGAATGATGGTCAAGACTGAAGAGCACACACCCACCAAAAAAGGACACCAGAACTCTTACCCTTATGACAGTAGCATTCTTGCAAGCTTCATTATCAATCACAACCTTGACATAAAAAAAAGAGAAAAAGAATTGAACAAAATGGATGTAAATCTGTTTTCACTTCAAAATCTAACATGTTGAAACTTTAGCATTGAATGAAACCTCAGCTTTGCCATAATACTCAGATTATGGATGCAATATATCATCACATTTACGAATTCTTTCAATAAGCCAAAATAAGTGGCAATATACATGCATGCTGGTAAGAGCTGCTATGAACATACTTACAAAACATTAACACTTATATATGGCTCAAAATCAGGGCTAGACAAGTTAACAGTAAGGTTCTGCATCAATAACAAAACCTGCAAGACACCAAAAGGAATTATATACAGAGCACATCGGGATAATCAAGAAAATTAGAACGTGCACGCACTAAAGTTATTTTAACTAACACCTTGATGGGAAAAATTTAAGGTCACTTTCACTTAGAAAATTAAAAAATGAAGATGATGAATCTGCATAATACATACCTAGGTGGATTCAATCTCCTAAAGAGTTTCTCATATTCATCATCCATGTCATTTGAAAAGCTCATGTTGACCTCTGTAGAAATTAAAAAATTTGAAGAGGAAAAGACAAAAAAACTATGAGAACAAAACCAGCCAATAAAACCAGAAGTTGGTTTATTGAAGAAGAACCATGACCAATGACAAGGTAAATAAGAAACACCCAAATCCCACATCAAAATCCTTGAAAACTAAAATAAAACACGACTAATCACCTCATCAACAAAAACCGATCACCCAAAAACAAAACGAGAGGAGAGGAAATTGATGCTTACCTATTGATGCTTCTGTGATGTACTCGTACTAAACGAAAGAACTTGTCTCAGTTCTCTCAAGAACTTGTCCGATAGACTAAAATATTTTGGAGAGGCGAGAGGGAGAGCCTCTAGTACTGGGGTGGGTGCTCTGGTTAGGGTTAGCAGAGAGGGAGAGGGAGAGGGAGAGGGGGTGGGATGGCGGGTGCCTTTTAGTTTGTTAGGGTTAGGCAAGAGGGGAAAACTTTCTATTTATACTAGTGGTGGTTAGGGACCTTTTTTTGAACCGGTTCGGTTCGGTCCGGGTTAACCAGTTTCTGCATTACAAAACCAAAAACCGAACCGAACCGGAATTTTTTCTAAATATTCTAATTGGTTTAATTGGTTTTTTTTTTCGATTCGGTTTTTTCGGTTAATTTTTTGTCGGTTTTCTCGGTTTATTCGGTTTATCAGTTTTTTTGCACACCCCTAATGGTTACCTAAAAAATGTGATCAATTTATATGTTTTTAATGTTTGATAGAATTTTCTTTTATATTAAGGAACCTTGAAAATCGTACTCTCTCAAATATTCAATCCTTTATCGATAGATGCTTCATCTTCTAAAATAAATCCTGAGAATAAATACCAACTAAGAGTCATTATGGTCTAATATTAAGGATTTCATGGTCATTCTTCTCTATTACCATAGTTGTCGGAAATAGCTAATTTGACTTCTTTTGTATTCAGTGTAATAAATGTTAGTGCATATGCCTTGTATCCAATTGGTAAGTTATACGTGATATTGACTTTGTTCATGCAAAACATATTTACTATTAATAAAGACATTCTTTATCTTTAATATTCATTTATGCTTAATCAATAAATTTAAAATAAAGATAAAGTCATTGGGACACAAATGTTTTGCTAAGAAATTATAAAGCGGTTATAATTATAAAAATTCTTATTTCATCAAAGCGTTGTTCCTTAAATGTTTTTGGTCAATGTTCAATTAATAATGGATATTAATAAGAGCCATTGAGACCGATACATATTATGTTCTTTTATTTATAAAAGAAAGTAGGTGTTTTTATATGCTAAGGTATGAGGGATACCTGGAGCTAAAATCTAGGTGCTTGTCAAATGACATGCATGAGGATTTTATAAGAAGAAATAAATTGATTCTATAGAAAGATTCATATGATAGTTATGTAAGTAATCCTTAGACTTGAGATCACCGAGTTATTTTCCATAAGAAATGTTGAGTGTCATAGGCAACATCTTAGTGAGCTGATTAAGATTTGATAGGTGATTGTCATTCTACCCTATTACATAATTAGTCCTTTACTTAGAATTTCTAAAAACTAGTTAGGGTTCTTAGTTACTATAAAACTAGGTGGTGACTCATTTTTTTTTAATTTTACCTTCAGCAATCCTATCTAGCTTGTTAAGATGTCTCTTGTGACAAAATAATGACTCCATTAGGGATCTTATTTAGGGCTAAGCTTTGTTTATTTGCTTTTCAATGATAAAGTGTTTGATGTGCTTTGATATATTTTTTAAATGTTTTTGTTAAAATTTCTCACCTAAACTAGTTAACGTGTGCTAATTATTTGTTATTGTTTTATTTGATTTTTATGTTTATTTTTTTTAATAATAAAGTGTTTGATATGCTTTGATACATGTTCTAAATATTTTTGTTATAATTGTTTACCTAAACTAGTTAATGTGTTAATTATTTGTCATCGTTTTATTTGATGTTTACATCTTTGTTTATATTTATATATGTTTAATTGTTTCTTATGTGCTTGCATTTCATGCATCGTATCTTTTTATTATTTTGTTTGGATTAGATATGGAGTAATGCACATATACCAGTTAGAAAACACTTTTAGCATACACATTATCTTTAGGTTAGCATGGGGATTTAGAAGTAAGTCAATGGTCATCAACTTGAGCAACACTCGTGAAACCTCTAAACTCTTATGAATAGCTTACTTGATTGTGATTAGTAAATGATGGGCTTCCACTGATTCTATACTTTTGGCCTCTTATAGGCCTCTGTTCAGCCTAATAAAACTTATTAACCAAATAGTGAAGAACCTTTTAAGACTAATTTAGTTAGCTAACCTTCTCTTAGAGTGTCTATTTTTATTATCATATCCATTCAATTATTTTTTTTATGAATATTTATTTTTATATAGGTTATGTAATGAGATTTTACATTGATAAAAAAGAAAACAAATATAAACAATATTTTTAAAACTTAATTTTTCCATATTTATGGAAAATGGAGAAAAAAGCTCTTTTTTAATAATACTAAAGAAAGATGTGGAATTAATGAGAAATGAGATTGTAGGCTTATTGATTGACATTAACAAAACTATCAGACTAGAAAGGGTTCTTTAACGGAGCACGTTTTAGAAATGTGCACTCCATATTACATCCGTAAAGCTCCTAGATCTCTTAATGTTAGGGTATAAGTATTTAATTTTTTTACTGGAATAAATTATAAAAGTAATAGAAAGCTAATTTTGTTTCATTATTACATAAAAAAATAGGGCAAGAAGTTGAGAAAAAAGAAAATTGAATTAAGAGTGAGAGTGTCCAATAAGAGAGGGCAAAACCATAAAAAAGGAAAAATGAATCAACTATTATAATTATTAACTAGCAATTAAAAAAATCAAGTCATGTGGTGATTTTACTATTGAAATGCACTGTTTACTCTCTCACAAATCACTGCGGAATGTAACAGTTATTTTTTCTAAATTTCTAATTTGATCCTTGATCTTTTGTCTTTTTTAGTCCAAATCAGCACCTAATTGCTTATTTTTTTTTTTGGAAAAAAGGATTGAATTGAAAAATAAAAAACCAAAGTGAAAATGACTGGAAAAATAAAGGATAACTTCGAATTTCATATGAAAATCTCATTTTAGTCCCCTGTTTTTTTAGTTAATAGGTAATCGATCGTTTTAATTATTAGTAATTCAATTTTAATACCAAACTTTATTTTCTTTATTTCTCAGTCCTTTTTCATAAGAGAAAAGAGAGAGGCTCGTCATGTTTCAATGTAGAGAGAGAAATTTTTCATCGATGACAATTCTAGCCACCAAAATGGTCAATATTGATATTAATGAATTCGTTTTGATTAGAGAAGTTCTACCTATATGTTTTTTTTTCCTTTTTCTTGCTCAAAGAGATAGATCTGATTGTGATAATATTTTCAGGTTTGGGTTGATTTTTTTTAAGGTCATAGATATATTTATCAAGATGTTTAGGGTGTCTTATAGGTGTTTTGGGTAAAAACAATACGTTAAAAAATGATTTTTTTAGCAAAAAAACTCAAGGCCTTGTTTTTCTAGCAACCTCTAGTTTCCAGATTTTGCAGAAAAAAGACAACTAGTCTTCTACTATTTTTTTACAAAAAACAATTAGAGCGGATGACTAGTTATCCACCCTTTAAGAAATAAAAATATATAGCCAAGCCTAGGTTTAACGAATTTTTCTATTTGTGTTAAAAAATTGATAAAAAAATCATTGAACACAATCAAGTCTATGAACTGAGTCGTAGGTTTAACGAATTAATTCACAATATCCGGACTATTATTTATTATTTTTTTAATGTTTTCCCTCAATTTAAAAAAAATATAATTTCACCCTTTATTATTAATGATATATTTTTTTATTTAACTAAAAAAAAAAAATTCACCATTTGTTATCAATGATATACTTTTGCTATCTCGATTCTATGTGCCTCTCACAATTTTTTTTCTTTTAAAAAAATATTTCATACAAAAAATTCTCATGCGTTTTATTGTTGTATAATTAAATGAAAAAAATCTCTAAGATTAAAAAAATTATTGAATCCGATGACGTACATGACTTGCATTGCATGATTAAAAATTCACAGCATTCGAGCTATTATTTTTTAAAAAAATTTTCCCCTCAATTTTTTAAAATATAATTTAACTCTTTGTTATCAATGATTTATTTTTTTATTTAACTCAAAACTAAAAAAAAAATACAATTTTGTCATTTGTTATTAATGATTTACTTTTGCTATTTGGTGTCATTATTACAATTTTTGTTTCCCTTAAAACAATAATGTTTCATATAAAAAAAATTTCATATATTTTATTGTTATATCATTAAATAAAAAATAATCTCTAAAACTAAAAGAATTTATTGAATCAGATGACATACATGACTTACTTTGCGAGTTTTTTTAATTGACTCGAGTTTATTTAATTTTTTTTAAACAAATAAAATTATTTTTTATCAATTTTACTTTTAATATTAATTAATTATAGATTCAGCTTTACAATTTATTTTTTTAAAATTATCCGTAAGTTTTGTAAGAAAACCTAAATATATTTCTATTTTAATATTAAATAAAGATATTCTTTTCTTAATGATTATTGTTTTTAAAATGCATGATTAATATCTTTTTTTTTTTTTGTATGTAATTTTTTTTTTCCTGATCCGTGGCGTGTCGCGGGACAAATCATTAATTGAATTATAAATGATAATAGTAATAATAAATCATATTAGCATCAGTGAAGAAAATCAAGGTGTTATCTCTGTTGCAGATGCAGAGATGGAGGGAGAGGGAAATTTGGAGAAATAAAAAGGGGAGGTGGGGGAATTTGAGAGAAAAAAGAGATGTCAGACCTTG
>Ga0325405_1005572_pt1 | contig 12787 bp, 4 predicted proteins | sample PopdelMetagenome_21_FD_205663 | JGI IMG/M metagenome (GOLD analysis project Ga0325405, IMG submission 205663) | Populus deltoides microbial communities from Bellville, Georgia, United States - Xylem-Control-R2 | ecosystem: Host-associated > Plants > Phyllosphere > Stem > Wood/Secondary xylem... | reverse complement strand
ACTGGATTTGCTGCAACCAGCCATGGTACTGCAATTTAAAACAATTTTTCTTCAATTTCATAGAGAAGTTCCTAGAAAGAAAAAAAAAATGGTTAAGGACGAATGATGTATTCAAGATAAATAGATGCACCATTGTCAAGAAGTGAATATATAAAATATAAACAATAAATGGATGTATAATCATTTGTGATACAACTGATAATAGTGCCCATGAAATCAGATTCTTCCACCTGACATGATTTTAAGGGAATGAATTTTCGGACATAAGCAAGGAGAAGCACATCGCAGCTTGACAAATGGTACATCTTCAAACATGCCCATGAGCAATCCACGACAGCCAATCCCTTCCTCTCGATCAAGCAATAATCTTCTCTGGAGACGCAGTGACTCCCAACAGGACTGCAAACAGAGAGATGATAAGAAAAATACAGAACCGTAATGCCCAGGTTCCGCATAAGCCTAGAGAGATCTCTGGTGAACCACAACAGTAGGTGCTCCCACAATTTGCTTAGCTTTAGTTGTGGATGTCTAAAAGAAATGTGGTATCTATGGAATCCTTTGAATCCACCACAACCTAGTCCCCACTATTTGGGACTTGCCACACCAGGACAAGCCAAACCCATTTGCCCCGAGAGCCGTAACTGATTATTTGAGGCAGCGGCACATGCCTTGTCTCATGGATGTAAATTCTCAAGCACTGCGAGGGTAGGAGTAAAACTCAGGACCTGGCAAATCCTGAGACAACTCCTTATCACTTCAGCCATCTATACGCATTCACAATTTGATTCTTTTACATAATTATAATTCTTCCATGTACGCAGAAAAAATCAATTGCTCTAAACACTGCTAGCCCCACCACCGTCCTTCCAAAAACCATCATGTAGAGAAGAAGAAGCTCCCAATTATTTAATAGGTCTAGGCACTTGGGCTATTTTAAAAGGCCCGGCCACTGAGACCCGCGCGCCTTGTCTTATTTTTTATTTTTTTATATTGTTTTTTTTTTAATTTTTTTCTTTCATATTTAATTAATTTTAAATTCAATTTTGTAATTTATTTTGATTTAATTTATTTTCTATAAAGTTATCATATCTCAAAAAAAACATTTAGATATTAGATCGGTGATTAATTTTGTGCGTGTTTATTTTTGTTACCATATAATTAAATAAAAATATTTCAAAAAATAAGTATTAAATTTAGTGGAGTCAATGACTCGAGTCATTGGAATGACAAGTTAAGCTATAAAGTCTAGGTTAATTTAATATATCATCATCTCAATATTTAATAAAAAACATGCCAACTTGATTTTTTTTTAAGTCATTACATGTTTTTACTAATTATTAGAGTTGCTTTTAAACATGTTAAGTCGATTGAGTTATGTTAAGAAAACTCCTTACATGATTTAATTTAAAACTTAAATTAAGTAATGATTCAAAGTCATGTGGTTTTAAATTTAACCCATTGAACCAGAATTAATGATAATATTAAAAAATTATCTAATGTTCTTTGTTATGTCAACTAAGAGCAGGGGAGCTATATAGTGAATTAACTAGATAAACGACACAAACATGATTTAAAAAAGTTTTTTTAAAATATGACTCGGGGTATATATGACAAAGAAAAAAAAGGCTAATACATGTACCAACATAAAAAAAAAAAAAACATGGGAACTTGCAACAAAAGAAAGGTTAAAAAATAAAGGTGATGGAATTAAGATTCCGGCCAATTAATTTGGAAGAACAAAAATAAAAAAAAAAAAACCTGAATTAACCTGTAAATATGCAAGCTATGTAATGAAATTAGAATAGGTAAATAGAAAGCAAAAACAAAAGAAAACAAAAAAACAAAGTTAATTCCCAAATAAATATAGCATCAAATGATGAAAAAGAAAAAAATATCAATTTAAAAAAAAACAAAAAAAAACATTCAACAAACCAAACCCTATGATCCAAATCATATGAATGAGATAACCAAAAATAATTAATTCCCAACTAATACAATGTTGAAGGACAAAATTATAAAAAAATCAACTTAAAAAATTTTCAAAGTAAATCTAACAAATAAAAAAACTAAAAACAATCTAGGTCATTTTGAAAATTCACAAAAAATAATGTATAGAAGGAAAATAAAGAAAAAACAGAGCTTAATCTCTAATAATATAAATGTTGAATGATAAAATTGAAAAAATATCAATTTAAAAAAAAATAATCAAGCAAACCTAGACGAACCTTCTAAACCTTACCAAAGTTCTCAAAATTGCAACCCATTAAATCATAGACCCAAGATGAATCAATAAACTCAATTCCCAACCAATTTAATATTGATTAGCCAAGGTAAATTCAATAAAGAACAACAAATAAAAAGACCCGAGAAAACCAAGATCATTTTCAAAATCAATAAAAAAATCTTGTAGAAAGCAGATAAATAAAAATAATAGAGCTCAATCTTCAATTGAATAAGTTTTTAATAACGAAACTTAAAAAACATGAGTTTAAAGAAAGACAAAAAAAAAAAAAACAAAGCAAACTCGGTTAAATCTCCCAAACCTGGGCTAATCTTCATAACCTACAACCTGTAAAATTCTAGATCCAAACTCAATCAAGAAAATTTGAATTATGGGATCGAAGAAAAAAAATCAATTTAAAAAATTTGGTTGAGTAAAAAAATTTGTAATAAAAAGAACGGGGATCAAATTTGATAGGAAAAAATAACTTAAGGATGATGAATATATATATATATATATATATTATTTCAATTAAAATAAATAGTAATAAAAAGAATGAGAACTAAATTCAAAATATTAAAAAATTAAAGGGGATGAAATAAAAAAAGAATTCTAGTCTTGTAAAATGTTTTTAAAAAATCATTTCAAATATTGAGTGATGAAATCAGAAAAAAAAAATCAATTTAAATAATTAGCAAAAAAAGACCCAATAAAGAACGATAAATAAAAAGACTTAGGATAATTGGGGGTCATTTTCAAGACAAATAAAAAATTATACAGAAAGCAAGTAAAAAAAAAACATAACTTTGTTTCCAATTGAATAAATGTTGAAGGGTGAAAACAAAGAAAAATAAAAAAACAAAGTAAACTCGAGCGAACGATCTAAATTTGATCGAATCTCTAAAACTCGTAACCTGTGAAACCCTGGACTCGAGTTCAATCAAGAAAATTCATTCTCAATCAATCTAAAATATCAATTTTTAAACTCTGTCAAAGTTAAAAAAAAATAGCAATTAAAATAATGAGGTAAAAAATGACACGAAAAAAAAACTAAAGAATGATGAAATTATAAAAAAAAATAGCAAATTTAAAATTTATCTCATAAAAAATAAATAGTAATAAGAAGAATGGGGTATCAATTTAAAAGAAAAAAAAATGGAAGAGGAGTGAGATTAAAAAAATAATTTTATAAATTATTCAAAATAAAAAAATAGTAATAAAAAGACAACAACCAAATGTAAAGGAAAAAAAAACTAAAGGGGCTAACTCAAAATTCTAGAAGGAGAAAGATAAAAAGGTGAAAAAATAGCCTTCGAAGCCAAATTAAAGATGCATTTGGGGCACATGCGCCCCATCACGTATGGGACACCGAGACTTTTCAAGCACTACCGCAAAAAAACAACGTTTAGTGACCGAATAACCATATATGTGCTGCTTGAAGGGCATGGGAGGCGCTCACCTGTGCATGCGCCAACAAGTTTTTTTTTAATTTCTAACAATTATTAAAATACAAAAATGTCCCTAAGTTGAAATTAACAAAAAAACAAAACATGATGAAAATACCAACAAAACAATGAATAATAGTTTTGTTAATTTTTCACCAAGGAGCAATTAAGTAATTTAACTTTAACAAAAAAATTAAAAAAAATAACATAAAAGCTCTGTTACATGAGGCTTTTTTTTTTGTGACGTCTAAGTAATTTAACTGTTCTCAAAACCTAAAAAAAATGAATTCACCTCCAAGCAATTTGAAAATAACGTTGTATTATGATAAAAAAAAAAAAAATTTATCTTGACCCAAGTTGTTATGACTAACTTTGAAAATAACATTATTTCAATAAATATTGCTCCGAATTTGAGGTACAGTAACTTCCTTTTCTCCTTTAATTAATTAATTAATGAATCCCTCTGGTCTGGGTAGCGCCCTGTGTCTAGCCTGCCAAAAAAACAAAAACTAAGCCGACACACTTGCAAGCTTCGCGACGACTTTAATAACTTGACCTGCACTGCCATATAAATTTGCACATAAATCATGTTAGCAACCTTAGCCGCATAGGGATTGGTGAGAAGAAGATTGGGAACGAGGATGGTAAGTATTTTACTACTTGAATTTTCGTTTCCTTCACACACACCACTACGAGCTTATGTAATAGTAATTTTTTTATAAAAAATTTATTTTAATATTAATATATTAAAATAATATAAAAAATAAAAAAAAATTAATTTAAAATAAAAAATTAAACTTTTACATAAACACTTTCTAATCATGAAAATAAAAAGAGCCTAAGTGGTTGCTGCGTGGAGTAATTTTTTCTTTTAACTCAAAAAAAAAATTATATATATATATAGGTATTGCTAGTGCTTGTTATAATATTAAAAAAATAAGATTGTGTAAATAAAATTTAATTCATGTGTTTATTAAAATAAACTGAGAATCGTATACATAAAAACATGTAATTCTTTTAAGCGATGTCCTTAATTTAATTAAGACAGAAGACAATTAGAATCAATAAAAAAAAATTGATAGATATGAAATAAGAATAAATAAGGTATCTCTCTGTTCAAAGCCCATCCCATCTATCTTATTAATGTGCATATTTGTTACCTATACATTCCCTCTGTCAGGATATATGTTTTTCAAATAACAGTTTAGTATAATCACATAAATAGGTTTTTTTTTATTTATTTACATGATAGTTCAGGCCACTTGTGCGTTCCTCGACTAATTTCACGGGCCTTGAAGTTAACGATCATGTAAGTTTCTAGTGGCTCTGAGATTTATGGGACTCGAACTAGTGACCCTTAGAAAACCAACTTAGAATCTGATCAGTTGAGCTACACCCCTCAAAGTTTATATAAATAGGTTGCTGCAATAATATTACCCTGAAAATAGTAAAAAAATATCAAGTTGACATAGCGAAAACCTGATCTAACTATATATATAATAGATGATGTTGATCGAATTTTTTTAAAAAAATAAGCAAGGTTTTTCTAAGCAAAAAATATGGGTAGTCTGTGGGAAACCCTGTGAGAGCATCTCTAATGAAACAGCTAAAAGAATAGGCAAAATGAAAAAATTATACTTTTACCTTTTATTTTTGTTTTTAATCATTCCAACTGGTCAACCATGTAAATAGATAAAATAACTATTCTTATTTTGAAGTGTCATTTTTACATTTCTCTGTTAAAAAGGTAAAAGTAAATGAAAATATGCTTTCTCTGTTGGCCAATGTTTTTTTCATTTGTTTTATATCCGTTGGCCAATATCTTATTTTGTATCCATTGGCCAACGTCTATTTTTTTCTTTAAAAGCAAAACAAAAGGAAGAAAACTTATCTACAAATTTCAACACCTGCATTGTGCCTTACCCTTCTCTCTAATTTAAAAAAACAAGAATCAATTGTTCTTCGGTTAATTAATAACATCGGTTATGTGTATTAGCTGAAATCAAAATGTATGCTTGCTTAAAGATTTTTTCTATTTTTTCTTTTGTATGTCTTGATTCTTGAGACATTTTATTGTTATTTGTTATTTGTGATGATTTTTTATTTCTTTGTTATTTTATGTTTTTTATATAGGTCTGAAGATAATTTTTATTTATGCTGTTATCTTTGACAAAATTGAGAGGAAGTAATGATGGTAGTTGATATTGATAAAAACATAGAGTGACATATCTTAAATTTATTTTTGATTATCTGTATTAATTTGAGGTTAATTATATTTTATTTTATTGAAAATACCACTAAACCAGTATATCAATTATCTTCTAGTTCCAAAAAATGATTAAATTGTAATGGTTGCATGATTAGATTAATGTTAGAACAAGTAGGAGGCAATGTTTATTATTAATTCACATGTATGGAAACTATAAAATTTCTATATTTAAAAAATTAAAATTTTAACAGTAACATATAAAGTTAAAAATTAAAAATATTCATATAAATAAAATTTAACTTTAACTTAAAATTATATTTTTTAACTTTCATATTACTTCATTAATTTTATATTTACTTTTATAAATTACTCATATTAATTATATAATTAATAACATCATAATTATATTATATAAAAAATATCTAAATTAGTTATATAATTATATTAAAATTAACTTAACATAAAATATATTAAAATATAATTGGCTCTTCTAAATAGCATTCAAAAAAACTATATTTATATTATTTAAAAAGCTATTTTATCAATTTGGCTCTTTAATATAGCATTTCTCATTGGAGATACTCTGATAGTGTTATTAAACTCAACCCAACAAATCGACCTTGAAACCTCATAACTCAACTCCTTGCATAGCCTCTACTTTAAATTAAACAATGTGAGAATTGCCACAAAATGAACCTATTGATTTGACAGGTCTAAATGTAACACAGGTGACTAATAAAAATGTTGTTTAGCTCTAAAAAAATCTCAGGATGACATGCTTTTTTTTTTAATATTGGAATGACGACAAATTAAATCAATCTTAGTTAATTCAGGTAAATTGTCAAATTCACAACTCGAGTCATGTGCATAATCACAATATGCTAACTTGGTTGGCTAGATGTCTCTTTCTTTTCCTTTTCCTAACTAATCTCCCCCATGTTAGGTCTTCATTCAGCTTGAGCAGGATGAAAGTGAGACTAAATCGAAGAGTTATTTAGAGAATCATGAAGAACAAAGAGGGCTTGGGTTTGGGTGCAATGAAATTTGAAACTCAATTGAAGAGTTGTCATAGAATGAGGGACTAAGCTGTATCTTGACGAGGATTTCATTCCAAAGTGACGCGTGTTTGAGAAGTAGGTTTGGTGTGACTTTAATTATCATTTCTTCTTCTATTTCTCTTCCCCATTCCCCCCCCCCCCTTGGGTTCACATGCATGGTTTCTTCTGTAAAATATAAAGGGATGTTTTTTTTTTCAATTTCAATTCTAGTCCTATTATTTGCAAATATTTAGAAAACAAAAAATTCAAATTATTTTTCACCATATCAAGCATTAACTCAATCTTAACCCAATCTTTAATCTTTATTGACACCATGAAAACTCCATGCAAAGCTAATTAAATCAAAATATCAAAGCCCAAATCTCATTCTACCATCAATAAAAGGATCTAATTAGAAAAAAAATATATGATAATTAAAAAAAGGAGGGAAAGCCTAAATCTCAATCCACCTAATTGTGAAAGGACCTTATTGAAAAAAAATGATAGAAAAAAAAATACTAAAAGGACGAGAATAAAAGACAAGCAGTGAATGAGCAGTAAAAAAACAATAAAATACCTCGGCTAAATGACATGTTACTTGTAATAAATTTATTCTCAATTTTATTTGTGAGTTTCTTTTAAAATAAAAGATTCGTGTAAAAGATTTATGAGTTTCCAAGCTCTTCGTATTTGCAAAAAAGTTGTGAAATCCAAATTATTCATTTGAAATATTTGAGTTTAAAAAATATTGATTATAAAAAAAAATTTATGAAAGCAATTGAAATCTTTGTAGACTTTCAATTTCATAAAGCAGTTGAAAGTTCGAGTAAAAGGGAATTTTATCAAAGTAAAATCGTTTTTGGATGAATGAATGGCCATGGTGATAGAAATGATATGGGAAAAGCTGCATTCTTTTTTAATTATAAAAAAAAAACTGAAAAAAAGGAGGGGTTTTGCTAAATCTCTCCCTATAAAAAAAACTCTTCACTTAGTATAATATATTTTTTATTTTTTTATTTTAATTTCATTCTTCAATATTATGTTTATTGAGGAGTTGGGTTCAAAATTGATTTTAATTTATTTTTTATGAGATTATTTTAGTTTCATGATCTAAACCATGAGTTTAACGAGTTAATTTGGTTAATTTGAGTTCTTTTTTCTTTTTTAATTGATTTATTATTTTAAATTTTATCCTTCAACGTTGGACCGATTGAAAATTAGACTTTATTATTTATTTTACTTTGCTTTTTAAGAGGTTATTTCCGTCTCATGTTCTCGACCATTGGTTTTATATGTTAACCCAGGTTTACTGGAGTCTTTTTCTATGTTTTTTTTTTAATCGAAACTTTTTCAATTTCATCTTTCAACACTAGGTTGATTAAGAATTAGGCTTCATAATTTATTTCAATTTGTTTTTCATTGGGTTATCCCGGTCTCGTGACCCGGGTCCTATGTTTGGCAAGTTAACCCGGATCAACTCGAGTTATTTTTTTCGATCTTTTTTAAAATGATTTTTTTTAATTTTTTTATCATTCAAAATTGGTTTTATTGGAAACTAAGCTTCATAATTTGTTTTGATTTTCTTTCTATGAGGTTATCATGGTTTTATAACCCGACATGTGGATTGGTGGATTGACATGGGTTGACCCGAATCGATTCAATATGTCATCATCTCAATATTTATAAAAAATCTCATCTTGAATATTTATTTTGAGTCAAACTATATTTTTACCGGTCATTTAAGTTGTTTTTGGCTTGCCAAGTTAATCAGGTTATATCATGTTAATTTCTATATGGTTTAAAAATTCTTTTTTACTACAAAAAAAAATTAGTAACACCTAAATATTTTTTTACATGAAAGAAATATTAATTTAACCCACAATATAGTTCAAGTCAATGATCTAGCTAACATGGACAAAGTCGTGAGCGGGTTATACCATGCAAAATACACTTTAACTCCTCTCACATTTCATTGTGGATTCGTATAATGATTTTTATTTTTATTTTATTCATAAAACTTTTTTTTGGACGATTTGATCCTTTTATGGGGAAATTGAAGGACAATTGCTTTCAATTTGTTAATGAAAAGCAAGATTGAAAGTTAACTTCGGTCCTTCTACTTTTCTATTTGATAGATTTTTTATCCCTATATTTTTTTAAATTCAATCTTGGTTCAAAAGTTTATTTTCTAGTTCCTGGTTTGATATGAGAGAGAGAGAGAGAGAGAGAGAGAGAGTTGCGAGATTCCGATGGTATAAAGAGAAAATTTGGGCTGATACCGATTTTGAGCACTAATATGGTCAATCTTGGTATCAACATTTTCATTTGAATGTTCTTTTACCTTAAAATTGTCTAGAAAAGTAGGTATGATATTAGGAAGTTTTTGGGTCTTAAGATATTTTTTTATTTTTGGACTGATTCTTGTGTTATTTGAAGGCATGAAGAGGTTCACTTAGGTCTTTGGTATATTTTGGGTTAAAAAATGATTGAAAATAGATTTTCAAGTGTAAAAGACCCATGACTTGATTTTTCGATGACCATCTAGTTGTCTGAGTCTTGGTTGCAAGCAACGCGTTGCCCGTTATTTTTTTAAAACAAATACTAGATGAACGATGTGTTGTCTACCAAGTTTTCTTAAAAAAAAGAAAGAATTCCAAGATGCACAAGATTGGACATTTTTTTGTTGGGTCAAGCCTTGGCTAATAGGCCCAAGCACCTAGCCTGCCTTTTCTTTTTCTTATTTAATGTTTTTTTATCCTTTAAACTAACAAAATTAAACATCTCATAATTTGTTATTTAAACGTCTATTTTCTTATTTAACTTTAAAAACAAATCTTTTTGTTATTTAACTTTTTTTTTAAATCAGCCTACTTTTGTTACTCGAGTACCATGGGCCTTGTTATATTTGTTTGTTTTTTTAATGCATTTTTAGTCTATTAAACTTTTTTTTCAAAAATTCATCCTTTATTATTTAAAGGTCTTTTTTTTTTCTTATTTAACTTTTAAAAAAATGAATCTTTTTGTTATTTAACTTTAAAAAATTAAGTTGTTTTTGTTATTTTAATCCTAAATGCCTATTCTATCTTTTATGTTTATTTTTTTTTATTTTGTTTTGATAAAAAAAGGTTGTACATTAATGATTGTTGTATAATTAAATGAAAAATAATTTTATTGATTAAAACTTATTAAATCCAAAGAGACCTAAATTGTGGATATAACATGTTAACCTGAGTTCACTTGAATATTTTTTATTCTATTTTTAATTAAATATTTTTTACTAATTTTGTCGCCGGTATTACACTGACCTTAGAAAAAAGAATAGGGTATATGGTTCTTTTGGGAAAAGATCTATACTTGTAAAAATGATATTTGTCACCTAATATTATGGTTATTAGAAATTGTAATTGGTCTTTAAATATTTGTGGTAAGAGACTAGTTATGATAAAGAAAATATACTATTACCTTAAAGCATAATACCCAAGGTAAGTTGAATTGCTAGTTCTTTTTTAAATTCTTAATAGTCTGTTATATCTAATCTACTAATGGTTTATTTACAAGATGATAACGAGTCTACTGTAATGAGTTAAACCATAATTATTGCTTCAAGTCTAACAATTCTAAGGTTTGGTCAATTTTTTCACTCATAATTGCTTGGTAAATTGACAAATCTAGAGTAAGCCCCTTCAAATCACAACCTAAGTCATATTAGTTAATGACTCGATGAGCCCAACATAAATCATTGGAAAGTTCCATAAATAGAGCCTCAATGAGATTTACTTATCCTATGATACGTGGATTCCCCTTGCAATATTTGTTGAATGAGGTTTTCAGACCCCAATCCTAAAATATTTAAGCAGTACTCATTTTGGATTGATCTATTTGAAAATAAGATCTAGTGATATTGATGTTAACGCTCTTGATTTTTGTTATCGATGAATATTGGATTGATCTATTTGAAAGTAAAATCTAGTGATATTGATATTAACACTCTTGATTTTTGTTATCGATGAGTATTAGACTAAAAGATTTAATATTCTCAATTTTGTTATCGATAAATATTATACTAAAAAACTATTGTTAAACAAATCAAAAGAATGCATTAATCCTTGTTAATCTTCAAAATAAGAACTCAATATAAGTTTATTATATCAAATATTATAAGTGACTAATAAAATATATTTTCTATGATTTTAAGCAAAGAATATTTTTTAAGGATTTTGAAATGAGCATTAGACTTGTGTGGATGGAAAAAAATGAGCTTTGGCCTCCAGTCTAACATGTCCTAAAATGGGCCCATGTGAGGTCATATTAACCCAACCTAGATCTTCTCACAATAAAAAAAATAGTATAGTGCACAAAAATTATAAGAGTACACAAATAAAGACAATAACAAAAAGATCATGATGTTTTTTATATTCACATATTTTTTTATTTTTTATATGTGAAAACATTTTTACAATAAACATAAAAAAATTTAATGTTTAAAAATATATAACACGTTAAAACTAAGATTTTAAAAACCATGTCAACGCATTAAAATTCTCAATTAAAAATAACATCAACATATAAGTTTTATAATTCAAAGAAAATATCAATGCACATAAAATTTCACAAATTATAAATATATATTGACAAACGTTAAAAATTCACACCTTTAGACAATGCATACAACGTCATCTAATGTCTAAATACCTTTTTCTGAGGCAACATTAGAAACGTCTCATTGTACTTTTTCTATTGGTGTCGTCCCTGTACATGGCGACTAGCCTCCAGTAAACTTTTTTTTTCCTACTCCATCTTTTCTCTCTCTTCTTTTTGCCAAAATATATAAGTGTAATTTAATTTGTTTTTTCTTTTTAACTTGGTCTTTATTCTTTTAATTTTTCTTTGTTTTTTTATAATTGAATTTTATTTTTGATTTAATCTCTCAATATTTGATTTCAAATGATGTTTATATCATATTTAGTCTATATTTTTTTTTTTTGTTTTGAATCCTTTGTTGATTGTATTTTTTTTTAATTTCATCCCTCATCATTTCATGATTTGAAATTTTGTTTTGTTATTTTTCAGGGTTTGACTTCTATGGTGTGAGTCATGAGCTCATGATCACGGTTGTTAGTTTTGAAGAGTAACATAGGTTGACTTTGTTCTTTTTTGTTATTTTTTTAATTCTATCCTTTAATATTTGATTTATTAGAAATTAATCTTCATGTTTTTTCTCTTAATTTTCTTTCTATAAGTTCATCCCAATCATGTGCCCATGATAATAAGGTTGACAGGTTGACTCACATTTTTTCTTCGTTTCTTTTCTTAAAAATGTTTTTTAAATTTTCTTTTCAATATTGATTTATTTGATAATTTAGCTTTATAGTTTTAATTAATATGTTTTTTACAAGGTTACCCTATATCATAACTATCTCTCATATTTGACATGTTAACTCAAGCGGCTAGACTCAGTTTTTTTTACTTTTTTATAGCCATTTTTTTTACTAGTTTATTTTTTATTATTATTATTATTATATTTTTTTATTTGTATTATTTAAATTAATAAATTTATTAAACAAATTAGATGAATCATTGTTTTAGCTTTATTATAGAAAGTTAGAAACGCTTGCATTTTCGTAGCTTTTTTTTTTTCTCGTTGAAAAAAATTTGTGCGGGCTGGGAACGTTGCAGCCGCTATCCAGTAAATTCACTAAACATTACACGCATGTAGGAGTTCTTTTTTTTTAAAAAAAAAAAAAAAAACCGGCAGAGTCGCAGACAGTATAGCTCTTTCTCGTGGAGACAGCAATTGGAAGAAGGCGATCATTTCACCTTCAATCCAATCCAAAACGATTTCTTCCTTTCAAATCCAATGCTAACTTGAATTAAA
>Ga0325405_1005570_pt1 | contig 12789 bp, 12 predicted proteins | sample PopdelMetagenome_21_FD_205663 | JGI IMG/M metagenome (GOLD analysis project Ga0325405, IMG submission 205663) | Populus deltoides microbial communities from Bellville, Georgia, United States - Xylem-Control-R2 | ecosystem: Host-associated > Plants > Phyllosphere > Stem > Wood/Secondary xylem... | reverse complement strand
CAACTACCCCCCCCCCCCCCCCCAACCAATAAAAAAAAATTAAGAAATAAAGGTTTAGATCTATGGGTTCCCTTAAAAAAAGTAAAAGTACACATGGAATATAACTTTTTTGGATAAATAATTCAAATATGAACTTATTGGTCAATGAAAATGTTGATAGAACTTATTGGCCTTTTACTTCCTAAAACTGAACTTATTGGTAATTTTCCCAGTTTACTTTAGAGTGGATCAGTTTACTTTAGAGTGGATATGCAATATATTGCTCTGATTTTGATAGATTTTTATGTTACATTTTCAGAAATTATGATATGAATTGCATTATCATTGTGGTTTTCCCTTTTATTTTATGAACTACATTTCAATTACTCATTTTACTTGATTCAAGGTGTCCAGAATAGTTGCCTCACCATGTTTGTTGCTGATGTTTTTAGGTGTATAGTTCTTGGAAGGAAACTAATTATTCGACACAATGGTGTTATGAAAATTATATTCAGGTATGGCTCAATATTTTAGAATCTCATATTGTCATCTAAATTCCTGATTCTTTGTGCTATGTTACCCACGGTGAGTGTTCAAAATAGACATAGAGTCCAAGTTTCGTGTTAATTGAAATTCCAACTGTTGAGGCCTCTGATCCATAAAATGGGTGCAGGGTGTAGGTTCCAAAATAGTCCTTTTTCTCCCCCTGTTCTGGATAAACAGTTCTTTGCATGCTGGTATATCAGCACACGAGCCCTTTTAGTAAAACCAAACATGAAGTTTTTCAAGCAGCACAATGTGCACATGGCATCTGGAGATCTGACTTGAATTTCAAATAGATTGCTCCCATCGTAATTGAAAAACTAAATATAGCCTCCAAAGCCAATTCTCATAAAAGTCTGATCTCTGACCACTGCCAGCATGTGGCTAAGTTATTCGTGGCAGTATAATGATAACTCTTATTTTAATTTTGATCCCCCCCCTCTCTCTCACACACACAACCTTTTATCACTTTAAACCTTTTAACTTGGCATAAAGAATTGTTTGTGAGTTTAGAACTAAGAAAATGCCTAGAACTCAGTAATGAACAATTCAGCATGACGGCAGGAAGTTTGTTTGATTGATATCCCCCCCTCTTCAAGTTCGAATATTTTACTTCCTACCCATGCTGGGGTCCAAAATGTGGGCTAATTTCTTCACTTGTTTAGTGTTGTGTGAATTTTGTTGACTGGGAAAGCCAAGCAGTTCTTCCAGCTGCATTGCTGCCGTTATAGATTTAGTTTATAATTTAAGCTCCACACTCTTGTTACCATAAGCATGAAGATAATCTTCAATATTGTGTGGCCTCACCTCGGGATTATGACACTGATTGATGCTGGCCATCACAATATGAGTGGTTACAGATTTTTATTTTGTTCATGTTAATTACTCAAGGTAGACTTGAAGTGTATATATTTTAAACTGCAAATTTGACAATATAGTTCATCTGACACTCAGCTTAGCCCTTCAATTTTCTTTTTAGCGATATCTGATCTGTAGTACCTTGTTACCCATGGTATCAGGTAAGGAGTATGAAGCGAGCCAGGGATGTACGAGACCAGTTGGAGGGCCTTTTGGAGAGGGTTGAAATTGAGCTATCATCCAACCCCAATGATTTAGATGCGATAAAGAAGTCCATAACTTCTGGTAAATTTACTAGCAATAACTATTACTATTTATTTGGAGTCAAAATACTCATGTGATCTTCAGTATTTAATTCAACTCTAATTGTCCTTTCTAGGTTTTTTCCCCCATTCTGCTAGGCTACAGAAGAATGGATCCTACAAAACTGTGAAACATTCACAGACGGTTCACATTCATCCCAGCTCAGGGTTGTCGCAGGTGAGATGTGTTTTGGCTCTGTTTGGCCTTGCTATTATGCATATTAGTGTGCAGCTTTTGTCTAGCTTTTAAAAGTAGAAGTGTTTGGTAAAGAGCTTGCTTTTTGAAAAGGCAAGCATATATCTCAGAAAAGCAGGTAAAAGATGCTTATGAGAGAACATCACCTTCTCCTGCTTCTATTATAATCAACTAAGAGGGGTGCTTTGCTTATAGGCACGCTAAACAGGCCCTTTGTCATTAATGATTCTTTGTGATTGTCTAGGATGGCATATCAACATATTCAAAATAGATATTGTCCCTGGTTTCTGTATTATACTTGAAATGAGTTTGAAGTAAACCGCCGTGGCTTTTTATTTTCTTAACCTCAGGATGACATCTTCCATTGAAAAGATTTGTATACTATCTAGGTAGGGAATTTGCTATGGGTGATTCTGGTTTTTATCTGGTGTAGTTGCTGCAAATAATTTTGGAATGCGTAGTTTGCATAAACACTAGGCATAAGCATATATAGACCAGGATGGTTGTTCAACCGAGACCAATTTTGGGATTAGGCATATAATGACTATGGAAACTGTTTATAAATCTCACAGATGTTGACATTTCTTTGTTTCCTGATCTATCTGGATTTTAAGTTGTCGAAGGAACCTAAATGCTTGAGCTAAACTTTTGCACAACGTTAGAAGGCTTTAACCTGTGTTAAATAGGGAAATTTCCTTTTCGTCATCTTCACTCATCAGTTGGGCATGTAGGCTATAAGTATACTTGTTAAAGATTTTTTCCTTCAAGATAATATTGTTCCAATAAAAATTATATTGTGCATAAGTTTGTCCTGAAGTGTTTTTTTCTTCTCTAATGCGCTCCACCATAAGCTTGTCCTGAAGTGTTTTTCTTCTCTAATGTGGCTCCACCATACAAGCGTTTTCTTGGCTGGGGAAATTCACAAGGAGTCAAGTACATATCAGGCTGCATTTGTTATTTCAACTCATACAAATCCCATTATCCAAGTAGTGTTTTCTTGTGTGTTTATATATTTTATTTATTTCAATGCAGGTGCTCCCAAGATGGGTTATATACCACGAGTTGGTTCTTACTACTAAGGAGTACATGAGGCAGGCAAGTTTTACTCATCTCAAACACACAATTCAGATATTACTCCCATCAACAAGGCCTTCACTTGGAAATTGGAAAATGTTTTGGGTTATAGCTGAAATTTGGAACACGAATTGCAGGTAACGGAACTAAAGCCAGACTGGCTGGTAGAAATAGCTCCCCATTATTACCAGATGAAGGATGTTGAAGATCGTATGCTCTCTTTCTCCCTTTCTCTTTCTGTATATTTGCGTGCATGCGTGTTTGTATTACTGAAAGGCCTGAATATTATTGCTGTTCAAGCTTGCAATGAGGACACAACTTATAAGCCAATACCAGTCAAGTATAAACAACATAGTAAACAGATAAGATGAGCGTCCACGAATGCCAAGTATAAATAGCTTACCCTTGCTGGAAAGTGATTGCCTTCTGCATGTTATTGAATGGCCAGATTTGGCCAACAATGATTTGTCGTCTTGAGAGGGCTTAGATTGGAATTCTTGCTTCCACTTGAGAATTTAAAATGGGAACTCTTTCTGAATATCTTTAGAGAGTAAGAACATGATGCATGCAAATTAGATGAAAAAAGCTTGTTCTACGTGCATGCATCTATCATTAGGACGGTTGAAATCTTGCTATTAGCTTGCAGTGATGGCAATCCACAATTGTTTTAATTTATCTTACCGAAGAAGTGCTTCCTTGTGATATGACATTGAGCTACATTGTGTTTAGTGATATTCGGTTTTATGTTTGGCAGCGGGGTCGAAGAAAATGCCACGAGGGCAGGGACGAGCATCATCGCAGCAGCTGGGTTCATAAGATACGAAGAGTATACGGGAGCTTGCAGCTGGGTTCATAAGATATGAGGAGTATACGGGAGCTTGTCAGGGGCCCTAGAGTTATTTGTGGTCTAGGAATACAAGATGTAAATACAATTTTGCAGACAATTTGACATCGTATGTAGGGATAGTAATTTCATCTGAACCAATAGATACTGACCTGAAATTTGGATAGTTACCATAATCAATGATTAATGAATATCCCAACCTTACTCTGACCCGAGATATATACATTTGTATTATGTATATATAGAACATTTATGGAGAAGGCAATTGCTTTCAGGCAAGTTATGTTTTATGGCAATGTTGTAATTAAAATACGGATTCAAATATAACACTTGTGGTTTTGAAAATCATGGATCATACAGGTCATCACAAAAACAACAAGTTATATAAACCATACAAGTTCTTATTGAGTCCAAATTGTTACATTTTGGATAAACTAATTAATCAATTCAACAAATTCCTCTTTTTAGAAGTGGGGTGTTTGGGAGTGAATATGAACTTGTTTTTTTTATTAAAATTTGAAAATATTTTTAGTGTTTTTGGATTGTTAAATGTGTTGATGTTAAAAATAATTTTTTAAAAATAAAATATTATTTTAATAATTTTCTAAGTGAAAAAAACTTTGAAAAACAATTGTTATTACATTCTCAAACATCTTTTAACCTTGTAACTATCAAGCCTCTCAAAATTTCTTCATTAGCATCATACATCTATTATGTAACATGATAGTCTGAATCAACACTTCAAATATCCATAATAATTATACAAAAGAATTAAAAAAATGATGAAAATACCGGTTAAAAATCAAAAAATAATTATAATGCCTGTCACGACATGCACAACGGAGCTACCTCTTGGAAGTTAAAGAGAGTTTTGGATTTAATCATAAAGTTATGATTATTAAGTTCAGGAGCCGCCACCTAGTATTATGATCACTAGAAAACCTAATGGTCTGCGAGAGTCCGGGTAAAAGGAACTTGTTGTGCAAGGGGAAGACATATTACCCCTGGTACACTCTACCTAAAATAAGCTGCATTGTTTGTCAATTATTTTTTTAGGTCATGTTATCTGTTAGTCTCATCTAAGACAAATCTTCTTTCATGAAAAAGTCTCTATCTTATTGAGTTAAATTCTAACCATTCTAAGTCCAAGATTTATCATGACATTTATTTCCTATTCCTAATGTTTCGGGTAACAAACTAGTTATTATGAGATTTTTGGTATTTTGACCAAAACTCAATGAATAATCATAAACCGATTATGACATCCATTGTTGCATTTTTAAAACATGATAGAAATATGATTTTTATATTTTTTAGAAAAATATGCATGAAAAAAATCCTTTAGGATGTAAGAAAACAAAACATCTTTTTTTTTTTAAAATAAAGTTCATTTTTGAAAATTTGGATTTCTCTATTTTTTATGGGAGAAAATCAGATATTTTAATAGTGTCTATATCTTACAGTGTAAGTCTAGGGTCCAATATTAGACAAAATTGTTAGAAAAACACGCGATGGATCCACATATAATTTTAGAATGGCCTTTTGAAAAATTATTTTTTTTGAAGTACTATTATCTTTTTTTTAATACATGGACTGCTCGGGCACGAAGCCCAAGCATGACTTGTTCAGATTGAGTTGGGCCAACTAACAACCCAACAATATTCTCTCCTTTTTTATATATAATGGGCTGGACCTAACCCAACCATGTGGGCTGGGCTAAGGGTCCGGTCTACACAACTTAGTAATTAGCCTAGCCTAATGACTAAACCATGTGGTAACTGCAAAACATGAATTATAAGTCACTTTCTGCATGTTTACACACAGGAAAAAAAAAGAAAAAAAAGAAAGGGTGATGAAGGTGGTTACTGGTGACGGGGGGGTCCGACAAGGGAATGGTGGAGAAGCTGGTGATTGATGACTACTGCTCGAGTTGCTGAAGTTGCTAGAAGCGCCGGTGGTGGCCTTTTAGCTGGCGGTGTGGCTGGTAAGAATCACTCACGATGTTGGTATGGGAAAAGGAGGATGAAGAGGAAACAAGGTTGGTTGGTAAAAAAAAAAAGGTGTAAAAGCTAATTTTTTTGGCTAACTTTCCACCCAACTTTATTGCCCCTTAATACTCGAAATCCACTTCTATTTATAGGAGGTGGAAGAGGAACATCTTGTCTTTATCGGGGACCAATCTTGGTCCTTGATTCAAGCTGAAAGGATCTCAACTGTTGGTTTAAAGTTGTCATCGTGATCTGTGAAAATTAGGTTGTTAAATGTTGATCAGGTTGGCCTCTTTGGGGCGGTACCGCAACAACTATAGAGGCAATTAGCCAATAGGAATGACATTAGGATGTAGTACAATATCAAGCCATCATAATTGTGTATGGTTTGTTTGATTTGGTTGAGAGACAAATCATTAACTACTCTAAAAAAGTAGCAACCTGAGCAGCCTTTTTAGGTACAAAGATAGAAGATGATGAACAATAACTAGACAAGAGTCATCTAGCTTTCTCTCTCTCTTTTTTGTTGTTTCTGTTGGTCAAAACGATGTTATTTTGATTAAAATGAGTCGTTTCATTTAAATGAAACGACACTATTTTAACTACTTAGAGTTTTAATTAGGAATTTGACTAAAGTTCAATTTAGTCATTTGGTTTTTTATTTCTTTTAGTCGTACCCGCACCCTTAATTGACTTAAAATTTTTAATTTTATGTAATTTTACCCTCATCAAATTCCAATATCAATCCCAAATTTCAACATCTTTTTTATTTTGATCCTTGGTTTTGGGTTTACGCAAACTAACTCTCAATTGATCATTAAACTTTCAATTTTCTTCAATTTCACCCATGTTTTCAAACAAATTATATCCCCAAAGTTAAGCATCTTTTTGAAAAAGGTCATTGACTATAAATTTCTTCAATTTAACCCTTAATTGACCTTCAACTTTGATTTTCTTGCAATTTTACCCCTAATTTCAATCAATTGACTTTGAAAAAAATTAAGTTTGGTCCTCTAAAATTCTAATCTTTTCAATTAAACCCAAATTGAGCTTCCAAATTTAATTTTTCACCAATTAAATAGCTAATAAAATTAGTTTGACCCATTAAAAATATAATTAAGTTCTTGCACCTAATTAAATCTTTTAATTTGACCCAAATTAATTATTAAACATAATTAAATCTTTTAATATGATCAATGATTAAATCAAATTGGCTTATTAAAAATCTAATTAAATCTCTGGACTTAATTTTCATGTAGTTCCGTATAATAATCATTTAACTTGACATTGAATCTACATTATCTCTCTAGGCTTGGGTACAATAAGACAGGATTAAGCTCCCAATTTCATCCGAAATTCCAGTTTGATTCTTCTATATATTTTTGAAACCCTCTAAAATTGCTTTTGCCACATTGTCAGTCTTATTACTTCTATTCTTAATTTTCATAAGAAAAAAAAAGATAAATTTAAGGGAAATAATCCAAAAAAAGTTTATCACAATGCCCAAAGAATAACTAGTGACACGCTATTAATTACTCTCTGTAGCTCACTTCAAAGAAAGAGATAAATTTAAAAATAAGAGAGAATATAAAATGGATCCCAAAAGTAAAGTAGTAACTAATAGGATATTATTAATTACTCCTAAAATACCATAAAAGTTTTTATTCAAATTTTTCATTTGAAGCGACTAGTCTTGTCATTCTTCTTGATCTTCATTCAAAGTTGGGATATATATATATATTAACACATTAAGCAAATTGAAATGGTGCTTTGTTTGTAAGATAGTTACGTAATTTCTGAAGTTAACTAAATCAGTCATCATACCATGCTTAAAATAAGTTGATGATTTACTATTTTATTTTTTGAAAATTCAACTTTGGCATAGTTTAATTTGAAAATTTACCACATTTTGTCAAGCATATAATAATTTTCTTGTTTATGTATGACTTTCTATGATAATTAGTGATGGTGACTATGAGTACGGTGGTATTCTTTCTACTCAAGGATGAGGAGAAATTTCTATAAATGAAAAGGAGGTGGATGCAACAATGTAACTGATTATGTTACTCTTCTTGATTTTCATCATAAAAATACATATTAATATCTAAGTGGAACGATCACTAAGTTATTACTTGAGTTGCAGCATTTAAGTTACATGGATCTGAGTAAATCATTTTGAAGAGAATCATTTCTCATATTTTGTTGGGTCCCTAAGCAAACTAAGATACATGAATCTCTTCGACAATTTTTAAACTAGAACTTTCTCAAATCAGCTTTGCAACCTCTCAAGATTGTAATTTTTTTTTAATCTCAATTATAATTCTGATGTTAATTTTAAAAGCATTAATTGTCTCTTTAACCTCTTTTTCTCTTGAATATCTTGACCTAAGCGAAAACGATCTCAATCATGCCACTAACTAGGTGCAAACAATTAACAAGTTTCTTCTTTTAAAAGTCTTTAAGTTAAATGACTATCCTATTTCTCTTTCTTACAATCATTTTGTTTCTTCAACATTCAATTGGTTATTCAACAACCTTATTTATCTTGATCTCAGAAATAATTAGAATATCAATTCTGAAAATCTCGACTAGCTTCCTTTATCTTTCTTCTTTAGAATATCTTGACTTGATCTTAGTCAGGTCAATGACTAGTTACGAGTGCTTACTAGGGTTCCTTACTTACATGAATTGCAGTAAAGTTTTTGTGATCTTTCAAATATCATTCCTCCATCTCTCTTGTAAACTTTTTTAAATTTCTTGTGAACATTGATTTCTTTAACAACCATCTTACTTCTTTAATATTTTATTGATTGTCCAACTTCAATAACACTTTAATTGTTCTTGACCTTTCATATAACATATTACAAGATTCAATTCCATATGCAAATAGATTTTTTTTAGGAATCTTAATATATCCTTCAACCAGTTTACAAGGCCGTTTGAGTTTATTTTGGTAGATATGCAGTTTAAATGAACTGCAATTAAGAGAAAACAATCACTGAAGAGTTGTCTTAGTTTTTTCAAGACTTACATAAATGCATGGAGAGCTCACTAGAGATTTTAAAGCTATACAACAATTAGTTTCATGGTTTACTGCTTGACATCATAAAATTCACTTCCATTAGATTGTTGGTTCTCTCTTCGAATCAATTGAAAAGATCTTAATAAAAAATTATTGGAAACCTATCTTAGCTCAAGGAATTGTATGTTGGGGAGATTTTCTGAAAAGAATAGTGTATGAACCTCATTTCTCAAATCTCTCTAAATTAAATGTATTGAATACATCTAATAACTCCTTGTGACTCCAACTTTTCAATTGATTATTATATTTCTATTTTCTCGCAAATTGAGCTCTCATTTTTCTTAATGGCTTCAAAACCAAAATGATATATATTAGCTTGATATCTTTTTTGTTGAAATTTCGGATATCATCTCTAATTGATTTTGAAAGTTGTCTAATTCCAAGTTGATTCACTTAAACCTTTTTAACAATAAGATGAGTAGAATTTTGTTATATTTATCATCAAAATATTTCAACCTCCACACCATAAATTTGAGTTTCAACCACTTAGAGGGTCCATTACCACATTTTCCATTAGCATTGTTTCTCTCTAACAATAAGTTTTCAAGTCTAATTTTTCTTCCATGTAGGATTGCAAGCAGTATATTAAGTATCATTGACATCTCAAATAACCTCTTGTCGAAATATCTTCTTAATTGTTTAATGAATTTCGCAAGTCTTAAGTATTTTGAATTTGACCAAAAACAATTATTCAAATGAAATTCTTAGCTCACACAACCTCAGCGTTTAATGGAATCATCCCCAACAAGTGATTGTTGGGCCTGTTTGGGAGTGTGGTTGCGGTTGCGGTTGCGATTGCTTTTCAAAGTGTTTTTCATTCTCAAATGCATTAAAATGATGTTTTTTTATTTTTTAAAAATTATTTTTGAGACAGCGAATCAAAACGATCCAAAACATTAAAAAAAAATTAGCAAAAAAAAAAATTGAATTTTTTAAAAACACGGGTTGACCCGCATTTCCAAACACTCTCTTAGAGAGGTTCAAGTAATCTAGAAAATGTAAATTAGCTATTGTGATAGAAATTGCTTTTGATAATTGGTTTCCTGACAAATCAAGTTATTCAAACTGTCTCAACCACCCAATCTTTTGAGATATTACTATAGTCAAATTATTTCCTAACAAGTTTAGTGAAACCAACTTTAAAAGTCCTATTATTTCTTTTGGATTTTCATATATTAATTTGTTTCATGCAAAATTAATGATCCTTAAAAGCCTAAAATTACTTTTATAATCATACTCTCTTCATTTCCTTTCAACCCTGACCTTATTCTAATAAGGATATTTGAAAAAGTCACCATCCAAGATTAGCTCCATTACTAGTTATTGAATTCTCACAAACTATTTTCCAAATTATGGAAGTAAGGTTACTAAGATATCTTGGAATGATTCCAGATATATTGTTTAGAGATAGGTCCGAGATCATAATATTTTTTAGGTGACAAAGATGTGGTGGTATGCTTCCACTAAACCCATTAGATTGTAGGGAAAGGAATTTCTTTCTTATATCCAATTTCTCTTTGCAACTTATTTGTAATCATATCTAAAAAGACTAGACTACTGCAACTGCTTAAAGACAAGGTAATTTTTCGACAAAGCTATTACTGTGCAAATTCAATGTTATAAGAATGCCCATATCCAATAGAATTAAGAATTACATATGAATAATTGTTGTTTGTCAAATTTAGAATTCCTAGATTTTCAAAATTTTCTAAACAATCAAGAAGTCATCATGATAAGAGGTTATTTAAGAGGTTAAGATATCCAAGGTTATACCTCCCATCTCACATGAAATACAAACTAGCCCTAAAAAGATATTGTTAGAAATACAAAAAGTGCCACACAACTTGATAGAAACGGTGTTGGTGAATCATCAAACTAGTTGAAATTCAAATATATGATTTGGAGGATGTGATATTTTGATGAGAAATCTAGCAAATTTTCAATACTCTTAGTGTGAGGAAGGTTTAAGAGTTTTAACTTGGAATTGGAAATTCCAAAACCAATTAAGGATGATATCTCAAATTTCAGCAGAAGAGAAACCAAGTTGAAATGCATCATTTTGATTTCGAAGCCATTAAGAAAAATGAGGCCTAAATTGCAAGATGAAAACAACATTCAATCTAATTGAAAAATGAGAGCCTAGTTAAACTCGAATTTCAAAGCCATTGAGTTATGAGTTAAATTCAATATGTATAACTTGAAAAGATTTGAAAATGAGTTTCAGACAGCACACCTTGTACAAAATTCTCCTAACATGAAATGAGCTGAGATAGGCTTCCAACACTTTCAAAAACATTTCCATCTAATCGATTGTTATTGATCCACAACTCTCTCAATAATGAAAGCATCATAACATCGGTCAATGATCCAGTGAGTTGATTGCCACTCAAGCCTAAGGAAACAAGTTCAAAACATTGTCCAAATCTTTTCGATAAAAATCCATTCAATTGGTCAAGAAAAATTCAACTCTCTTATGGAAGTGAATCTTGTGATGTCAGGCAATGAACCATAACATTGATTGTTATATCGCTCAAGAATCTCTAATAAGTTTTCCATGCATTTATAAAAGTCTTGAAGGCATTTATAAAAGTCTTGAAAGAACTGAGAAAGTTCTCTAGTGAGATTGTCTTGTCCTAAATGTAGGGCACTTAAATTGCACATTAGCCCAAATGATCTCGAAATGCCATGTAATTAGTTAATGGATGAATCAAGAATTATAAGAGAAACTATGTTTTGAAAGCATATGGAATTGAACCTTGTAATAAACTATATAATAGGTCAAGAACAGTTAAGTTATTATTGATGGTGGACAACCTATTGATTATTAAAGTAAAATAGTTTTTTGAGAAATCAATGACAACAAGAGATTTAAAAAAACTTGCAAGAGAAATAGATGGAGGAATGACATTTGAAAAACTACAAAAACTTAAATACAATTCATGTACGTGAGGGAGTTTGGCAAGCACTAGTAACTAATCTTTGGTCTGACTAAGATTATTTCCACTCAGGTCAATACTCTAAAGAAGAAAGATAAAAAAAAAAAAACCGTTAAGATTTTCAAAATTGATATCCCAATTATATCCAAGATCAAGATAAACAAGGTTGTTACTAAAGTTTGGACAACCAATTGAAAGTAGAAGCAATATGGTTGTAAGAGAGAGAGTGACAACAAGGGATTTAGAAGAAATTATAAAAGAACGAGAGAAAGGACAATTGTTTGAAAGATAACAATCATTTAACAATAAAACTTTTAAAAGAGAAAATTTGTTAATCGCTTGCACCCAGTCAATGGCTTGACTAAGATCATTTCTATTCAGGTCAAGATGCTCAAAAGAAAAAAACCGTTAAAGAGGTAGTCAAAACTTTCAAAATTAACACTAGAATTATAACTAAGATTAAAAAATTACAATCTTAAGAGGTTGCAAAGCTAATTTGAGAGAGTTACAGTTAAAAAATTATCAGAGATTCAAGTATCTCGATTTGCTTAGGGACACCATGAAATATGAAAAATGATTCCCTTCAAAATAATTTCTACTCAAATCTATATAACTTAAATGTTGAAACTCAAGTAATGGATTCGTAATCATACCACTTAGATATTCATAGATATTCTCCCAATGAAGAATAACTAACCAATTATGTTGTTCCATCCAACTCCTTTCTATTTGTAGTAATCTCGCTTTTCTTCTTCACTTCCCTGAGTAGAAAGAACACCACCATCATCACTATCAATAATTATTATAGAAAGTCTTATAGAAATATCAGAAGGCATTGGTTGATATTATAGAAAATCTTCAAAAAACAAGACATTATTATATGTTTGGTAGAATGTGGTAAATTTTCAAGTTAAACTATACCCAAGTTAATTTTTTTAAAAAATAAAATAGCTCCCCACACCATCTTCTTGTAACCAAACCAATAAT
>Ga0325405_1005568_pt1 | contig 12791 bp, 5 predicted proteins | sample PopdelMetagenome_21_FD_205663 | JGI IMG/M metagenome (GOLD analysis project Ga0325405, IMG submission 205663) | Populus deltoides microbial communities from Bellville, Georgia, United States - Xylem-Control-R2 | ecosystem: Host-associated > Plants > Phyllosphere > Stem > Wood/Secondary xylem... | reverse complement strand
CACATAAAATTTTTAGAATTTTCATTAAATTTGGTACATCAGCTTCAATTTGAAAACCCTCAACTAGACTATTTACTGGGCACGGGTTTTAGATAAAATTAAAAAAATTAAAAATAATCTAAATAATTAATAAAAAAAAAAACCTAAATACACGTGTATGAATGATCAAAACGGTTGAGCCTCTTTCAACAAAGCCCGTTCACATAGACCCGAAGGTCTGTGCCCTTGGGGGAGTCCACCCCCTGTTTTTTTAAAGAGTAAAAATAGATGACCTGATGTCATTAGCATGAAACATAATATTATTCACAAAATAAATGGAACCTACGATCTTCAACTAAGACACATGCTAATCAAATGAATTACAGCATAAAATAATTAAAATATATATTTACATGGTTCATTTTTGCATAAACAGCTAAATCGACCTGGTTAAAATGTGAAGAGACAGTGTCTGCAAAAGGCAGGGAAAAAAAATGAGGTATGACGAAACAAAGCAGTTTAGGAAGAGAAAGCAAAAGCAAGGGGAAGAAATCACATGGGGTTTTGGAGACTTTTTACCCCGTACTTTGCTGTAATGACATGTTTCATGCACAGGTTTCGCCTCAAACGATGCGAGCCCGCATAAAAACCTAAGCTCATGCCAATGGGTTTGGATCCAAGGGTCAAATTCTCTTAATTAATATACACTGCCTTTAAAAAAAGTCGAAGACCCCACCAAGAAGGGGTCAAGTGTACAGAGAGGAAACAATGGAATAATGCTGCTGAGCTTTCCAACGTCACCACTAGATGCTGTCAACCACTGTTAAAAGAGAAATGTGGGCACTAAAACATCATGTAAGCCGGAGGAATCAAAATATTCAAAACAGCAGCAGTCAGAAATGAATCAGGTCCAAACAATAAAAAAAAGACCTGTACATTGCACGATGAATGAGATGGAAAGCTCTAAATGGGAGGTTGAAATGTTAATTTCGTGCAGATCCAAAAACTTGAGATGAAGGAAGTGATGTTGATCTCTACACTCATATGCATGAAGCATTCGATAGTTGATCAACAAATATCATGGTTCCAATCCTTTTCAACAGCGGAAAAAGTGCCGCAAAACACAGAAACATAATGGTAAAGGAACTGGTTCGTCTCTCTTGCATGCATTCAACAGATACAAAAAATTCCATTTCCTTCAAAACCAAGAACCTTCAATATGAATTAAGCAACCACACCAAGACTAACAAGCCCTCAAACAGAAGTGAACAAAATAGACATAAGCGTTAAACTCATGTTAGCCAGAAGCAGTTTTCCTTTCCACCGCCACTGCTGTATGCACTCAAAGATAGAATTAGTTGAAGTATAGAATGTCATTGTTCTGCTATTTTAAAGCTTCACCACCTTCTTCCAGGCATGGAAGGTAAACTAAAACTAAAACCTCCATTTGTTCTATCCCTAATTGGAAAACCGAGCTCCAACTCCCTTGCTGGATTCTGCATTGAGAGTATAAAGATTCGTCTACGCCCCAGTTTGAGACAGTGAATGATTATGCTCTATTTTACAGATTAACAGAGGTAGATCCCAAAGTCCAAAAAATGACTTCAATTCCTACTTCGTAATTCCTAACCCAGTCAATTGTAGCTAGTTACCAGTATAAACAATTGTAGTGATGCAATCCTACCCTGGATTAGACCTCCGTCTTCCATGTCATGTTATCTCCACAGCTATCATCTGATTTATCTAGTGCTGCAACTTTCGCCCGAAGTGCTACTAATGCCATTGCACTCTTTCCCCTTTCATCATGAGGTAGCTCACAAGCTTCACTAAAGGACCCTGATTTTAAATCTGCTGGGGGGATAAAACAGTCTACTGAAAGGCCAGGCACGTTGAATGCAACCTCTTCAATAGTCCAAGCTTCCTCCATCTTTGTCTTGGTATGGCTCATTGCCACCTCACCAAACCTGTAAAGAGTCACCGCTGAGCGACCTGAGTGGGCAATCATGATCCCTTCAACTGGCCTGTAATCATCAAGGAATGAATTGATTGTCGTTTCCCAGTAAACTGCATCCCCGCCAATGGATTGGTTGCGGGTCAGATGTGAATCCTCCATATGAACCAGAAGTCCAGTCTTTTGGCTGAAGTAGCCAAACAAAACATGCCTTATGATCTCGCCCGGGCCTTCACTCCGAGCTTTCAGAGTCTGTGGATCAGCCAATACCTTTAGTATAAAGCAGTCCTCGCCATTTATGTTTTTCTCTCCTATGCACCTTGCATCTGCAAACATACTAGCTGTGGTTCTTGGATCAAGACCCTGAAATGGCATAAACAAGTCCACAGATGAGCCAATTACTAAAACAAATGTAAATGTCCAAAGCACACCTTGCAAGAGGAAGTAGCATAAAAAACTTCACCTGGAGCGCTCTACGCAATGGTCTAACAGGACCTTTGGCAGTATGTGCACCAAGCCAAGGTGTGTGCCTCCAGACAAGTTTGCCATTGCAGCCAGCACGGACCTTATCACCCCCAACGGCAAGCTCAACATACCACATATCAGGATTCATCTGCCAAAGCACAAACCCACCTGACTCAACACCTCTAGCATCATTGCGGTTCTTCACCACCCTTGTGGGTGTTTCAGACTCTGAAACTATCATCTTAAGCTTTCCCATGGCATATGCATTTCGAATCGAGGTCTGCACCTGCTGCCCACCAGACGCTGCCATGTACTGCTGCAATATGTATTGAGCAGTGGAAGTTTCCTGCAGCAATACAATCCCATGGAAGACAATATCATGAGTGGCTCTTTTCAATTTTTCAAAAAAATTGGAGCGATTTCCACCAAGTTATAGAGCAGAGAAATGAAGTCGTGTCCAAATTTGGAGAAAATACGAACATTAACACTGCCAGTTAGCAACAACCTATTTCACACTACGATGCAAGCATCAGTTTTAACTTATGTGGAAAAGGATAAAAAGAAAATCCTTACAGCATCACATTTTTTCAATAACGTGAGCAGCAAAACATGTAACATAACATCATGAACTTTTAATTCTTTGACTTTTCCTCTGTTTTCTCAGCAACCAAACAAAAGATGAACCCAAAAAAAGCAAATAAAAAAACCCAACAAAAAAAAAAGATTCCATGGATTTAGCAATTCACTAGTACAATAACTCTCAAGTATCCAGGAGCTCACCAAACAAAACCATTACGTTCACAAAAAAAAAAAAAAAAAATCGTTTGTCTAGATATAAACACCCCAAAACTAACTTTCTCCATTCTTAAAACATTAAAACCCAAAAAGAAAAAGAAACCCACAAAACTAATAATCTTACTTAGCCAAGGTCCAATCCAAACTCTACTTAGTAGTTAGTACTTTCCACTTAACCTTCTCCACCAAACAAACAGTGTTCGTAATTAATAAATTGAAAAAATATTCCACCTTTATTTTGGTTACCCCCTCCCAAAAAAAAAAAAAACCTTACAAATCACACACACACACACAACAAAAACCCTTTTTACATTATTAACAATAAAGAAAAATAGAGGGAGAGGGAGAGAGTTTACAATGGGGGTGTCTTTAATGCTAAGGTGAGGCAAGGGGTCTAAAGTGCTAACATGCACCGGAGCCAATGGTGCACCCATGACACCAAGCAATAACCTCAGATCAGACCTCTTATAAGCCAAACTAGTAACAGATGGAGTCCTCGATAACTGCCCTTTCATCCACTGACCCAGACCCGGCCCAGACCCGGCCCGTTTATGCTCACCCACCCCTCCATCGGGATCCGGGCCCTCTATTAGTGGAGATAACGTTTCCCCTACCATTGGCCTTGAGCTCCTCGATTTCCCAATCAACGGTTCTGGTTGTGCGGCGTAGGACGAAGTGTCCTTTCTGTGTTTTTTCCGGTAGAGCAGACCCGACATTGATGAAGCAGTTTTGGCCGGGCTGTTTGAGCGAGAACGAGAAGGGGAGAATCCTCCGACTATTTCTTCTTTAAGTGCTGAGAAAAAACCTTGCTTTTTTTCCATTTTTGTAGGGGTAAAATTGAAAAGAAAAGAGGCGATAGAGAATAACCGGTAATGAAGAAGAAGAAGAAGAAGAGGTGAGATTTTTTTTGGTTTTGTTAGAGACTAGTTAGGAGAGTTTGTTGAGAGAGATGAGTTTTTTTAATGGGAGAAGTGAAAGGAATGTTTTTCTGGTGTGTGAGTGGTGGAGAGAAAGGAGACAATGGTGGGAAAACAGTTCGGGGATAGACGGAGAGGAATGGAGAGTGTGTGCGTAACAGTGTAGAGGTGTGTTTTGGGAGGGAGTGAAAAAGGTTGTGCTATATAGAGAGAGAGAGTGCGGGTCGCGTGGGTGGGTGCCTGGGTAGAGGCCAAATTTGGGAGTAGTGGGCTGGTAAGTTCTTGCTGCATCTCTCCAAGCCGAATTCTAAAACGACAACTTTCTCTGTGTTCAATACTAAAGCAAAGTATAACAACATTCGCAACAAGTTAAAACCTTCAAGGATTAAAAACACTGTTCTTGCAAGGATATATATATATAAAAATACTACTACAATTCTTTATATATATAAAAAAAAACAGTAAAATCCTGATAACGATGAATATAAAAAAAACATTCTTTTAAAACAGAAAAAAATACCAGAAAAAAAAAATAAATACAAAAAATAAAAATAAATAATAAAAATATTTATTTTTCTAAAAACTTCTCCTTCAAGGTTAAGGTTACAAGGATATAGCGGTGAAGCTTGAACTAATCTCTGCGAAATTTCCAACCATAGATTTTCACTGGAAAAAAAAAAAAAGAAAAAGAAAAAGAGAGAGGAGAGGTATTGACAAGTGGTTGAGTGTGATTGATTGATGATTGCTATTATTTTTTTGGAATAGAAACGTCTATAATTCAAAATTGAAGGAAATCTACGCTGGCCAGAAATTAATTCAACGATCAATAATTTTATTTTTTTAATAATTGATTGCGCGGAATTTGAAGTGCCGGTTCAATAAGTATCGCAAATTGATGACGCGATTGAATGAGTTAATTGCACGATCTAGTTGAAACGCCAGCTGAGAGTAACTTGGCATTTATAGCTAATATATACTCTAGGTTAAAGAATGCAAGACTCAAGTAATCAATGTTCTAACTCGTCAATGTAGCAAGCATATAAAGGTTTGCATGGTGATACGTGGTGGAAAACATGCGACAGTAGGGAGATTCACATTCGAGATCATAGTTTTAATACCCGGTTCAGTTCAACATCCGGGTTTTGGGTCTTAACCGGATTAGTGGGGTCAGTTTTTTTAATAAAAGTTAACAAGTTTGCAATTGGGTTTTGACCGGGTCTTATCAAGTTACATTAAATTCTTTTTTTTTAATTTTTTTTTCAATCTAACTCGGTTTTAGTTCCGGATCATCTACTAGATGAAGCCGGGTTTAAAAACTATACTCAAGATAGTTTTTTTTTTTTTTTCGTGGTATGCTGAGAGAAACAATTAGACACGACACTACCTTCTCTGGCAAAAATATATAATCTGTTCGAAAAATAATTTATAAATCCCCCATTTTTTACTTGTACAATAAACAACAACGTCTAACTATAAACACGTGTAAGCTGCCGTAATTTAAAAAATATTTTAAAAAGAATTGTTAATAAAATAAAAACAAGCTCTTAATCCAATAAGATCAAGTGACAAATTTACCTCCTCGTAGAGAATGAGTAAAATGTTGGTTGGCATAGCCATACAGCTATGTCTGGTATAACTTTTTATAAATTAATTTAAGTTATTTTTTAACCATTGATTAAAAAAATATAAATATATTTAGTTAGAAATAATTTTTACTTGAATAATTTATATATATACCATCATCGAAACGTTTTTATATATACGTTTCCAGCATCTTTTTAAGCAGCATTTCATGAAATTAACACGATACAGGGAAGCAACGAGGATTAGCGGTCCTAATTACTTTCTCTCCAATTTGTCCATTAATTATATTGTACGTTTTTTTATGACAAGTAAAACATAAAACCAACAAATCTGGACGTTTGTTTTTTTTTTTTTTTAAATGATGAATCATCCATGGTGAATTAATTTTCAAACGGTGTGTCCATGGGTTATATGTTTTCTTTCAAAACCGACAAGGAAATCACGAACTAGTTTCTGGGAGCACTCCGTACACGTGAAAGGCCATGGACCAGGTGCGCCATCTGTTAAAGCAATCCTTAAACCTAATTCCAGACTTCCTCGATCTGACCATCTGATGCTCATTGACAGTTCATTAAGCCAGGCTTTGTGCATGATTATCCATGATAGTTACCACGTGTGACACGTTGGGCCCACTCGTGAAAATTTTCCTTCCGCCTGATAAATACGTTCGAGGATATTATTACAATTGTAGCACAATATACTAAAAGGATCAATATTTTATTGTGTATTGTAAAGTGCAGTTTATAATAAAATGTTCACCACCGGTTTTTTTTAGCTATTTTGTTTTTTTAAGTTGTTTCTTTAGAGAATATTTTTTTGTTTTTTTTTTTTTTTTTAAATTGTTTTTTTTAATGAATATTTTTTTTATTAATGTTAATTTTTTTCTTTTTAGTTATCAAAATTTCATGACACAAGTTCCGAGTATGACGAGTTAACTCGGATTTTTTTTTATGGTTTTTTTAATTAATTTTCTCGAGTGCAGTTCATAATGAAATGCTGAGATGTCTTTCTTTTTGCTACAAAACCTAAGCAACTTCTTTTTTTTTAAGCTATTTTTTTTAATAAATATTTTTTTGTTTCATTATTTTTATTAGTGTTAAATTTTTTTCTATTTAGTTATCAAACTTTCATGGTACAATTTTCGAGTTTAACGGGTTAACCTGGATTTTTTTTCTGGTTTTCTTTTTAATTAATTTTTTTGAGTGCAGTACACAGTGAACCGCTGAGCAGCTTCGTCAATTTTTTTTTTAATATTGAGTTGATTAAAATTTAACTTTGTAATAAAGCTTAATCATGTAGGGGAAAACATTGTAGATTTGCTCATAAAACATTGTGGATTGCTACAATGTCTTTCCGCATGGTTTTTTTTGTTATAATTTTTTTCAAATTATCTTTTTCAAATTTATTTTTTTTAATATTGAGTTGTTTGTGAATTACAATTATAAGTTATTACAAATAAGGCTAAATCATGTGAGGAAGCACTATAGCTTTCATCACAAAACACTGTGAATTGCTACAGTGTTTCCAACATGATTTTTTTTTTCATTTTTTGGAGTTTGTTTTGTTAATTTTTTTTCTGAATTTGTCACTGTCGATTTTTTTTAATATTGAGCTGATTAAGAATTTAGCTTTGTTATTTTTTTCTTTAAAACACTGTGAATTGTTGCAGTGTTTTTCCATGTGATTTTTTTATGGTTTTTTTCAAAATTATATTTGTTGATTTTTTTTTTAATATTGAGTTGGTTAAGAATTATAATTACAATAAAGCTAAATCATATGAGAAAAACGTTGTAGTTTTTCCCACAAAACACTGTGGATTGCTACAATATTTCTCTAAATGATTTTTTAGTCTATTTTGTTGGGAAAAACGTTATAGTTTTTCTCACAAAACATTGTCAATTGCTGCAACATTTTCTCTCATTGGTTTTTTTCCTTCCAAAATTATCTTTGTTGGTTTTTTTTAATATTATGTTCGTAGAGAATTTAGTTTTGTAATTTTTTTTTGTTTTTTATTAACTGAAAAGTTAAATCATATGGCGAAAGCATTGTATCTTTTCTCAAAAAACACTGTAGATTTCTATAAATTATTTTGTCCAGTCTCTAAGTTTTTTTTATCACCAATATAATTTTTTTTTTCCATCATGAAATATTTGCTCCATTATAACTTTAATTTCTATTATTTATATAGCGCTGGTTCATAATTATAACACCATTAAGTACATTTATTTTATAAACTCGCGGCAGGACGCGTGCATGTAATGTGTTATAAATAAAAAATAAAACAAGTATGAGAGCATCTAAGTTGAGCAATCACGAAGTCTTTGTCAAGCAAGTTCTTTCCTCTTTTTTAGACTTTATAGTCGTAAAATACTTCGTTGCAATTATCACATATCAAAGCTAAATTCGCTTTTTTAATTGGTAAATTCTTACATCATTATCCAAGGTTTAAATAATAATAAAAAAGATTGCATTAAGAATAGCTTGAAAATTATTAATTCTGAAACGTGAAAATCTAAAGAGTATATATATTTAAGATTGAAGAATCAAAACCTACATCTAAAAGCTTAAAAAATTGAGCAAAGGCAAAATCTAATTCCATGCATGAAAGGGAGCAAACTATCTAAATTAAAACTAAAAAAGATTACAATAAATTTAATTATCAAGGTTTTTTTTATTATTAATATAAATATACAAATCAACTTATACACACCTCTACTAATTAATCTAATTAAATTTGAATCTCTCATCCTTAATTCCTCGTGCCGTTTTTTCAAATCTCATATAGTTAAATCTCTATAGATCTCAATATTGACGATTTTCATTCCCTTAACTTTCTGTCCAAGGATACCGAAAGGTATCGGTGGCTTATTTTTTACTGCCACCATCCAGTCTGCACCCGGGGGCTGATCTGTGCCATGGACCACACAATCAGCAAAAACTTTGGCCTATCGGGACACACCACCAGAACAGAAAAATAAAATAAAAAAGAATTATCATTATATTAACAGATAATGGAATATTTTAGATATGTAAAAATGAGAGTGGAATCCGTGGTCTGACGAGTGAGAAGCACTCTTTTTGGGCATCGTAGATCCAAAAAATAAATAAAATTAATATTTTTTTACCTCTTCTTTTTTTGTGTTGATTTGCAGCTCAAATGAAAGAGCTAGCCAATGAAACGAAAAATTATTTTTTTTTATCGAAAAGAGATAAATTATTTAAAATTTGTTATTTCATCAATTAAAATTTTCTCAATGTTTTTTAAAAACTAATATTAAATATATTAAAATACAAATAAGGTATTAAATATATTTTTTCCCATTACAACACACATAAAGAAAGTTTTATTTACATTATTAAAAAACCATACCAACAATTTGACTCATTTAAATTATTTTTGCCATTACAAATGCTCCCGACCCTCCATCTAGAACCTTTTATGGCTAGAAAAAAAAATACTTTATTTACCCCATCAAGATGATAAGATTAAGATTGGAGTGACTGTACAAAACGGTAGCCTTTGGTTGCTCTTCGATCCAGCTTAATTTACTAACAATAAGTGGGTGTTTGTTTTGAATTTTTTTCTTGTTTTAATTCTTTTTTATTTTGAATTGTTTTGATTAAAAATAAAATATATTATCTTAATATATTTTTAAATAAAAAAAACATTGAAAAAAAATTACTGCAACAATTTGAAAAAGTATCTGAATATCCAAGTACAGTACTACCGAGGACAGATTACTTTGAACACGTTATACTTACCAAGTGTGGTATAAATTAAATGTGACCACCTACGACGATGGAGCTCCGTGGTTAAATTTAACAGGCAAGCATGTTAAGAATCCTATAAATGCATCATTCATCGGCGTAATTATTAAATAGAATTTTATAAATGCTGTTTAAAGTTGCATATCTACGTCCGATCTGCAAGAAGATCTTATGATTTAATTTTCACATAAATACAATAATCATCTATTGGATGCAAGGATGTAGACGAGATATATAAAAATAATAATAAAAAAAACGTAGAAGGAGAAAAGGTATAGTATACGACTTGTCGGTATATATATATAAACAGTATGATATTTCATCTGGGCTTGAATACTTTAGCCTTAACGAGGTCAAGGTCATTGGATTGGTACAGTGGGTACAGTACTGGCGCTGTCCTAAATGAGAGAATTCAACACTAAATAATAAATTCACTGAATGAGACAATTAGCCATGTGAAAATGTTAAAAGTTCCCGCGTTAGAGGACCCAAAGAAACGCGTTTATTAGCTTTATTTCTTTCTTCATGGTTGCCTACAGCTGAGAGAATCCCCCCCTATGTGTTCAATACGTAAGAGGAATTAAATTGATATTTTAACATAATTTTAATAATTAAATTATTTCAAGTTTGAATTTTATTATTATTATTTATTTAATAAAAATTAAATATAAGATAATGTGAATCTATATAAGTTTTAAACTAAAAAACCTTTCACTTGAAAAAATATATTAGAGAATAATATAAATTATATCTTTTGATTTTACCTAGCAGTTTAAGTTTTTGAATTAAATTAATTTATAAAAAAATCCAAATCTACAGGAACCCAAAACCAAAACCAAAAGGTTATTAATTTGGCTCATCTTTCTTATTAGAAAGATAGTTATCTGCTCAGCTTAACCTTACGTAACAGGAACATGTGCAGTCTAATTTGCCAACAGTGATGTAGAAATTTCTACACGAAACACCAATAAATTGCCTGCAAATGAGGGCATGCTACCATGCTCATAGTTTCCTTAGACCATACTTTGCTTGCATACTGGCCGTTGCTATAATTGCCCATTGCAGAAACCAATACACACACACACACACACACACACACACACACACACATATATATATATATATATATATATATATATATATAGTTGCATGTTCCACCTCGTTACTATTATGAGTCTACTCTTGCCTGTTTTTTGAATGTGAAAAGAAAAACAAAGAGGAGGTTCAGAACCAAACTAAACGGCTGCATTATTGTTCTAGTACAACTCCATTCTCGTGAGGATTGAGGGTTGGCCACCAATATTTAAGTTTATCAATGGAATAACGTAATATTTTTTAATAATTGAAACCCCCTTTCGAAGTATGATAATGATATGATCTTAAACGGATAAATGTCAAATCCAGATATTAATTTTTTACTTAAATACCCCATCACACTTTCCCCAACCCCACCTCTCTTTCGGCTCGGAACAATTCGACTCCATTCTCAGGACTAGGAGTGAGCTCGGGTTGGTTTTCAAAAGATTTATCTGACCCAACAATGGAATTTTTAAAAAAATTATAAACGGGCTCAAATTTAGATTACTAAAGTGAATGAGGAGGTGTCCTTCATCCTTCTTAACGAAGAAATTCAAAAACTAACTAAAAAACCCATCTGTTGAACAGAATATAGAAGTGAGAAATTACAAAAGCTTTCCTCGGGATTAGAGCCTAAGAGGATTAAATGAGGATGCCGACAGCAGCTAGCAGAGGAAAAAGAAACGATTTTGAATTAGGGTTTTGTAGTTTTTTTTTACCGCGACTCAAGTTCTTCAAAGAAGAAGTAGGAGAAAGTGGTACACGTACATCTTGCAGAGAACAGAGAATGGAGAAGTTGAGAACGAAGTAATGTTGTGAGATCTGGCGATTGTGTGAGCTTGAAAGATGGGGGCGGCTTCTTTAGGTTAATTTGTTTGAGTGGCGGGAGAGTTTGGATTAGCTGATCGGATAACAAAGTAAAAATAATGGTATTTATAGGTAGGGTTTACGGGTAAAAATGAGGCGTTATGTAAATACGGGTTGGATCGGTTATTTCAGTTTTTGAAAACTTTGCCCGAAACTGACCCGTAAAATCTATACACTCAATTGTTTTACGTCCAACTCACACTACAGTATCTGCAATATTTACAATTTGTCATATATAAGATATTAATACATTTTGGTTTTGGTTTTTGATATTAGTATGTTAAAAATATTTTAAAAAATATTAATTTAATTATTTTTATATAAAAAACAATTTATAAATCACTTAAAAAAAGGTGATTTCCACTTCCAATTGCTCACGGCGATCGATAGGGTGAGAGTAGCTAGTCACTTCTAGCGCCCTCCAAAACATCCATGGAAGTGGAAAAATATAGATTGAACTATATACAAGTATACAATTCAATGTAATATATCGCTGAATTAGCTTTTGTTTATGTGGGATTCAATTTTTTTCTAGCTTCCGGATTGGGATTCAATTTTTTCGTACATCTCCAAATCATTCATGTAAAATTGTCCAAGATACATGTGGCGCTGTCCACTAACAAAGAAAAAAGGAGAATGGACGTATGAGCCGCCAATGATAACAGATTAAAATTCATGCTTTTACAAAGCGATGCGCTTACACTAGCTAGCTGGGATCTTGGTTGATGACTTGCGTGGTCCAGCTATAGCTTAGAGCTATACGTAGCAGAATCTCATTTGTTTTCAACAGAGGCAATTATGAGTAATTCTTGGGACAAAAGTCCTTTCCAAGTCTTCAAATTTCCTCCCACTCCTTGAGAGTATGAATCTTCAAAATCCCAGATTTTAACTGGAGAGGTGTCCCCTTGATCAGGACTTACAAATTAACAATAGCTATCAGGATTCTTTTGATTAGCTGGATTAGTGCCCAATATTTGAGCATCTTGTATATACGGCGGAAAAATAGAGGTTGGAATATTTGACTGGCGAAATGGGGGAAAGCTAGCCTCGGTGATGAGTGACGGCACAAATTACGTACAAGTGACCCGATGATAGTAAAATAAAAACTCCCAATCAACACTTTTGAGACAGCTTCTAGTACTGCTGTTGCAAGTAGGCCTTGTCGTGTAATAAATAAATAAATAAACAGTAAGGTTTAATGCGCGATCACCATTCACTTTTATATATATATTCGTTATTAGAGCTAAAAAAAACACCATGCAATGACATGTGCACTTGGCTAGCTTGTTTTTATATGATATATATTTCCAAAACCCACATTGATTCATCTTACCTCACAAAATCTCCATGATAGGATTGTGATTTTGCAAGTGCGTTGGCATCTCATG
>Ga0325405_1005564_pt1 | contig 12795 bp, 9 predicted proteins | sample PopdelMetagenome_21_FD_205663 | JGI IMG/M metagenome (GOLD analysis project Ga0325405, IMG submission 205663) | Populus deltoides microbial communities from Bellville, Georgia, United States - Xylem-Control-R2 | ecosystem: Host-associated > Plants > Phyllosphere > Stem > Wood/Secondary xylem... | reverse complement strand
TAAAACATGTACATCTACTAACAAAATACATATACTAAAAAAACAATAAAAACCATGATATTTAAATGTTAAAATTTAAAAAGATAGAATTACTTACAAAAACTGATAAAAATCCGTAGGTAAATCAAAACACGGATGCTGTGACAAGAAGACTTCAAGATATATGACATGTTGTGCTGAGAAGAGGGAGATTGTTTTTGGGAGGGGAGCTGGTTGTTTACAGTTGGGGAGAGTTTTGATGAGGAAGAAGAAGGAGAAGAAAGGAGAAATAGGGGAGGATATGGTCGAGTGAGAGTGGATGTATTAACTTTTGCTAACGGATTCACCGACAGAATATTCCGTCTGTGATTCCGTCGGCTATTCTGACGGTAAATAGGAAACGTCACAGTATGATGCTGCCGTTTTGAATCCGTCGGTTATTCCATCAGCATTTTTCATCGGTGAATCGGTCACGTCACCATACAAAGCTGACGTTTTGAATCCCTCGGTGATTCCGTCGGCCTTTCCATTGATGAATCGATCACGTCACCGTATAGACCTGACGTTTTGAATCCCTTGGTGATTCCGTCGGTAAAAAATACCCATAATAACCTCCACGTCAGCGAACCGTTTTTTTTTTAAATTCTCAACATTCCATCTGTAAATTCGTCAGTGTATACCGATGGATGTTGGCCGTTGGTATTTACAGATGAAATTACCGATGAAGTAAAGTTTGTTGGTAAAGGCGACCCTAAATTACCGATATAATTATTTTGTCAGCAATTCCGTTGGTATTAAGTGAATTTTTGGTAGTGAAAAGAATTTGGCACAATAAATTTCGAGCCTTATTTGAAGGCCTTCATGATCTTTGATTGTCATGAAATTTTAACCTAGTAGAAAAGAGGATTTTCAATTTTTTTTTTATTAAAATTTTAGCTCGATCCAACATTTGGATTAAAAATTATACTTGATTTACCAATCTACATCTTGAACTCATCTTAAACTCTTTAAAACCTATAAATCTTAACCACTAATGAAATAATGTAATTAACATTATTATGTCAAGAGGAATGAACACGCCAGTTCCTTTTACTTTTGAAAAACTTGTCCTCGAGTTATCTATCAAAAACTGAAATCTTCCATTCTAAAGGAACAAAAATATAACATTGTAACTAATATATTCATGAAGTACTATGTTTTTGACTTGTGAACTCCAAAATTTAATTTATCATGTGTACATACTAAAACATAATCCATATTAATATTATAATTTATATTTCTATGAAGTTCACTTATAGTTCCTTCCCATATTTTTTTTGCTTCAAACTTGAGTTCATCCATGATCTCCAATACTTTAACCATTGTATGTAAAGAAACTTCAAGATAATCTTTCATAATATATATTTTTAGAAGAATTGTCAGAAATTACCATGTACTCCATGTTTTTTTTTGCAAGATCTTCAGAATCAGTACAAGATACTAATTTAGGAGCCTTCTTGATTTCTTCTTTACCATTAATTGATGAAACATTAACAAGTAGAATAGTATTTGCAGCAGTGTTGTTGGTGTCATTGTTGTGATGTTGAAACTATCTGCTTTGAAAAGACGACACCTTTTCTATAATTTTCTTACTTGCTATTTTGAAAGGTTTAACAAAAAACAAATAATAACAATATAATTGCTTATTTACTCAATATAAAATCTCTTTATAATCATCTTGTATAAACCCCAAAATTAATGATTGTCTCAAATCTTGCCAAGCTGGAATTAAAGACATACCAATACGAGTTCTAAAGTCTAGAAATTCAAATCACCATTCTTTAGCACCATAATAAAGTTTGTGTGCGATAAGTCCTACCTTTTAATGATATGGAACCTTTTTGAAATAAAAGTAAACTTCCAATTCTGTTAACAATGTAATCGATATTTTCTTAAAAAATCCCCTATCATAGAATGTAATATCATTGAATTCAAGAATGGGTATGGGGTTTGGCCTGTTTGGAGGTAAATTTCTAGGCAAGTTCCTCTCCTCTTCACGATCCTTGTTTGCGAAACCCATTAGCTGAGCTAAATCTGTTATGGTTTGCTCCAAGCAATCAAACCTTTGTTCCCTTATGCTCCCAGGCCCGTATATTACATTAGAGGGCCTCCACTCCATCAATTGTGGTTGGTTCAAGTGGTTTGGCACTTGTTCCTCTTAAGTAAGATCTCGAGTTTGAACCTTGTAAATGAAGTACACCATCACTAGGAGAGCTTTATCCCTTAGTGGGCTGACCTGGCTCGACCAGATTAGTTGGGGTCCAGTGGGCTTCTAGATACCAAGGTTTATATATAAAAAAATTACCTCCACTCCTGCATCGCGGAGTGGGTTGCTACCATCTCTGTCCATCAAAAAGACCAACCTGCGCTGATATGTATTGACACGGTGTATAACGTTGATAAAAGCTAGAGTCCTTAAGCCCTAAGATTACAAGCCTAAGCTGTAGAGAAATTTAGAGAAAACTCTATGGTATTTTATAAATTTTGAATAATAGTCTGAATGTGAAAATAAATAAATTAGACATCTCTATTTCTACTAGTTATAAACCTAGAATCCTTTATAGGAAATGATTACTAAATAAAACTTACCTAACTAATATAATCCATATAACATTAGGATTACTAAATAATAAAATACTATTTATGCAACAGTCCAAATTCCAGGATTACACAAGAAGATTATATTATTGAAATTTTATAGGTAGAATTTTTTTTTATATCGGTTTATTTCACATTCTACTGAAATTTCGGTAGTCTCCCCTATATCGGTGGATCTCAAGTTATCGACAATTCATCCTGCACACAATTTAGATTCATTCCATAGTCACCATATATTTATATCGCATCGCAGTCACAACCATTAATAGTCACAATATAAGAATTCCACAGATTCAACTCAACATAGAGTTTTACAACACAAATTAATATTAATAAACTTGATTAGTAACATTAATATTAAAAGCATAAAATAATAGAGGCCTTAAGTCTTGTCGCGGGGTGCGAGTGTCGTGACGTCGTTTGGTGACGGCGGAGGCTCTTGTCGTGCCTCCTGTGTGAGGTGTTGTGTGTTGGGAAGAGTTTTTGGATTTAATCATAAAATTATGATTAATGTTTAGGAGTCGCCACCTAGTATTATGATCACTAGGAACCTATGGTATGCGAGAGTTTGGGTAAGGAACTGCTTGTGCAAGGGAAAGACGCATCACCCCAGTGCACCCTACCTAAGTAAGCTGCATTGTTGTTTGATTGTTTTTTTTCTAAGTTGAGTTTCTATTCGTTGGTCTTTTCATAAGAAAGTCTCTACCTTATTGGGTTAAATCCTAACCGTTCTAAAATCTGAATTTTAGCATTTATTTATTTACACCTTGTATCTTTAATACCTGAAAGTGTACTTTATCATGTAATTTTACTTCCCACAAATATTAAAGTCTACATCTGGACCCTAGAAAACAGGTTGGAAATTTTTTTTTGATATTTTGGCAAAATCCTAATGGATAATCATAAACTGGTTATGATATCCATTTTGCATTTTAAAACGTGAAAAAGATGCAATTTTTGTTTTTATGAAGATAAGCCTGGAAAAATTTTAGGATTTGGCCGTATGTATAAAAACAAAATATTTTTTGTTTTTTTAGAAAAGAGAAATTAATTTAAAATATTTTGAGATTTTTTTGGAAATATTTCGAATTTGTTTTGAAATATTTTGGAGAAAATCGGGTATTTTAATACCAAATTTGTATTTTACAGTGTAAATATACAACCCGATACTATGCAAATGGATAGAAAAATATTTGAGAAAATTGAAATTTTTTTAAAAATGATTTTTGAAGTTTTTTTTTGGATTTTTTGTTTTTTTATCCAGAAAAAAGGGGGCCGAGCCAGACCCAACCACTTGGGCTTGGCCGTAATTGGCCTGGCCCAAACTAGGAGCTAATTAATTAGCTACTGCATGCAGAATTCAATTCTGCATGCAACAATAACGACCAAGAAGAAAGAGGCAAAGCAAGAAGGAGAAAGTTGCCTAGCATGGGGGTCTCAGATGTGATGAGGTGGTTCGGCCGATGGCTCAGGAGGCGTCAGCTGAGGTAATGGTGGCCGGAGTCGGCTGTGGGAGGAAGAAGAAAAAGTTATAGAGGAGAGAGAAAGGATGGAAGGAGAAGAGAGAGAAGGTCACGGTGGCTGCTCTGCCACTGGTGAGGAGCTGGGTTGATTGAAATTATGGTGGTAAAGCCGGTTGTGGTGGTGGAGGTTGGTGCTGATGTTGCTGCTGTCGGTGCTGGAGAAGGAAGAAAACGAAAATGGTGGTGTTGATGGGCTGCTGCCGCTGTGGAGGAAATGGGAGAAGCAATCAGCGGAGAGGGAGAAGTGTGGTGGAGAGGATGGTTGTCAAGCCGACGGTTACATTGGTTGTGGCTGAAGGCACGGTTGAGAAGGAGAAAGGACAGAGAGAGACGACATAAAAAGAAGAAAAACAGGGGAGGTGGTTAGTTTTTTTGCCGAATTTTGACCCGATTTTCTCCTCTCTCAGGCCATGACATCCACCTCTATTTATAGGCGGTAGAAGAGGGAAATCTTGTCTATATTGGGGAAAAATTTCAGCCATTGATTCAGTTGGGAGGGATCCCAACTGTTGGCTCAAAGTAGACATCATGAGTTGTCAAATCCGTAGAAAAAGGCTAACTGAGTTGGCCAATTCAGGCCGGTACCGGGGCCGGTGTCATGTTAATAGGCTTAAACGGACCATACTAGGGGATAAAGGGATGTCGGGTGACCATTTTGGTGCAATTTTGGTGGAGATATGAGGCATTAAATGCACTTTAAAAGTAGCTTACTGAGCTGTCATTTTTGGGCAAAATCGGGGAAGGCAATGAATAGTGACTAGACGATGCGTCGTCTGATCTTCTCTCTGTTTTTTTTTAAAATTAAAAACGGTGACATTTTGGGTTGAATTAGGGATTTTTTGCGGATCTTCAATTTAGTCCTCCCATTTTCGATTTAATGCAATGGTATCCTTAATTGACCATAAACTTTCGATTTAATGCGATTAAGCCCCTGATGAATTTTAATGGGAACCCCGAAGTTACGCGCCTTTTGCGATTTGGTCCTTGGTTTCGAATTTATGCAATTGAATCCCTAATTGACCATTAAACTTTCAATTTCTTCAATTTCACCCCTGGATTTCGCCAATTAAGCCCCTATAGTTTGACGTCTTTTGTAGATTGGTCATTGGCTGTGAATTTTGTCAATTTAACCCCTATTTGACCCCAAAACTTCAATTTTCTTGCAATTTGGCCCTTAATTTCAATCAATTAACTTGGTGAAAATTAAATTTGGTCTCTTAAAATTCCAATCTTCTTAATTAAGCCTAAATTAGGCTCTCAAACTTAATGTTTTTACCAATTAAGCCCCAAATAAAATTAATTTGACCTATTTAAAGTATAATTAAGTCCTTGCACTTAATTAAATCCTTCAATTGGATCCAAATTCATTCTTAAACATAATTAAAATTCAATTTGGCTCATGATTAAATCAAATTGGCCTATTAAAAATTTAATTATGTGATTAAACTTAATTTTTATGCAAATTCATCCAATAATCATTGAATTCGACCTTGAATTTGCATTTTCTTTCTATTTTGGGGCATAATTGGGTACAATTAGGTCTTGAATTTCCTTTAAAATTACAACTGTATTCCCTGGCCTGCTTTCTCCACGTTGCTAACCTTTATTTTATTTTATTTTTATTTTGAATTTTGAAAAAGGTGAATTTTGGGGAATAACCCAGAATTGGGTTATGACAAGTCTCAAGGATTTAGATAAGAAAATACTAACATCACTCAAGTCGCAAAATTATTTACAGTAACATACTTCAAATTCGTTTCATTCTAAGTTCATACAAAAGAAGTAGAAATGCTAACCCCTAATTCATACAAAAGGAATTAAGAACATGAAATTCCTAATTCATACAAAAGAATTTGAAGCATTAATTTTCTAACTCGTGCAAAAGAAGTAAACATCTAGGACACTACTCCTGGCATGAATGAGAGGGACTATAACATCAAAATATGAGAATAAGTATATTAAATAAATAAAATACAACAAATTAATGAAGGGTCACTACTATATGTATCTATGCATACAAGTGCACAACCAATAGGGCATAACATCATTGATCCGTAAAAGAAGAACACACTTGACACTTCCTTTACTACATATAGAGCCTTTCCTTCCACAACCCACTTATGGTTTTCTCTCAATTATTACACATTATTCTTCGTCGGATACATCCATCTCATTATCGTGCCCCAAGTTTTGAGGAGGTCGCTGCTGACACTAATAACTCCTATTAGTGTCATTAGTCGCCCTTACCCGGACCAACTAATCAAATCCTTAGTAACGTCAATACCAATTTAATTGGTCGGTACCATTGACTATTTCCAACCCGAAATAATCAATCAATTCCTTTCCATCTCACTTAGAGGTGTTTCCGGTAATGCCGGTGCCAAGTTCTTTTGACATCATTAACTTCCTCCTTAATTAGAAAGCTAATCAAGTTGTTATGGGATTGTCGATACCGACATTATCCATTGGTATCATTAACTATTCTTGACATAAATAGTTAATCAAGTTCAATGTTGATTATAATTCCATCAAGATCATGCTGATGTTAATAATTTTTGCTAACATCATTAGCCGCCCTATTGGAGATCGACTAATCAAGTCTAAAGGTGGTCGTTTTGGGTTTTTTTCTTTAAATATGTCCTTATTCAAAATCAAGGTCCAAGAGTCTACGACCAAAAATTGGATTTCATTCCACGTTCGTTTCACCACATCTTTCCTTTCTTTAGCCATATTTACAAGTATTGACTCTAACATAAATTTGAATTCAAGGTTTATTATCAATTAAGTAGAGTATAGGCATGGAACACCTACCTACCATCGATGCTTGATTTGTTGTTGTACTCCCCCTGCGGTTCCTCCTAAATTCACAAGTATACCACATTAGTTCATGTCCAATTTTCATTTCGCAAATAGCAAGGCATCAACAACAATATTTACTCTTTACGTTTCATTGTTTTAAATCATTACGCACATCATCAACTTCATTTTTAAATGTGGTTTATCCCCTACCGGAGTCAAGATTCAATGTTACAAAAATTTTGGTGGGAAGGAAACCGGTTTTCTGCCCCTATCGCAGCTAAATCCCCTGTTTTAATAATTCTCATCGAATTTGCCAGTAGAGGTGGCAATTTGACGTTTCCTCATATATTCACCTATATCTAGAGCTTTAGAGCTCCAAATCGAGCGAGATCGGATTCGTTGGAAAGCTAACATCTCAAGATACAATTTCTACGAGAGGTGTTTCCTAAATTTTATCGTTCTGAGGCCCGAATATCCCTTAGAATGTGCATGATGAATCTGCCCAGAATTCATCGGTGATTTCTAAGTGGGTTTTCTGCCAACCTCACTTCTCTTTTCTTACGCTATTTATTTTCTACGTATTCCTACATCTTATGATTCTTTCCATGCTGAAATTATGAGCCATGCCCATGTTCAATAATTAAAACTTACCTAACGAATAAAATCCATATAACATTAGGATTTCTAAATAATAAAACACTATTTAAATTATAAGTCCTAAGTAAATAGAAAAAATAATACAAATATAACAAGGTAAATAAAAACAATCCTGCATAATAACTTTCGAGTCTTATTTAAAGGTCTTTTCAATTTTCAATTATCATGAATTTTTAACTTAGCAGGAAACATGGGTTAACTCGAGTTGTTTTTTTTTGTTTTTTTTAATTATTATTTTTTTAATTTCATCTTTCAACATTGAGTTGATTGAGAATTAGATTACTCATGGGTTATTAAGTTGAGCTGTTGGACTGGGTCGGGTTTTATTGAGGTGTTGTTAACTTATAGTGAATTCCTACCCAGACATGAAATTATACTTTCAATCTTTTTGCCACCCACATTTAAGATGAGGGATGCAGCTGCCATTATAAAAGATATGAAGATCATACCTATTTACATATAAGGTATTAAAGACTATTAATTGCTGATGATTTCTTGATATGACACCGTTTACATTATAAGGATTGTGAGTACTAACAATATCAAATTATGACAACTTTTTTGTGCTTTTATTGCTTAGTATACCTTGCTTAGGATTCTTGCACACAATTGCAGTGGAATATGGTATACAAATGAAAGATCATTTCTTTGACACCATCTGTTCTAAAGAGAAGTTTGCTTCTTTCTATGCAAGAAAAAAAGAGAAGGGCCTAGAACTCTATAAAGATCCAAAGCCTAAAGAAGAGCTCAATTTAAATAGGCCCCTCAAACATCATAGCAATATACAAGAGCTAAGCCAATAGCAGTGACAATAAGCGTGGATGGAAAACCAAACTTCAAATGGCTCCAAAAGGTGATATTATAACTAGGGTGGGCACCAAGAGCTTGTTCACACACAATTAGGTTTGCGGCAGAACCCAATAACGAAAGGTTTCCAGCAACTGTGCTAACCCATGCCAGGATGAGCCAAGCTTTCTTCTCTTTACTGGGAGATATTGCAGTGGCAGAAGCAGCTACCTTTGCTCCAAGCAAAAGAACTTGTAAGCCAAAAATAATTACAGATTAGATTGTTTAGTTTAGGGGATAAAAAAACCAAAATATCTTTTTCAATCTAAAGTCTTGTGATGGTAACTAGATTATTTGTTTTTCTGTTGAAGCAAAAACCGCACACCCAAATTTTTTTAACCATGTTTCAATGAATGATATCTCCTCAAAAGAGAGTGCATGTTTAAGTTTAATAAAAATTGTTTTAAAATGTGGTTGGTTAGTATTTTAAGATAAAAAAAATAAATATAAAAATAACATATATGTGTTTGGATAAAAAAAAGAACAAATATATAAAATATAAATATATCTCTAGAATAATTTTTGAATGAAATTTTATCCTTTTTTAAATAAAAAAGACAAGGAGACATGTTCTTTTTATCCTTGTTATCCTTGTCTTTTCTATTTTCGAGACAGTTACCAAACATTATCTTAAACATGCTCCCTTGAACAAGATCTTCCTCCACCAAGAAACAGAGGTACCAGATGGAGACCTCAATTGTCTACCATGAAGTGATATTAACTGGAAATTACAATTGCCCTTCTATAAGACTCTAAAGCCGTAGTGCTGTAGTTAAATCAAAGGAAGAGAATCAGGGCATCAACTTACCAGTTGGTACATTCGAAGCAACATTTGAGAGAACAAGTATTACAATGGCCAGCACAGCAATCCCACTGGCATGATCGATCCGTGCATGAGGCTCCATCAAGCTCCAGAGACTGCCAGGAATTCCAGTTCTATTGAAGCCCTCAACCGTGATAAACATTCCACAAAAGAATACCAGAAGAGAGTATGAAACCTGATCCAAGCAACTACGGGTAAGTAGATTTTACTGCATGGAAGTATTACAGTTGATGAAAAGATATTTAGGAAAGCAAACAGAATTTTTGTGAAAGACCTGTTGATTTACCTTCTGTAGGCAAGGCCCTGCATCTTCGAAATCAAGAATCGCAAAACTGAGGGCTGCTGTGAGTGCAGTCCAAGACATGTCCAAACGCATTAGAAAAGCAACCAGCATTCCAACAGTACCAAGGTAAATACACAATCTCTTCCATCTATTCAGCAGGCCTTTACTTTCTTCAGTGGACTGTTGCGGCCCGGACTCTGAATCTTCCTGAACAATAATTTCATACAAAGCATCTTCTTCTTCCTTAACATCAGATAACAACCTCCAAAACATGCATATAAGAATTAAAGCATTCACAAAGACACCCACAAGCACCGCGGGAAGAAGTCCCAATACGAATTCCCCAAAAGAGATGCCACTTTGAATAGCAATTATCAAGTTTTGAGGGTTGCCGATTGGAGTTGCAGAGGATCCAATATTCGAACTTGAAGCCAACCCAAGCAAGAAAGGTTCGGGTCGAATATTGTTTTGTCTAGCAATCTTTAATATGAACTCAGTGAGAAAGAAGCATGCGGTGTCATTAGTGAACAGAGCACTTGAAATGGCAGAAACAATGCAGATCCGGCAGAGCATGTCCTTCGCACCCCAACTCTTCCATGAGAACAAGACTCCCAAGTGCTTGAACATGTCTGCTCTTTCAAGATAGATGCTTACAACCATGGTTCCAAAGAGAAGGCCCAGTACAGGGAGGTTGATGGCAGAATATGCTTGCTCAGGGGTGATGACTTTGAAGATAACCATAAGAATTGCCCCGAGGATGGAACCTGCTGTCCTTCCAATGGGTAAGAAAGGAACTGCTGGGAAAACTGCCAAAATCCAAAAGATTGCGAAGGCAACTGAACCTAAGACAACCTTCTTAAACGAACCCAGAGCCATTTCTGTAACTTACAAGATTATGCTTGTTTGTGAGCTACCACTTAGCAGACCTCCACCTTTGCAACTTCAGATAAATTACTGGCTCTGAAAGAAGAAGATATCACCCTGTAGCTCAAACAGTATTTGCAACCAACTGAGAAAAGAGTAAAACTACAAATTTATTAAGAGCTAGTGAGATGGAAGTTATTAAAAGTCTTTTAAAAAATTCCGAAAAGGATTCTGGAACCAGAAAGATCAATGAGTTCATCTGAATATTTCCACGATACGTTTAAAAGACGCATCAGAATGGGAGGCTAAGAAATGGATTGAAGATGCTGGATATTTTCTATTCTGAAGCAGTCAAATCAGCCGAAGACATTTCAGAACAAGCAAACGATTTCCAAAATAACCTTTAGCATGACATTCCATGCTGAAAATGTAGTAGTTTTTGAGCAAAAGGGAAATGCGTGGTCCTAGAGCACATATCTTTTTCCTAGTTGATATGGAGGTTATTAATTTTTTTTTTAAAATTCCAATAAGGATTGTGGAACCAGAAAGATAAATGAGTTCATATGAATATTTCCATGATACGTTTAAAAGACGCATCAGAATGAGAGGCTAAGAAATGGATTGAAGATGCTGGATATTTTCTCTTCTGAAGTAGTCAAAGCAGCCGAAGACATTTCAAAGCAAGCAAACAATTTCCAAAATAACCTTTAGCATGACATTCCATGCTGAAAATCTAGTAAATGCGTGGTCCTAGAGCACATATCTTCTTGCTAGTTGATATGGAATTTGGATCATGCGCAACCAGCGGGAAATATGCTACTGAGACATCATATAACAACGTTAACAGTTTAGGACTTGTGTGTGCAGGTGAACCTATGGGGTGGGACCGTTTTCAGATATTTAAACATTATATCTGGAAATTAATAGCATGCAAGCAAGTAGTGAAGTTGACATATTCTCCAGCTAAGAAATACTGCCTTAAGAGACTCTACATACCTGATCCTTGCATGAACGCACACTCTTGATCCTCGTAACATCACCAACACGAATACATGGCTCTAGGAAAATAGAGTCACCATATGAGCTTGGCTTGTTCAGCTTCCAACTTCTCGACAGGGAGTCTTAAAGCTGCTGCAGGTTCCCACTGAGCAATCTCTTTGGAGCAATTATGTAAGCTCACAGTTACTCTGTCAACCTAATTGAACACTGGAGTTCTGTCTTGCTCCAAAGAAACTCAAACTGGAACAAAGTGAGATAAGCAAGCAAATTAAATCCTTGGATAAAAGATAGTGAGGGGTTGGGGATTTGCTCTCTACACTTCCAATGCCGGTAAGCGCAGTGCGGATTTATATACAGGGAAAGGCAAGAGAGTAAATAAATTTATGCCATAAGAGGAAGACTATAAAAGGAGAAGACGCCAAGAAGAAACACATACAGTGAGTAAGACTAATTAGGTAATGTATATGATTACTTTTTAAATTGTATTTTACTTATAAATGTATTAAAATATTTTTTATATATTTTTTAAAATTTAGTTTTGATATTACAACATCAAAACAATTAAAAAAACACATAAAATAAATTAATTTAAAATAAAAAATAAAAAACCTTTAAAAATACTATTAAATTACAAAAATAATCACTACAATAATATCTGTTTGTTTTAATGTCGTGACTGCGTTTTGCTTCATGCACATTCTTCTACACGTATTATCATTTGTCTTTAAATGATTCGTTAACTTCGTTTTTAATTCCAACACAACTAACACTGATCCAACATGTTTGAAGCAATGATCTATGTTCTAATTTGTGTTAAAAAAAGTATACTTTACTTTCAAATTAACATTTTCTTTGAACCCCACATCTAAATTTTTTTAACCATGTTTTAATGAATGATACTCGAAATAGAATGCATGTTTAAATTGAACAAAAAATATTTTAAAACGTGATTAATTAGTATTTCAAAATAATAAATATAGAGATGATAAATATATATTTGGATGAAGAAATGAAGATAAAGATATAAAATAAATATATTTATATAATTGTTTTAGAGTGAATTACTTATTTTTTAAATAGAAAAGACAAAGAAACATGTTTCTTTTATTCGTATTATGTTTGTCTTATATATTTTCGCGACAATTACCAAACATTCATTATCTTAAACTTGCTTCCTTGAACGAGATTTCTCCCCCCCACTCCCAACCAAACCCTCTCCTCCAACAACAAACAGAGGAAACAGATGGAGACCTCAATTGTCTACCATGTGATATTAACTGGAAATTAATATTTCCCTGAACACGTTTACAAAGACGCATCAGAACGAGAGGCTAAGAAATGGATTGAAGAAGCTGGATATTTTCTCTTCTGAAGCAGTCAAAGCA
>Ga0325405_1005562_pt1 | contig 12796 bp, 5 predicted proteins | sample PopdelMetagenome_21_FD_205663 | JGI IMG/M metagenome (GOLD analysis project Ga0325405, IMG submission 205663) | Populus deltoides microbial communities from Bellville, Georgia, United States - Xylem-Control-R2 | ecosystem: Host-associated > Plants > Phyllosphere > Stem > Wood/Secondary xylem... | reverse complement strand
CAGATTCCACATGCAGCCCCTGTGATTGGCACGACCACGGACAACGTGGTGCTACTGGTGTGACTAGTCAAGAGTATGAGGGAAATAGGTTGTGAACAATATATGGGGGAACAAGATGCAGAGATAGCCGAGAGATGGATTAGGAAGGTAGAAAAGACCATGATTCAAATAAGCATACTGAGGGTTTGAGGGTAAATGGTGCAACCCAGTTACTGTCTGATAGGGCCATGACATGGTGGGAAACAATTTAGTTGAGGCGTGCAACCGAGACACTAACTTGGAGTGACTTCATGATAGAGTATGAGAATCAATTTTATTCTAGGTACCATCGCAAGGTGAAGGAATAAGAGTTCTTGGCATTAAGATAAGGTGATATATTAGTGTTGCAGTACGAAAAGAGGTTCCATGATCTCTCATTGTTCGCCCCACACTATGTGCCGACAGAGGAACATATGATTGAGAAGTTGAGAGATGGTTTGCGACAGGATTTGAGACAAGGATTGATCGCCTTGCGGTTTAAATTCGTGAGGGAGTTGATTGAGGTTGCACAAGCTCTAAAGGCTTGTATTGGAGAGAGCCAAGGGGGGCATCAGGGTATGGGCAAAAAGAGAGATGGGGACTATTTCAGTTGCAGACCACCACTTCCAAAAAAAGGGAAAAGTGTAGTGTTTGAGCAAAACAGGAAAAAGGGGAGCTTGATGTTACCACCCCACCAACGATCAGGTGAGAGAGTGATGGTTGGGCAGTCGCACTCAAGGGCAAACTCTGTAACGGGGACCGGTGACCGCAAGGGTGTTGACTCTCCTTTTTATATAAAATATGGACAAAAACACCCTGGGGACTACTCAATTTCCCCCGGACGATGCTTTGTGTGTAAAGGAGAAGGTTATAGGTAGAGGAACTACCAGTATCTGGGTCAAGGGTGTCATTACTGTGGTGGAAGAGGTCATTACAAGAGGGATTGCCCCAAAAGGAACACTAGACAAGTATAAAGCCATAGGCAACCGGGTCAAAGCCACCAACAGTCAGTCATCGTGAATACGCTAGTGAGATCTTCTCAATCAGGAGCAAACTCCAGTCGAGGGAGACTGAGGGCATAAAAGATCGAACCCCGGGGAGGGTCTTCCACCTGACACAAGAGGAGGTCAGGGTTGGATTGGATGTGGTGGTAGGTACACTACTAATGGATAATTTTAATATGCATGTGTTGTTTGACCCGGGTGCCACCCACTCATTCATTGTTAGGAGAATTGTCACTAAATTGAGAAAGGGAGTATAAATAGTACAGAAGGGGTTTGTAATTAGAACTCCAATAGGAAACATGGTTGAAACAAATATTTTATATGTGGATGTGGGGGTTAGTCTATCTGGGTATGAAACAGAAGTAGACTTGATTCCCTTAGAGTTGCATGATTTTGACATAATCCTAGGCATGAATTGGTTGAGTAAATACAAGGCTTTAATAGATTGTTATCCTAAAACTGTTACATTCCAAACACCTGAGGGTGAGAGGATGATTTTTGAGGGAGAAAGAATTCTCAAACCGATCGCTTTAATATCGGTTATAACAGCCCAAAGACTTCTAAAAAAAGGATGTATGGGATACCTCATATACATCTTAAACTCTGATGATGGAGGTCCACAACTTAAGGATATTCCTGTGGTGAAGGAATTCCCAGTTGTGTTTCCTGAAGAACTACCAGGACTACCCCCAGAGCGAGAGGTAGAGGTGTCTATAAACATTTTTTTTAGAGTCCCACCCATAGCCCAACAACCGTACTAGATGGCTCCAGCAGAATTGAACGAGTTAAAGACTCAACTACAGGAATTATTAGATAAAGGGTTTATACGACCTAGTAATTCTCCTTGGGGAGCACCAGTTCAGGAATTGTTAGATAAAGGGTTTATATGACCTAGTAATTCTCTTTGGGGAGAACCAGTCCTATTTGTTAAAGACTCAACTACAAGAATTGTTAGACAAAGGGTTTATATAGCCTAGTAATTCTCCTTGGGGAGCGCCGGTTTTATTTGTAAGAAAAAAAGATGGAACCCATAGACTTTGTATTGACTATCGACAGTTGAACAAAATAACAATAAAAAAAAACATATATTACCTCAGATAGACGATTTGTTTGATCAATTAAAGGGAGTGCGGACATTTTTGAAGATAGATAGAGATTATGGTACTATCAAATGAAGATTAAAGAAGCGGATGTAGCAAAGATCGCATTTAGAACCCGTTACGGACACTATAAGTTCTTGGTGCTACCGTTCGGGTTGACGAACGCCCCAACCCTCTTCATAGACTTGATGAATCGGGTTTTCCAACCATACCTTGATAAGTTTGTGGTGGTATTCATTGATGATATACTGGTGTACTCGAATTCTTTCGAGGAGCACGAAGAACACTTGAGACAGACCTTACAAACCTTGAGAGATCACCAGTTATATGAAAAACTGAGTAAATGTGATTTTTGGCTAAAGAGAGTGACATTTCTGGGACATGTCATTTCAGCCTAAGGTGTTTTCATAGACCCCCAAAAAGTCGAAGTAGTCTTGAAATGGGAAAGGCTGACTTCGGTCATTGAAATACGTAGCTTCCTAGGACTTGCAGGATACTACCAGAGATTTATCGAAGGTTTTTCCTTGATTGCAACCCCTTTGACCCAGCTAACTAGGAAGAATAAGAAATGGGTGTGGTCGGAAGAATGTGAGAAAAGCTTCCAAGAATTGAAGAGGAGGCTCACCACTGCTCTAGTGTTAACCCTTCCCTTAGGGACTGAGGGTTTTGTGGTCTATAGTGATGCCTCGGGGAAGGGATTGGGGTGTGTTTTGATGCAACATGGGAAGGTGATCGCCTATGCATCAAGGCAGTTAAAGACTCATGAGGTGAACTACCCGGTGCACGACCTAGAGTTGGTTGCTGTAGCATTTGCCTTCAGGATATGGAGAAACTATTTGTATAGGGCTCGAACCTAAATTTTTACTGATCATAAGAGCCTGAAGTATCTGATGTCGCAAAAGGAGTTGAATATATAAGGAAGACCTAAATTCAAGATCTACAACTCTAGATATGACCCAATTACCGAACAGTGTTCCAGTTTGGACTGAACCAACATTTCTTTTCTTAGTTTGGCCCTCTCCTTTTCCTTTCAATTTTCGTACTTAAACTCATCAATCAATCATTTCATTTATATGATAGGCCTGCATTTAAGATTAACATTTACCATCAATTAAAGGTATCTTATGGTATCAGACTTGTTATTATAAAACATGCTTTAGTTAAGGAGTTATTGATATTTCAAGTGCAAAATGATGATATAAAACCTTGATAAAAATGAACTTTTAAATACTAATCAATAAGCTAGATTCTCCTCATGTTGTGCATGCGATGGTCCTGAAACAAAATACATATTATTGAAACATAAATATCACAATAATATAGTAACACAAATATCCAACAATTTAAAAAAGCAAATATGCATTCATATTTTATTCATTTTTCCCATCTGGTTTTCATTGAAAACTCTTTCTCCTTCAACTACTAAAAGCCGTTTCTTCTTTCATTATCAACCTCCATTCAAGATTTCATACGATCAACCATGATTATTTCCGCTTAACACATTACCGATACCAATTTCACTGGTATCATTATCACCCCGTAGGAGTCGATGCAAGGTGATCCCCTTACCCAGGATCCTAACATACACTAAATGTATGCTAGTCAATACATGTTGATCCCTTTACCCAGGATCCTAACATACACTAAATGTATGCTAGTTAATGCCCCATATCACACTTCTCATATTTCCTTTGACAATGATAATTTCATCACTTGACAATTCACACAACATCCTTTCACCTTGAATACTATTCCAGATATCGACATCATTACACAAAATTTTCACATTTCTTATTTAAGGATATGTTTTACAACAATCATATCAACAACTAGTAAATCTTTCTTTCAATCATTTCTTTCTTTATATTTTACATTTTTTTCTCATTACACCCATTAATGTTGTCATTCTTTATCCAACCATAGTTATCATTCCCTTCTTTATATTTGAACTGTTACTGTTTAAATCTCGAACTGTTACTGTCCAACTATTACTATCTAGATCTTGAACTCTTACTATACAACCGTTACTGTCTTGAACCGTTACTGTCTAGGCATTGAACTATTACTATCTTGAACCGTTATTGTCTAGGCATTGAACTGTTATTATCCAATTGTTATTGTCTAGACATTGAACTGTTATTGTCCAACCATTACTGTCTAGACATTGAACTGTTACTGTCTTGAATCGTTACTGTTTAGGCATTGAACTGTTATTGTCCAACTATTATTGTCTGAACTCTCCTTATATTTGTAACTATATCTAAAGTTCTAGAACTCCGTTTTAAGTGAGATTGGTCTCGTTCGAAAGCTAAAACATGAGAATACAAGTTCTCTGAAGGAAGGAGAACCCAGTTCTGCCCCTAAAATAGTCAAAATTGCTCATTAACAAATCAGACTTACTGCCCTATAGGTTCTGTCATGAACAGTCTCAGTTGATAACCTATAACTGGAGTTCTACAACTCCAAATTGAGAAAGATCAATTTTCTTAGTTAGCTAACATCCAAAACTATTCTATGAAGGAACCTGGCCTTACTTCCCTCATCCTCCTATCCAAAATCTTACCGAAAGTGAGGAGATGAGTTTGTACAGATTCATCACCCTCTTCCCTTCACATATAACTTTCACAAACTACCTTTTCTAGGTAAATTTATCATGGTTTCACGTCCTCAATCACATACCACACATGAATTAACTTAATTTTAACAACAAATACTATTTTCCCTAATTCAAGTCTAAGAACCCAAATCTATAACTCAACATCAAGGCATCAATTCATTATCGAATTGGAAATGAATTATAAGATCATGTTTAGAATACCTTACCTGGTACGAATTAAGGTTTTGATCTTCAACTAGTTGAAGATTTTCAACTCCCTCTTTTCTTTTTTAATGACATTCGACCCTCCTTTCTCTTCTTATTCAATTTTCTTGTTAATCCCTTGCCCACAAGTGTTTATTCCATCTATAAATCATTAATTTTGGATGGGTTCTTGAAATTTTGGTGTTTCTCTCTTGATTTGTAAGGATGGATACAAAAATTCTCTCTTTTCTTTCCTTATGGTTGCTGTAGATTTTTGGTGAAAAGACGAGTATTTATGCTCTATAATTTTTTTTATTTGCAATTAGGCCCCATATTCTTTAAGTGTATTATTTTTTGCCCCCATATCCTTTCTTTTTATAATTAAGCTATACCTCTTTTCATTTCTTATAATTTCTGATGTGAACCCTAGCGGAATTTAATGGTATTCACGACCCCAAGATCAATCCAACCCAAGTTTGTTGAGAGTTGAATGAGCTTATCACATTGGAAGACTTGCTCCAAGGCAACAAGACTATAAACCAATTCGATCACAATGCCTACACCTGAAGACGAGCAAATGAAGTATAAATTCACAACAAATAATGGTCAATTCTTTGAAGAGTTGAAAGTTCAATCAAGAACTAAGATTGAGCAACCAAAAGTCGTCTACAATGCTAAAAGTATCATCAAAAGTCTGACCTAAAATTATTTCTAAAGAGTATTTAAACTCCAAGCCAAAACCCTAATTTCCCTAATGGGTCTCACATAAACCCAATTTAAATAATAATCAACCCAAGCTAAAACTATCCCAAATTAATTAAAATTAAAAAAATAAACAAGTCTAAAACCCAAACAAATTGTCTCCTCTCAAAATAAATAAATTTTGACAGCCCAACTAATTAAATAAGACAAGTTCGTTGTTTCCAGCCCAACTAGAATCACATCAAAATTCAATTTGTAGCTCCAGTTATGACCAAACAAGTAATGAAAGGTCAAACTGTTTGAATTTAGTCTTCTTCTCCCAATCCTTGTGTAATGGTCTTGGTTCCACCAACAAGCCCCTCTTGAACAAGAATCATATTAATCAAGGCTTGCTCTTTATTATTACAAATCCTCTTGAAGTCCACCTTAGCCCATGTATCTTGAAGAAGTCCATTGAAAGCTTTTTTGAACTTCTTAGCCCTAAGCCTAGTAACTGGAGCAACTGGAACCTCCAATTGATAATTTGATGGTTGGATCGCATCAATTTCACCCCACAACTTTTAGTTTAGTTTATTTTCTTTAATTTAATCCAGCCCTCAACATTTCTGGGTTAATTTATAATGTCTTGAAATATTTCATTCATAAATTTATGTTCAAAAAATTTCCGAGTTCCCGTTTAAATTTAAACCTATGCATAAATTTCTTTACTTTTATTCTCCATTTATTTAATTTGCAATTTACGAAACCTTTATTTTTTTTTTCTGAGGTATACATTTATACACTTAGAAGTGTAGAAAGATGAGTGTCATTGACCTGAACGTTTTATATTAAGAGTCATGATAAAAAAAACCAATGGAATCTTATGGCCCAATATAGGACCTAGAAAGATTATCAATTCTACAACCATCTAGGCTCGACATGTAGTTGAGCCCAGGGATATTGGGTCATCACCTTACCTTTGACTCTTTTTAAAAATATATAAAACATGTTGATCCATCACTTTGGAATTTAACAAATTGATGTAATTGAAAAGGAAAGATAATTCTAGTAGTAGTTGTGCCAAATATTTTTGTTTATGGTTTGATACCTAGATTCTTCTATTCACCTGTCATTTTTAAAAGCATAGCTGTAGATCTAATCAAAATCCCAATTTATTAAGTCATTTGTGAATCCATTGAATTAGTGAAATAGGTCAATTATGGTAATATATATATTAGTCTAGGTAAGTTGATAAAATAGATTGTTAATAAAAAAACATTAAGATTAAAATTATAAGCAATTTGATCTTTTTCTATGTTTTTTCTTCAAAGTCAACATTTTACTTGGATTTTAACCATATCAATTTGAATCAATTATTTATTCCATTTAACTTCAAATCCAATTTAAACTAGACACTAGTTTTTGGATTTTTCAAGTTAACCTGATAGATAGCTTAAGTTTTACAACTATAATAAAAATCACTCTTAGAATTTTACTAGATAATTCCCCACGCTACGCTACAATGAGACCAAGATTTTTTTACATGTAAAAAACTAATGCCTATGTAAAGGAAAATTAATTGACAATGTCATTAAACCCAACTTAGTGAGTCAAAATTTAAACTTTTCGGTCAGACTCTTTACATAACTAGAGCTTCAAATTAAACTGTATAGGAGTTGTTCTGGTAGAACCCGATCAACTTGGCTGGTTAAAAATAACTTAGACGACTGGTAAAAATATGGTTTGACTTTAATAATATTTTTATGATAACGTATTTTCTTAAGAAATTAGCGAAATGACAATACATTGGATAAACCAGGTCAACTCGTTAAAGTCGTGACCTAGATCATGAACATTATTGAGATTTAATAACTTAGTTTTTTTTAACTATTTTTTATTTAATTATATGATAATAAAATAGACGCTTACAAAACCAAGCACCAACTCAAAATCAAGATGCTTTTCTAAAACCATGATAAGATAAAATAAGTATGGATTAGGTAATTTTTTAAATTAGTTTATGTTAACTTTTTAAATTTTCAAGTAAAATATGATATGAATTAAGTAATTTTTTATAGGAAAAATCATTGTTAACACCATATAGTTTAGTCTATATTATGATTACCCACTATAGTTTAAAAAATTACCATTTATATCTAAAACTTGGTACTAGTGTTAACACTTAACATCCCCTCAAAAAATGTCTAATTATTTATAATATTACCATTATTTTTAATTTAATAGCTAAAGAGCTCTTTGCAATACTAATATTACAACTTTGCCAAAAATTAAAAAGAACTAAATTTTGCTAATTCATTAAACACTTTGTCTCAATATAAAATCAACCCAATTTTATAATTTTCATTAATATAAATAGAATAAAATTGAAGAGTGTTATGCCAATAAAAAAATCAGATTCCAAATTAATGACCAGTTATTGGGAAAGAGAGTCCATACAAGGCTAGCTAAAGTCTATGTAGTCCTTGTAAGCTATCATGAAAATTAAGCAATTACAGTTCTTATTAAGCAACATTACTTTTAGGTTTTTTATCAAACACCCCATTTTCATCATCCAAACACCCACATGTAGCATATAAATCAGCCAAAGTAGTGCAAACGTAGACATTAGATTCAAGTCGAGTGTTTTAATGTAAAACTAAATCTCTCTTCCTTCATCACTACATTTAGAGTCAAACATTCTTCGAGAACAAAAGGGAAGGTGAATTTGTTGGGTGTGATACCATAACCCATTATTTTACATACAAATCAATGGCTTCTTCAAATGGACCATTCCAATCATAAGCCCTTATCAATAAATTCTATAAAACAACTTTTTTTAATCTTTGGGAATTTTATCAAATAAATGATGTGCAATTTTGAGTTCATTAAAACCATAACCATAAATTACAAAAAAAATAAAATTAGCTTCAACCAAAATTCATAACTAGCATTTTTTTAAAAAAGAAAAACATAAAAACCATCCTATGATCAACCCAAATCAGCAACACCAATTATAGAAAATATAACCCTAAAAAAAGAATACAACCCGTTTCAGGTATAAAAAATGAAAGCTTAAAACATCCATTTTTAGCATAAAATTAATTCAAAATCTACACTTCCACTCTAATGATCATTAACCACAAAATCCAAAGCCATGAAATACATAAAACAAAGAAAGAGTCAACCTGTTTGGAACCAAATCATATGTGGTATTTGACATATAATTTAAATTTAATTGATAACCTATTATAATTCTTATATTTGAGATAAATACTAAACCACATAATTGAATTTAATTATATTACTTGGAATATCTATGAAAATAAATTAAATTAACAATATTGACTATTTTGCTCGTAAATTATTTATTTTTGTTACAAAAATCTTTTTTAAGAAAAAAACAATGACCCTTATATTTACCAATTCTTAACTAATATTCTTGTAATATTTTTACCACTTTTATGTTAATTTTCTAGTTTAGCTCTAGCATTCGAGCATTAAACCACCTTGAATTTTCTTACAATATCAAAGAAAAGTTTGAAAGTTCATTGTGGCACAAGTGATATTGAGAAAGTGATTTTGAGAGAAATGAATCTAACATAGTATATATCATTTAATAAAGTAACCAGCTACTGAAATATTAAAGCTCATTCATCCATTAAAAGAAATAAAGCATGTTCAGCTTGCTTAAAAAGATAGTGCAACCAACTCCAACATTAACAAGACTATGGAAAAATATTATGATGTGATCCTAGCTACGATATCAAAGGATTCATTAGGAGTGTCCATTTGATTTATTATAAGGCCTAAAACGAAATGGATCTAAGAGAAATTCAATGAGCTAAGTCAAGAGGCTTGAGTTAAAAAGGTTCAAATCTTTTTGTGTGGACCTTTATCTACTTTTTAGGTCATATAGAAGCTACATGAAGATTTTGGATGCTATTGTAATTGGGTTAGAAACTAGAATTCATTACCTTTCCAACGATATATGGCAGGCCCGCTAATTCATCTAGACGAGAGAGAACAACATGTTTAAAGTTGAGCTTAGAATCTGCCAGCAAAGTACGAAAACAGAAAAGACATTATGTCATTAAGAATTATAGATTCCATTAACAGGGGTTTTCTTATTTGGTTCTTGATTGAACTACACTCTTCAAAGAATTGACAAATATTTATTGTGATTTCATAGTTCTTGTGCTCGTCTCCAAGTGAGGACATCTTATTATAATCTTGGTGCCTTGGGGTAGGTCGTATGTCAAGCTCAATTATCAATTTTAAAGTCTAAATTAGAATGATATTGGTTCGCGAATTCAATAAAATTCTGCTCATGCTCTCAATAATTGGTACCAGTGTAAGGTCTAATCTCAAGTTATATCCCTTTTAATTCATTCCTTTATTTTTCTTGATTACTTGCCATAAAGTTTCACCTTCTTGAAAAACAAACCCTAGTTCTTATGTTTCTTAATAATTGCCAAACACATACTTTAATAATTGTGTGTTCTTGATTTTTCTTGATTGATTCATCTAATTGGCAAAAGAAATTGCAATACCATTAATTTTTTTTTGAGTTTGCTGGAATTCAATAAAAAAATCAAAAGTTTTGAAATTCCTAGGGTTGGCCGAATATACATCATTAAATTTTGATCACTAGGCAAGTTTCTTAAACCTTGAATCTTGAATCTTTATTCATTCTTGATTGTGTTTCTTTAATAAATTAGGGTAGATTAGTTGTTTTCTTTAGTTTTTTTATTATCTTGATTTAATCTTTATGTTCTTGATAATTCTTGCTATAGTTAGTTGTTTCTTGATTTTTATTCGTGTCTTCTAATCATTATTACATTCACACATATTTACATTGCTATTTGTAAATTTGTCTTCGTAGTCTTGTTTTGCTAGTTTCATAATTTTCTTGATTCTTGAGTCTTTTCAGAATTATATTATAAGATCACTATGAAATTTGGTTGATAAGTGTTAGTATCGTTAAGAACTGAAGCTAATAAAATTTGTGTGGAAAAAGACAAAGTGAACATATTAGAGTGAAAACCTACAAATTTATGTGAAACATGAAAGAGTGAGATATTATTTTTATTTCATCTAACGGTTTCTTGCAGGTTATAAAAAAAAGTTAGTTGAAAGTGTTGCCCAAAAGAAGCGTGAAAAGTGAACTTAGAATCGCAACAATACATAGACATTGTTTTAGGGACATTTTGAGTAGATTTGAGAAATTAGAGACTAGGGTTGATAAAGGGTTGAAAAGCTTTAGTAAAAAGGGAAAATTAGCTAAAGAAGACTCGAAGAAAGTTGTATCACCTCTTGAAAAAGTTATAGTTGAAAACTTTGATGAGAAGACCGAGGATGATGAGTTTCTTCATGGTGGTGGTTCCCATACATATAGAAACAAACTTCATAAGAGTTGGCCAAAGAGAGGAAGCAATCGACCAAGTGTGAAATTTGATCATACAAGTTGTTCTGATGTCTATATTGATATGGAAAAGAATTTGGGTAGTATAAGATGAGGATTCCAACCTTTCAGGTACAAGTAGATCAAAAAGCTTATTTGGAATGAGAGAGAAAGATGGACATCAAATTAGTAGTTAAGGAGTTTATTGATTACGCTTTGGTTTGGTGGGACAATTTCGAGAAGGATAAAAGGAGGAATGAAGAAAGGCTGTGAGTACATGGGATGAGTTGAAAGCAATTATGAAAAAGAGTTATGTTCCCAATTATTACTTTAGGGAATTATTTAATACGGTGTCGGGGCGACGTCAAATGACAGGCTAAGCCTCCTAAGAGTATGTTGGAAAGGAAAGAGGTCTGGGTATATTCATAAAATTATGATTATAAAATTCAGGAGTCGCCACTTAATATTATGGTTATTAGGAAACATATGGTTTGCAAAAGTCTGGGTAAGGGACTGATTGTGCAAGGGAAAGATGTATCACCCTCAGTGCACCCTACCTAAGATAAGTTGTATTGTTGTTTGATAGTTTTTCTAGGTTGCGTTTCTCCATTAGTCTTTTTGTAAGGTTCAAGACAAATCTTTCTTCATGAGAGAGTGTTTACCTTACTAGGTGAAATCTTAATCGTTCGAAAATCCAAATTATAGCATTGCATTTATTTTGCACTTTGTATCTTTAATACTTGAGGGTATATTTTACAATGTAATTTTATACCCCCAAGTATTAAAGTCGATAGCTAAATCCTAACACTTTAAATATAAAATAAACAAAATAATTAGTGAAGGATTTTTGATATTTTGCTCAAACCCTAACGGATAATTATAAACTGGTTATGATATCCATTTTACATTTCAAAACATAAGAAAGATGCAATTTTTTTTTATGACAATATGCTTGGAAAACCTTTAGGATTCAGTCATATGCATTAAAACAAAATATTTTTTGTGTTTTTTTTTTCAAAAGAGGAAATTAATTTAAAATTATTTTATTTTTTTAAATTTCAAATTTTTTTAAGAAACGTTTTGGAGAAAAACTGATTATTTTAATACCGAATCTATACCTTACAATATAAATATGCTACTTGATAAAATGCAAAATTAGTAGAAAAACATACAAGAAAATCACAAATTTTTTTAAAGGACTTTCGAAAAACAAAATTGGAATTTTTTATATTAATATATTATTATTAAATATATTAGGCTGGGCCGAGACAGGTCTAGCCCGACTCAATCGAGTTGGGCCGACTATCAGCCTAATATATTTCTCTCTCTCTTTTTATTGGGTTGAACCCATCCTAACCATCTAGGCTGGGTCGGGTAGGGTCTAGCCCAACACAGCTTAATCACTCGCCCAACCTCATGACTAAGATGCATTATGAATAGTAGAACGTGAATAATAGAACATGAATATTAGTTCATGTTTTACTGTTCATATACAGGAAGATAGTAAAAGGATAGGTGAAGAAGAAGAGAAAGGGAGGTTACTTGGTGTATAGGAGAGGAGCTGCTGGTCCAGGAGGACAACATGAGGTTGGTGGCGTTGATGGAAGAGGTGGTGGCGAGTGTTGGTTATAGAAAGGAAGTTCACAAAAAATATTCATGTGGGAAGGAGGAGTTGTAACCAACAGGGGAGAGGTTATGGCTTTAGTGGTTGGTCATGGAGGTGTTGAGGGAGGAGTGTGGTGGCTGCTGATGGTTGAGGAGGTGATTTCCCTCCCTTTCAGGCCATGAAATC
>Ga0325405_1005558_pt1 | contig 12800 bp, 9 predicted proteins | sample PopdelMetagenome_21_FD_205663 | JGI IMG/M metagenome (GOLD analysis project Ga0325405, IMG submission 205663) | Populus deltoides microbial communities from Bellville, Georgia, United States - Xylem-Control-R2 | ecosystem: Host-associated > Plants > Phyllosphere > Stem > Wood/Secondary xylem... | reverse complement strand
AAAAAACACTTATATATGTATATAAATTATAGTGTTCATATTATTTTATTTAAAAAATATTTAAAATCTTGTATTGAAAAACTATGAAGAACCTCTGTAATGCATTTTTTAAATTTAGTATAAATTTGAAAATCTGGAAAACTAGTTTTCTAATTTCCTTGGTGGATATATATTGCTTCTGAACATAAAAATAAACAGGCCTAAATATCGTGCGGAGAAATGAGGATTAATCATACAATTAGTGTTTGTACTCTTAATTAATATTGCCGTTTACTATTTTTATTGGTTGGTTTCTTTACTCAATAAATCTTTTTAATTTGGTCCCTCCATTAAATTGTAGTCCAATTCTTTGTGAATTCCTGAGACATTTTATCTGGCGCATCAGGTTCCGTTTCAAGAATTGATAGTAATAAGTTGAACGGAAGGATTATATTAAGAAACATGTTGGAGTAGAGGGGCAACATGAGAATATCAAAGACTATAGGGACCAGATATGCGGTTTCCCATAAAACAGGAATAAATAAATAAAAAAGAAAGATAGGGTTGTTAGGGAAGTATAAAAATCAAGCGGGGGGTTGTAATAGTAATAAAACTGGAATAAATACTGTAGTTGCGTTTTAATTCTTTACTGACAGGTCCTGACATAGGCTACTGTCTCCTCCGTTCTTTAGCTGGTCACTCCTCCATTCATCGCCTCCCCTCTCCTCCCCTCCGCCTGCGCTTTCCTCCCTCTCTTAGAAAATCGACAAATTCGAAATCAAACCCTCAATAAAACCCTACCCCTTACCCAAATTCAAAAATCCTAATTTCTCACATCTCTCCATTTTCAATTCCTCTCTTCCACCCCCCGAAACCCTAGAATAAAATATATAATTCCAGATTTCATGTTTTATTTTGTTCTTCTAATCCTCAGTTTTGATTTTCGCGATTGGCAGGAATGAAGAGAGAGCTAGGTTTTGCGAGTTCACTCGGTCGGACGACCCAGTCGAGTTCCTCATGTGTTCAACTATCTGACGATGATCTCAATAAGAGGTTCAAAGTTACTAAGGTAAATGGTTTCATTGTCTATACTCGAGGAAGGAAGACTAGAAACAACAACAACAACAACAACAATCATGGTTGTGATAAATTAATTGCGGCGGAGGATGATGATAGACATATTAAGAGAATTAAGAGCTTAGAGGAATCGAAAATTGATGTAGCAAATGCAATAAATGCTTCGATTAATGATGATAATTTTAAATGTCGTCAAGTTAATAACAAGACTGTAATTGGAGAGCATATCAATTGCAATAATGTCGAAAAGGGGATTTTTAAAGATGAGAGTAAGGGATCTCTGGCGATCAAAGGGGCAAACAAGATGGCCGTAGTTGTTTTTGGTGAGAATGGTGAGCCTAACAGTAATAATAGGCCGAAGAGGGTTACCAAGTCAAAATTGAAGATTAAGTTGCAAGCAGTTGAGGTTACTGTTGAAGGACCAGAAGCTATTGAAGGTGAAGCCCTTTCTAGAGTGGATGTGGAGATGATAGCTGAAGGGAGTGCCTTGACGCCTCCAAAGAAGAATTTAGAGTTGAAAATGTCCAAAAAGATTGCATTGGATAATGTACCAATGACAGTTAAAGAGCTGTTTGAGACTGGTTTGCTTGAGGGGGTACCTGTTGTTTACATGGGTGGCAAGAAGGTATAATTGCTTTGACTCCCTATTCCCAAGTGTTTTACATCCTTTTTTTTTTTAATGCAGAGTGATGGTTTATGATTTTTCCCTTTTTGTTTTTCTGTGCTTTAGTTTCAGGCGTTTGGTCTTCGGGGCACAATCAAAGATGTTGGGATTTTGTGTTCATGTGCTTTCTGCAATGGACGTAGAGTGAGTATTCGTGTTGCTCTTATGTGGTTTGATATCCAGATTGGTTTCATATATTGAATGATCCTTCCATGTTTTTGCTTATTTCTTTTGTCGCATTGTCACTAATGTAGGTTATTCCACCATCCCAATTTGAGATTCATGCTATCAAACAATATAGACGTGCGGCACAATACATATGTTTTGAGAATGGGAAGAGCCTGCTTGATGTATTGAATGCATGCAGGACTGCTCCTTTGGACTCTTTGGAAACAACTATTCAAAGTGCCATTAGTGGTTTGCCAGTGGAAAGAACTTTCACCTGTAAAAGATGCAAAGGTGAGCTATTTGCTTTTCTTTTGTTTCATTAAAATTCTTATCGAAAGGATATCCAAAGCTTCTTGATGTTAAATCCTTTGGTTGTTGAATGATGTAGGTATCTTTCCTTCTATTTGTGTTGGCAAAATTGGGCCTTTATGCAACTTATGTGCAGAGTCAAAGGAATCTCATCCCACCCTAACTATTGGATCTAGTATAATATCTAGGTATGTGTTTTTTTTTAATGGTTATCAGTTGCAGCTATTAATTCCTGCACTTTCTGATTTCTAATTCATGCATTTTGGTGAACTAAGCTTGCAAATTTTATTTTAATCTGTTGAAATTTGGTTGTTTAAGTTCATGAAAGTAATGTAATTCGTGGGCTTTGGTGAGCTAGGTTTACTGATTTTCTTTATTCCCCCACCTAAAACTGGTAGTTTAGGCTCAATATGATGATGTTCTGATTTATTGTTTATTGTAATGTTTTGTATTTTGCTTACTACAATAAGGAAAGTAGGATAATTTATTCTTGGCGTTCATAAAAAGCTTTAGTGGTCCATGCTTCATGGTATGTTTGAATCACCTTAGAGAAAAATTTTAATAGATGTCTTTTTTAGAATATATGATGCATCATCTAACATAATTTTCTCCAGTTGGTCTTATTATCCTAAGTTAGATGGTTTCATGCCTACTTTTAAAAAAAGTGTCAAAACCTGCCATCCTTGATCTTAATTAGTTGGATAATAAATCTGAAGACCATAACATCTGGCCAGTTTTTATTAATGCTGGCACACTGTTCCTTTAGGCTCTCATTTCTGTTTGTTTTTCCTTTGTTATCTCTTATTAAGTTCTTTCAGGAATGTGTGGGTCTCTGGCGTGCTTCTTGGAAACTTGTGTTTTGCCCTCGTATCTTTTGGTTATGTTAATTGCAGAGAAGAGTGATCTTTTGATTCCTGATTTTGGGTGCGTGGGTATGCAAACATTCCCACAATAACATCTGGCCAGTTTTTATTAATGCCCACTCTTCCTTCAGGCTCTCATTTCTGTTTGTTTTTCCCTTGTTATCTCTTATTTAGTTCTTTCGGGAATATGTGGGTCTCTGGCGTGCTTCTTGTGAAATTGTGTTTTGCCTTCATATCTTTTGGTTATGTTAATTGCAGAGAAGAGTGATCTTTTGATTCCTGATTTTGGGTGCGTGGGTATGCAAACATTCCCTTCAGAAATTTTGCAGATGCTTTCATCAGTGGAAATTTGTCTGTTTTATGATGGGGATAAGTAAATAAACTCTGTTTGAGATGATCCTTGAATTTATATGGTTAGAATCAGGATGCTAGAGCAGGCAATTTGACAATACTTGAAGTTATGGCTTTAAACATCAAAGGCCACTATTACACAAATGATTTTGATATTATGTTATGTTAAACATGCAACAGATTTTGGAAGTCAAATATGTAATGGATGTTAGGATCATTATTATGCTTTAAATGGCTCACTTGTACAAACAGCCGCTTCCTTGCATAATACAATTTCAGACTAAGCTTTGACTGTCATGTAATGGCTGCACATGTAAACGTGACTGTGATCTCAATCTAAAACAGATTTCTTATTGCCTGTATTGCTCAATGCAACCGAAATGCTTTATGTGAAGTTTGGCATATCACTCATATTGCAAATTTATGCCATGCTCATAGCTTTGTGGTGGTTAATCTTTTGATTGGTGTGCATCATCTACCCTGTTCATGTCTATGGTTGGGCTTCTATTACAAGCAGTGTTGTCAAAAGGTGCTTAGGTGCTTGCTTAAGCGCTACAGGCAAGGTGAGGCCACATTGCCTTTATTAGCCTCAGGCGATGAATTTTAATGAAGCGCTGCCTAGGCGAGCGCCTAGCACCTCGTGCATTTTACAGGTTTGGCCTTTGACAACATTGTTATTACTTTAAATTTTCTTATTTTGTTTTAAGGGTGAAAAATATAATTTTGTATGACTATGTTACGGTATTTTATATTTTCTAATGATCTAATCTTAATTGGGAAGATATATATTTTAGATTTATATAATATAATATAATATAATATAATATAATATAATATTATACATATATATTTTTTGTTAATTTATAGCATTCTCCTTGGTTTATTTGAGCGTGCACCTAACCCCTTGGGCATTTTACAGGCTTGGCGCCTTTTAGCGCCTTTTGCCTTTGACAACATTGGTTACAAGGTAGCCTTCCCTCACCTTCAAAATCCTTGGTGTAGGATCCATTTCCAAGACTTTCGGATGATGCCATGATACCTTCCCAGCATACTGACGAGACCTAATTTTCGTGCTTATTATTGAAAAATATTTGTGAATGTTTTAATGTTTTACACCAATCCTGTGTTTTATCTTTTCTATTAACACAAACAGTTCATCTTTTGGTCAGACTTGAGCTACTATTGAAGGGAGTATAGCTTTTTCTAGAGAACATTATAATGTGCTGAAGCTGTATTTTTGCACATGGGGTGATTGCTGGTGAAATATGCTCACCGGCTGCTTGCCTTACAATTGGTTTTAGATGGCTGATTGCTTTTGGTTGGCTTTTTCTTCAGCTTACCATCATAACTGATGTTCAAGTTGACATGCTATTTAGATGTCTTTTCCAGTGGATAAATTAATATATAAATTAGCTTTGCTTGTTTCATAATATTTCAAGTGCATTGATATACCATGAATGTCCAGGTGTAATAATCATGAGCTCAGCTTGGCTAATTGTGTTTGAAAAGGACTCAACAAAACAAATTAGGAGAAGATTCTAAAAGAATCCACATGTCATGCCATGCATGCATGTAAAGTCTTGCACCAATTCTTTGTTTGATCTTTTTTATTAATACAAGTGGTGCATCTTTTTGTCAGGCTTGATCTACTATCATAGGGAATTTAGCTTTTTCTAGAGAACATTAAAACGGGCTGAAGTTGTATTTTTGCACATGGGGTAATTGCTGGTGAAATATGATTACCAGCTGCTTTCCTTGCAAATGATTTTAGATGGCTGATTGCTTCTGGTTGGCTTTTTCTTCAGCTTACCATCGTAACTGATGTTCAAGTTGACATGCTAATTAGATGTCTTTTCCAGTGGATAATTTAATACATAAATTAGCTTTGCTTGTTTCATAATATTTCAAGTGCATTGATATACCATGAATGTCCAGGTGTAATAATCGTGAGCTAAGCTTTGCTAATTGTGTTCAAATAGGACTCAGCAAAACATATTAGGAGAAGATTCTAAAAGAATCCACATGTCATGTCATGCATGTATGGAAAGTTTTACATCAATTCTGTGTTTTATCCTTTCTATTAATACCAGTTTTGCATCTTTTTGTCAGACTTGATCTACTATTGTAGGGAATTTAGCTTTTTCTAGAGAACATTAAAACAGGCTGAAGTTGTATTTTTACTAATGGGGTAATTGCTGGTGAAATATGTTTACCATCTGCTTTCCTTGCAAATGATTTTAGATGGCTGATTGCTTTTGGTTGGCTTTTTCTTCATCTTACTATCATAAGTGATGTTCAAGTTGACATGCTAGTTAGATGTCTTTTCCAGTGGGTAAATTAATATATAAATTAGCTTTGCTTGTTTCATAATATTTCAAGTGCATTGATATACCATGAATGTCCAGGTGTAATAATCATGAGCTAAGCTTGGCTAATTGTATTCAAATAGGACTCAGCAAAACATATTAGGAGAAGATTCTAAAAGAATCCACATGCCATGCCATGCCATGCATGCATGCATGAAAAGCATTTATTATACATCTCGTCTGACAAGTGCCATTAATACAGTAAATGGCTTCAGCTTTTCTATTTTTATTTTTTTAAATTTTATGTCTCTTTGTATATTATCAAATAAGGTTTGCTTTTTAGATGGTTATTTTGCATTTAGTACAATCTGTGTTATTTCAGCTCACCAGAACAAGTTTTGGCCTTGGAGTACTTCAAACCTGCTTCATTGTCTACTTTCTCACAAGATAATACTCTACGGAAGAAAAAAAGAAAGTCAGTATCCTTTTTTTTTTGTCTTGTTTATTGTTTGCAGTGTAGCATATTAATGCTAATGTGTAACTTCTTGCTTTGAACTGCTAAGCAACTTTTTAGTTATTGTTTTCAAAGCATGTGGAAACATGCTGATGTATTTTAATTGTCATCTTGTTCTGATGTTGTACTCTGTGTTCCTTGTTCTGCTCTAGCTACTCTTTCCCTTGTGTATAAGATTCGTATCTCTGATTTCAGGTCTTCAAAAACAGATTTGAACAAAAGTGCTCCAGTGCGTGTGTCCTCAAGAATTCAATCCAAGATTACATTAAAGTCAGTATCCTATTTTATCTTGCTGTTGTGTTGCTTATTATGATATTGTGTTCCAGATTAGGGTTTAATTTTCCTCTTTGGACAAGTTCATAATCTTTATGGTTACATCAAAAAGCCACCTGTCCCACAACATTTTAGGTTGTACTCTTAAGTGGCATTTCAGTTTATGCTTTAGTTGGCAGTTTGCCATGTGCCTTTTTTCTAGATGTTTACACATGTTTAATCTGCATTAATTCAGACCAGAAGAACCAGATTTGATTGCAAAACCAACCAAAGTTGCTTCAGTACATCTCTCTCCACGAAAAAGGAAGTATAAGAAGATCTCACCAAGGTTTGTTTCATTTTTATCTTGTTGATATTCTGTTTGGTCTAGTCATGCTTTCACCTCTTTCTGGCTAGTAAATAGTTTTGGTTATTAAATTGCATGAAACATAGAAGCGTAGTTGTGATATGATATGGTCTTCATTAAAAAAATATGCTTACTCATTTCCTTTTTGTCCTTTTTCAGGATATCAAAGTCAGTTTTGTTGTCCAAGTCCTTCAAAAATACAACACCGGGCATCTCTTCACAGAAGACATATCAGTGGAAAATAACAACAAAGTTGGTTTCTTCTTTCTTTTTCCCCTCTTATTCTCTCCTTTCCTTCTTTACTTTTGGCTTGAATGTTTCTTCTCATAGCAGTGTTTTATGTCTTCTGTTATTGCTACTAATCGGGCCCTTGGTATCTTATTTTCTCAAGAGATCAGCGGTTGCATAGATTGGTTTTTGAGGAAGGTGGATTGCCTGATGGAACTGAACTAGCATACTATGCTCGTGGGCAGGTGATTAGTATCACATATTCTTATCCTTTTACTTTCTTATTGTTTATAGTAAATAATATAAATTCTTCTGCACAGAAATTGCTTGGCGGGTATAAAAGGGGCTTTGGAATACTTTGTCATTGCTGCAATTGTGAGGTAGTTCTTATTGGGTAAACTTCTTGACTCCTTTATCATCTGTCAGACATATTGTCAAGGACCTATGGTTTATGACTAATGTGCAGGTCAGCCCCTCAACGTTCGAAGCTCATGCAGGTTGGGCTACTCGCAAAAAACCGTAAGTCTTCTTTTTTATTAGATGTGACTTTCCTTTATATTTTGAGCTATTTTTCTCCTCACAAAATTCATGATTTCTTGTTTTTACCCCCACAGCTATGCATGTATTTACACATCTAATGGCGTATCGCTCCATGACTTGGCAATTTCTCTCTCAAAAAGTCGGAAGTATTCTTCTCAGGATAATGATGACCTCTGCATCATTTGTGCAGATGGCGGGGATCTTCTGCTTTGTGATGGATGCCCAAGGGCCTTCCATAAAGGTGAACGTAAATTCTAAAGGTTATAAGAAAAGTAAACTTTTAAATTGCTGATTAACTAATCAAATTGTTACCTACAACAAACTTAAAAGCTGCTTCTGGACACAGCCCTTTCGTATCTCTTGTTTGGTTGAATTTTTGATCTTCTGCATTAGTTTTCTTTTGACAGGTCAATTAATGCCATGCTAACAGTGCCTTATGAATTAATTTTGAATCATATAAGTATTTTAATTAGTACATTCGCGTATGATTTTAATGTTTTATAGAAAATTAGCTTAATTAATATTAATAGTTATTATTAATTAAGAGTATTAGTTCATTTCCTATTTTTGATAAAATTCTTTAAGCACTTTCTCGCCTTCCAATATAAAGCACAGTTATGCATTCCTTTACTGAAGGTCATTTTATCATGAATAAAAATTGAGAATTCAAGTTTCACTTTGAATGGAATCTCCTCTTGTTTCTTTGCACTCGTGGATTCAAGAAAAATGAACATAGATGAATGATATTTGAGAATTTGCTATTCTACAAAATTGTTTGCTCTTGTGGACCTTAAGAACCCCAATTTCTTTGTGGATTCAAAGGCTGTCCAATTGATTCTAGGTTTTTCTGTCCTTATTGTAGCTCCAACATGAGAAATTTCTGTATATTTTAATTTTCTTGACCTATGAAATGCTTGCTTGTATTCACTATATAGTTAAGGCACAAAAATTAACAGTGTTATGAGTCCCTCATTTCTCGAGAATGATGGTCCATTTTAAGTCCTGTAAATTGAAGTTTAATATTCAAATTCTGATGTCATTTGTTATTAACCTATTAATCTTCTTTGATGAGTCACAGTTTGGACTTTGGGCAGCTGAGAACTGAGATGACAACTTGCTAGGCATACTCGTACCAAGCTTTGTAGCATTTTCAGTTGTACACCTTCCATGAATTTTTGTGTGCTGTGTCAAAGTGTTTTTAATACCATTACTGGGGTTGAAAACATATATTTCCCAGCAATTACTTGTTCCTTTTTTTGAACTTGGTTAAAAGAAAGAGCTTCCATGACTTTTATGTTGTTGTGAGAAATTAGCGGCTCCAATTAGTATGCCTAGTTTCATTGCATTATATATTGTTCTTTAAGCATGAAATGTGAGCCATTACTATCACTACTCAGCATTTGTGTTTATGCTTTGTGAAATTGACAAATTATCGATTTATTTATGATCAATTCATCTTTATCTAATAAGACTATGTAAGTTGCCTCTAGATGATTTCCTGACTGCACAATTTTATTGCCTTTGTAGGATGTGCTTCTCTATCAACTGTTCCCAGTGGCGATTGGTATTGCCAGCATTGCCAGAATACGTTCCAAAGGGAAAAGTTTGTTGAGCATAATGCAAATGCTTTCGCAGCTGGAAGGGTTTCAGAAATTGATTCTATAGAACAGATAACTAAGAGATGCTTTCGTATTGTCAAAAATGTAGAAGCTGAACTTACAGGATGCGCATTATGCAGGTCATAGCTACACTGATAAACTGGAATAGTTGAGCTTATTTACTTTGTTACAACTCATGACCCACGTCACACATTTTGTAATGAAAAGTTGTCGCTATAAATATGGTTTTTGGTCTTTTAATCCCTTTGGACTTAGCTGTAGCTTGATATATCTTTAGTATTTGTTTTATGCAGAGGTTATGATTTTATGAGATCTGGATTTGGTCCACGCACAATTATACTTTGTGATCAGGTAATTTTCAAAGTTGTTCATGTCTTCTTTTTTGTTGCAATTGAAATTGAGTGATTTAGATGGGGAAGTTCTTTTGTGTCAATAGTGCATGCATCTATATAATTAACTTGATGTTCACTTTTTGATTAGGTGCTTTCCTCTTTTTCATGTCATCTTATTCTTCTGTTTCCTCTATGTGGACATGGAGTTACATTTTTAATTCATTGTTGCTTGAATTTGCTTAGAGGATTGGTACGCTTATTATTTATTTATGATCTGTGCCAGTGTGAGAAAGAATTTCATGTTGGCTGTTTAAGGAGTCATAAGATGGCAAATCTGAAGGTTAGTTTGTACAGGATCTTATTTTCCTTTTAAGATGGATATCATTTGCATAAACTCATTTTCATCTGTGGCGAACATTCTAGTCAATTTGTGGATAAACATGTTGATGCTACTTGTTTGGCAGGAACTGCCAAAAGGGAACTGGTTTTGTTGCATGGATTGCAGTAGGATCCATTCTACTTTGCAGAAGTTGCTCATTCGTGGGGCTGAAAAACTCCCAGACTCTCTTTTGAATGATATAAAGAAGAAGCATGAGGAAAAAGGTTTAAACATCAGTGACAGTATTGATGTGAGATGGACGCTTCTTAGTGGAAAAATTGCTTCTCCAGAAAATAAGCTTTTACTCTCACGGGCTCTTTCTATTTTTCAAGTAAGTGCTGTCCATGTATTATGTAATATTTCTTTGGCCATTGATGCCTGAATATAGTAATCAGTGGTGCTGCTGCTCTAAATTAATAGCTGTTGACAGGATTCTGGATTTTTGTTGTTATTAGGTTTTATTGTTTTACCAATTTGAGGACTTCAAATCTAATAAATGAAAATCTTTTGTTTCTGTCTTAGTTTCAATCTTTAAAGAAGAGTGCTGGAATATCATTATGGAATTTATTTTTCTGTCCTTTTTGGAAATAGTTTTTTTTGCTATGCAAGAATAGCACGTTGGCTGTGATGTGCAAGGTGCTTTTCACCTCAATGCTCAGTCAAATGCTGTTTAAAAGGAAAAAAAGAAGTGCTTTTAGGAATGATGCTCTTTCACACGAAGTTTTGATGCTTTTAGTCAGGTATCATGATCCACTGGCAGATTTTTTTTCTTAATTAAAACTGCCTTTTAAAGAATTCCCGTGCATTGGTGTTCTAATATTTAAAGAATTCCTATGTGCCACCCTCACTCCCTTTTTCCTTCATCTGGGCATCAAACCTTACCAGTCCTTGACATATGAGAAACATCGTGTGGGGAATCGGAAATGCCTGGGGAAGAACCCTAAAGTCAGTCCTCTCCGTCTGCTTCCCGCTCTTTCTTTTGTTCTCATTCAAAATCCTTAATTGAAGGAATTTAAAGCAAGCAAGAGTATCATTAAGAACATAACCTGCATTGATCTTTAGTGGTCAACATGCTTATTATCTTTTCTTTGATTTTTTGATCCAACTATCTTATCTATTTTTTTTTATAATCATCATTCTGATTGTCAATAGTTTCGAAAGAGGATTTAAGTGCTCGTGTTGAAAAATTATGGAGCTTTCTGAAAATACAGTGCCGAAACTTGTCAATCCCTCACTGACTGCTGCAACCCAACTTGATAAACAATGCATGCCTCTGACTGCTCATTAGGAGGATGCTGTTATCACTTTTTAAATCCCTACATGTGCATGCTTGCAGTGATATGTGAAATTTGATGATTTGTTTTCAAAGTCCTCTTTTGTTGATGGTGTCATGCAAGCATTATTTTTTTTCCTATAACTGTGACAATGTTAATGTTAAATTTAATCATTTACTTCACAATCTTACCTGTCTATGTCATAATGCAGTTCTATTTTGTGTTCCTTTTATGTGCTTCTGTATTTTGTGTAATGCTTCATCTGCAAATAAAAGTAACCAAGATATGCTAAGCTGACGTTTTTGTCCTTTATTTTCCAGGAATGTTTTGATCCTATAGTTGATTCAACAATTGGACGTGATCTTATTCCTTTGATGGTTTATGGGTAAGCATTCATATTTTTTCTCCCATTATATACAGCATATCATTTCATTGCCAGTTTCTGCAGCCATTAACATTAACTATTTTTCAGTAAGAACTCAAAGGGCCAAGATTATGGGGGAATGTACTGTGCAGTGTTAATAGTCAAGTAAGATATAGTTTTGTATCTCCAGGCTGGTTATATCTGGAGCTTTAGGAATGTTTATGAAGTCTAAATCTCTAATTTTGCAGCTCATGTATCGTATCAGCGGGTATACTAAGAGTTTTTGGGGAAGAAGTTGCAGAACTTCCCTTGGTTGCAACAAGGAATGGTGACCATGGCAAGGTGAGGATAATCAGCTGGGCTTGATATTTAGTTATTTCTCTGGCATTTGTTTGCAGTCTTAAGCTTTTTCTGTGAGCTTGAATTTAACGTTTTTTTCCTGGAGGGAGTTGTGTATTTTGAGGCATCTCCAATCCCCAATAATTTTTAGAACACGAAATTATTATATATTATACTTTTCAGCCATTGTGATATAGTTGTGAATCTTGATTTGCTTACTTTCTCAGGGATACTTTCAATTACTGTTCTCCTGCATAGAGAAGTTGTTGGCGTTTTTAAATGTGCAGAATCTTGTGCTTCCAGCTGCCGAAGAGGCCGAATCAATATGGATCGAAAAATTTGGTTTTCAGAAGATAAAACCTGAGCAGGTATGAATGTTTCTTAATGACAGGCGCAAATTAAATATAGTTGTGAATCTATTGTTTACCTGTCTGAAATTGATTTTTACTTTGCAGCTTAGCAAATATAGAAAAAACTGCTGCCAGATGGTGCGATTTGAAGGGACATCAATGCTACAGAAAGCGGTTCCCACCTGTAAAATTGTTAATCAAAGTATCGAGTCCATAGGATTATGTAGAAAGGAGTAATGGGGAGCCTTTTATATATATATATATATATGATATTTTTTTTTAAATTTTTAGTGAGAGGGAGAAGACGGCTGATCTTTTAGTTTCTACAGTTTTGATCTTATTTTTTCATATTGATGTATAGGCTAGATATTGAAGGAAGTATATACATGTCTAGTCCTCGACGGAAGCTATTTGGGCTTACTGCTTTCTCATTTATTTCAATTGAGTTGGTAATTTTACTTTTGATTCTGAAGCTGAAATTCAATGTGCTTTTGTGCCAGCGAGAGGAAGGCATGATTATATTGG
>Ga0325405_1005557_pt1 | contig 12801 bp, 9 predicted proteins | sample PopdelMetagenome_21_FD_205663 | JGI IMG/M metagenome (GOLD analysis project Ga0325405, IMG submission 205663) | Populus deltoides microbial communities from Bellville, Georgia, United States - Xylem-Control-R2 | ecosystem: Host-associated > Plants > Phyllosphere > Stem > Wood/Secondary xylem... | reverse complement strand
AATCATTTTTAAAACAAAAAACAAAATATCCTTTCACCCTCTTCAATAAACAAATGAAAAGGAAAAAGAGACCAGCAGCGGTGGATCGGATCTTGTTTTTCTGAGCTAGAACTGGTACTGGGAAGGATGATTCTTGGTAGTTACTCCTCGTTGAGTTGACTGGGACTCCATTGATGGATCTCGATGAAGAAATGATGGGTTTTTTTATGGGATCTCCGGCCATGCATGGGTGCTGCTGCTGCTTTCAGCCACAGCTCACGTGTGCATTGAATTTTTGACCTTCCTTTTCTTCTTCTTAAACCCTTTAAAAATTAATTAATTTCATTAATATTTGTTTAATACAAAGATTAAGCACCAGTTGACACGCAACATCTTGAACGAAGCACTCCGAATGAGGGTGGAAAAGGAATTAAAATTAAAAAGGAAGTCTATGAGGCAAATGGGTGTGTCCGTAGTGTAAGAGACTCATTTCTCTGTCTTTCGGTGGCAACCATGTATTACACATTTATGACATGGGATATTCGCGTGTTGCTGCTGGTTTATAAAATAAATATATTTAATAATGTTATAATTATAAATTAGTGTTAAATTAATAATAGAAATTAAAGATATGATGAAGCAAATATTTCATGATAAAAAAAAAGTTGTATTGGTGATCCAAAACTTAGAGACTGAACAAAATGATTTGTAGTAATTTACAGTGTTTTGTGAGGAAAGATACAGTGTTTTCGCCACATGATTTAGCTTTTTAGTTAATAAAAAGAAAAAAAATTACAAAGCTAAATTCTCAACCAACTTAATATTAAAAAAAAAAACCAACAAAGATAATTTTGGAAGGAAAAAAACCCATGAGAAAAAACGTTGTAGCAATTGACAATGTTTTGTGAGGAAAACTATAACGCTTTTTCCAATAAAATAAAATAAAAAACCATTTACAGAAATATTATAGCAATCCACAATGTTTTGTGAGAAAAAATACAACGCTTTCCTCATATGATTTAGTTTTATTGTAATTATAATTCTTAACCAACGCAATATTTAAAAAAAAAATCGACAAAGATAATTTTAAAAAAAATCATTAAAAATTCACATGGAAAAACACTGCAACAATTCACAGTGTTTTAAAGAAAAAAATTATAAAGCTAAATTCTTAATTAGCTCAATATTAAAAAAAATCGACAGAGAGAATTTTAGAAAAAAAATAACAAAACAAACACCAAAAAAAGGAAAAAAAAATCATGTTGAAAACACTGTAGCAATTCACAGTATTTTGTGATGAAAGCTATAGTGCTTCCCTACATGATTTAGCCTTATTTGTAATGACTTGTAATTGTAATTCACAAACAACTTAATATTAAAAAAATAAAATTGAAAAGGATAATTTGAAAAAAATTATACAAAAAACCATGTGGGAAAAAACACTGCAGCAATGAATAGTAATTTTCAAAAAAAGTTACAGTGTTTTCCTTATATATTGTAACTGTAATTTTTAACCAGCTCAATATTAAAAAATAAAATAAAATAAAGATAATTTTGGAGAGAAAAAAATCATGCGGAGAAACACTGTAGCAATCAACAATGTTTTAAAGGAAAAAAAATTACAAAACCAAATTCTCAATCAGCTCAATATTATAAAAAAATCAAAAAATATAATTTTGAAAAATAAAGAAATAAAATAGAAAAACTAAGTGGAAAAATATCACAGCAATCCATAGTATTTTAAACAAAAATAATTATAAAGCAAAAATTTTAACCAGGTTAATATTTAAAAGGTAAGATCAACAAAAATAATTTAAAAAAATAAATGAAAAAATAAGAAAGTTTGAAAAAATTTTTTGAAAAAAAAACAGAAAAAAAAGGAAAAAAGGGAAAAGCTAAAAAAAAAAGAGGAAAAACACTGTGGATTACTGTTGTAATCTACAGTGTTTTGTGTGTGGGGGAACAGTAAATCCCCCACACGGTTTAGTATATTAGTTAATATTATCTAAGATTCCCGTAAAATATGAAAAATTAAACTGAAAAATAATATTAGACATTTATATTATTTTATTCTTAACCATGGATTCCTAATTAATTAATTTCCTCTTCTAACATGAAGGATCTCTTTCAATAATTTTTTTAATTTTGCTTTATCCTTCTATTTATTTTTTCTCTTCTTTTGCATAAGTAAGAACTAAATTAAATACCAAAAACTAAATTGGACTGAAAATATAATTTTTAGAAATACATAAAAAAATCAAGGGTCAAAAAACAAGTTATGACAACTGCTCATTCTTTACAATAATTATGACACACGATCATTGAAAAATTTATTTTCTCTTGACTTTGTATAGTAAGTTTTCAAAAAAAAAAATAGCACCCAAATTTTTTCTTTCAAAATCAAACAATTTTATCAAGAGGTAACCACCCTCAAAAGAATATAAAAAGCAAACCAAGTCCTATAAAGAAACAACTAACCTTTAAAAAAATCAAAACAAATCTCATCAAGAGATGACTAACCTCAAAATAATTAAAAAATCAAAGCGAGTCTTATCAAGAGATGACTATTCTCAAAACAATAAGAGAGGTGATTAACCTTAAAACAATAATAATAAAAAAAATTAGTCTCATAGGAGGTGACTAACCTTATAATCAAATAATTAAATAAATTGCTTTACTAAAATGTGACTTTCCTCGTATCAAACAATCAATATAAATAGTCTCATTAAAAGGTGATTATCCTCATAATCAAATAATTAAACATTATCTTATCGAGAGATGACTATCTCTATAATTAAATAATTAAATAAATAGTCTTATTGGAAGATGACTACCCTTAAATATAATGATCAAATAAATAATCTCATTGAAAGGTGATTACTCTCGAATCAATTAAAACAAACATGGTCTCATTGAGAACCGAATACCCTAAAAAATTAAACATAATCTCCTTGAGAGACGACTACCCTAATAATTGAATAAATAGTCTCATTAGAAAGTAACTACCCTCAAATCAAATGATCAAATAAATAGTCTCGTTGGGAGATGAGTACCCTCATATCAAGTAACCAAACAAATAATTTCATTAGAAGATGATTACTCCTCAAATAAAGTGTTACCATAATTCCAAAGTTTAGTTTAACTTACCTAGCTATGTGATTTGACCAAAGATGTCTTGATTGAGACTCAGCTTGAACCTTTTAATGATAAGGTTTAAAATTTCTTGATAATAAGGCATGCACTTTCTAATGAAAAGGCTTAAGACTTCCTAATCACAGGGTTTGAAATATTCCTTATAGCAAGGTTTGAAAACTTTGTAATGATAGGGCTTGGAACTTTCTGATTGCAAGACTTGAAACTTCTGATGACAGGGCTTGGAACTTCCTGATGAAAAGGCTTGGGACATTCTGAATATAGGGGTTGAACTTCTTAATGTTAGGGCTTGAAATAAAAGAAATAAAATGATATTGAAAAGAAAATTATCATTAGATTAATGAGCTTAACTTGAAATAAAAATACTATTTGAAATAAATTTGTCATCAGATTGTTGGGCTTTACTTGAAATGAAATGTTGTTTTTTTTTAAAAAAAATTTGTTACTAGATTGATGGTCTTAGCTTGAAATAAAATTTATGTTGAAATAAATTTTTAATTGAATTGATGGGCTTAATTTTGCTATAAAATTTTGTTTTAATAGAAAATTGATATCAAACTAATGGGCCTCACTTGAAAGAAAATGTTATTTGAAACAAATTTATCATTGGACTAATGGGCTTAACTTGAAATAAAAATGTTATTTGAAAGAAATTTGTTATCGGACCAGTGGGTTTTCCTTGAAATGAAATGTTGTTTAAAAGAAAATATTTTCATTGGATTGATGAGCTTGATAGAAAAAATGCTATTGTGACTAAAATGCTTTGTTTGAAGGAAAAGTGTCATTGTGGTTTATAGGCTTGAAAGAAAGATACTATTATGACTGATAAGATTGAAAATAATCCAATTGAGGGATGACTAACCTTAACTTGTTGAAGCAATGTAAGTCAAGAATTTCAACATGAGACTTGAGTTTCTTTTTGATAGTAGTGGTTCACTTTGATTTTATTTCTAAATAATACCTTTTAGGGTTGAGAGGGAAATAAATTTTGTATATTTTGAAAGCCCAATCTTCCTTTTTAATGTCATTTGCACCTTTTAAGACCTTCAATTTTGTAAGTATCAATAACTAGCTACTAATTTACTTGAATTGTTTAAGTGACAAAAAATTCCTCCAATGTTCTTTATGAGTTTGTCATTTGTTCACTAATTAATTAAGTATGGTATATTCATCATATTATCTTGGCCATATTAACTCCTTTTTGACATTGCCCTCCAAGTGTAGTATGAGAGTATCTTCTCATTACTGTTTATTTTTCAACATCACTATAAAGAAGTTGTTGCCTTTACTACTTTCATCTTGTAATGGAGTTCTTCAAATCATCATCTAGCTATAGTTGTTGCCATAAGTTTCTTTAAACTAAACTATCCCCAACTAATCTAGCTGTATTTATTCTTCCAGTAACCATCATAAGGCATGCATATTTGCATCATCATCACTATTTTTCCAATAATTTTACAAATTCAATCAATGAGAATTTTATTGTAAAACATTTTTCATGAAATCATCTGTTTGTTTGTTTTTGAGATCAAACTGTAAATTCTAATGATTGTGCTCATATAAATCCAAATTTTGAAATGAAATAATTGGAATACAAATTTAAAAGTATTTTTAACAAATAAACATTTAGGTTTCTTTGATCAAAAACCCAACACATGTCATTCAAAGGCTAAGATGCAACTTTGGATATTTTTTGTTGGAATAAGAGAAAATAGGTTTATGGAGAAAAGGTTATCCCTAAATTTCTGACTATTTTTTTAGAAATGGCATGAATGGATTTTTCAATAAATATGAAGCTATGTTGTGAGGAAACAAATTGGTTTTCAAAAGGAGAGTTTTGACTTTTTTTTAAAAAGGAAAGCATATTGCTTTTTGTTGTGTTGATTTTGCCCATTTATTTGTGAAAACTCATGAATCAATGTTATAAAGGATGATATGCAGCCCATAAATAGGTCATGATTTTTGTTTGACAATCATTTTCTTCTCTCTTTAGAGGCTAACACTTATCAGCATAAACAAACTATTTTTTATTATTAAAAAGAGCTTTTAAAAACATGTAATGTAGGTTAGAAAACCTTATTATGAAAAAAAAAGAAGAAGGAGATATATATAAGGCTCAAATGGTGTTTAAGGGTGTTAAAGCATATAATCATTTTTTTTTATAGAGATGTGTTTAAGGGTGTTAAAGCATATAATCACTTTTTTTATAGAGATCTTCTAGGCTTGCTGCCTTGATTTTGACATTAATTGATCTCATCTTAATCTCAATTCTCGAAGCTCTATCTCATTCTTTGTCGTTGACATTTTTCTTCAGTTTTAGACTTTGCACCATCATTACAGATAATTTTTTTTTATAAAAAATTTGGAGCATTTTATTTCACATGAAAACCCCCACTTAAGTAAAGCTTGTTAAGATGTTTTTTTTTTTTTTGCAAACATGAGAATAAATATGGAGCATAGGATTAATATGAAAAATAAACATATTGAGTTTGACTGTGTAACTTTAGCTAAGATATTAGGTATATCTAATGAAGGACCTATAGTATTTGAAGTCAAGTTATACCAACAATTAATGGTTTAGTGTATGATGAGGATGTGATCATGCACACTCGTAAACATGAATTTTGCACCGGGTGTAAAGGTTAAAAGTCAGGACTTAATGCTTCGACCTAAGTGTTGCATAGAAGCATTACACACAATATTCTGTCCAAAAGGGGGCATTATAATGAAGTTAGATTCACAAACATGTGCTAGATAGATTGCATGATACGAGATTGCCTTATAAACCTACCATATATTATGATGAGGAACATGATAATGGCTCATGACTAGAAACATAAGTCTTTTCCTTGTATTTAGTGTCTAACTTCCATCTTTAACCATTTTGAGATATTGTTGATGGGTATGGATAAGATACCGTATTCTAAAAACATGGAGATAGATAATAGATCTATTACGAAGATGGGATATATTCTAAATAAAGATGGTGTTTGGATATATAAGACCAAATAGGAGAACAAATTGAGGAAAAAGCACAACATGATAATAGTGGTGATGAAATTGAAGATATGTTTAAATCATCATCGCTTGCTTCATCGTCTGAAGCAGCTTCTTAAAGTTCTTGGCAATCAAGGATGGAAGATCGATTACAATGTATTGAGATGAATGTAAGTCATTTTCGAGACACACAAAACCATATAGTTAGCGATTTGCAAGATATCAAGAGCATGATGACCAATTTACTCTTTCGATATCCAGCATCCTAGATGATTGTACCATAAGCATTTGTATTTTGTTTTATGTTTTTTATGCTTTTATGCTTTTATTCCTTTATGGTTGTAATGAATATTAGATTTTCTTTTAGAGATCGTGTCATAGATGTTTTGTTCCTTTTATGATTTTCATTATTGATTATTTTCTCTTATTATTAACGCCTAGATATTTTTTTTTTATTGATGCCAAAAGGGGAGGAAATAGATATGAAAATAAAGTTTGATGAATTTCATTGTAAAAAAGAGAAATATGTTTCAATAATAGATCCATACATTTAGGAGGAGAAATCTATTATGAGGCATATATGATACAATCTTTTGACATTTAGTTAGATAATGCAAAATTGATTAATGTTTCCTATATATTGCATTGCAAAAGATAGGGGGAGACATTGTTTCATATCTAAGTTATCAATTTATTGTCATCATAAAAAAAGGAGGGATTGTTGTCCTTTAAGTCACATATTTATGTTTTTTATATATTTTGATGATAACAATAAAATAAAAAATAAAAATAAAAATACATGTGGTTGAGAATAAGTCTTAAACATGTCCATATGAAGATCACATTAACAAACATAAAGGATTTCATAAAGAAATCAATGAAGATGTCTAAGATGTATAGCAAGTGAAGACTTAGACTTAAGTGTTCTTTTTAGTGTTTATCACAGCATGTGTAACCTAAAACCAACAACCACTATCAATTAATCCCTTAGCAGCGACAACTCATCACTTCCTTTTCACAAGTAATATGTTAACCTCACAGCCACCCTTCTTATGACCAAGTTCGGTTCCAACAAACCCATGATTGTTCAATCCTTACCATGCCATCTTTTCCAGCTTTGATTGTTGGGAACAATAACACCACCATAATATCCATTAACCAATAATAAAGAGGATGAAACTAAGAGAAACAAATTTAGGGAGAAGAGGAGATAAAAAAAAAAAAACTAATTGTGCTTGTGTGATTTTGTTTTTTTTGTAAGTAGTCGTGGCACTCATTGCCGATTTAGAGAAAAAAAAGAGGAGACGGCAATTCGAATCCATTAGGTGACCTCCCATGAATGGCAACTCGTGATTTCAAATGCCACTGTTGCAGTGACTCGTGGAAACCATGCGCCATAATTGTTCTGTTATTATTCTTGAAGCTTTAGGGCACCACGACATCTCCTCTGACCATTCCAACCTTTTTTTAGAAAGTGTTCTTCAAATTTTGGATTATTTTTTGTTTTTTATGATTGTTATGGAATTGTGATAATTGTACATATGTGATATATGTGATTGCAGGTTGTGTGAGTTATTTAGTAAAGGAGATGAGAGTGTGTGTGTGTGATGCTTGATTTTATTTTTTAGCATGTGTTGAAATAAATAACATAAATAAATAAACAAAAAATTTATCATAAATTTTTTTTTCTCAAAAACTTGCATCATTGCCAAACATAAAAAAGGAAAAGAAGAAGCATAAAAAATTATCTTTTGCATAATTTATTTTTTGTTAAATATTATGTTTAGCATAAAAAAATCATTTTGTGTGTTTTAACATCATAAAAATATTTGTGTTTTTAGCATTTGTATAAAAAAATCTTTATTTTTCTTCGCATGTTTTTGGACACGATAACAAGTTTATCAAACCTATTAAAAATTTAGTCCTAATAAAATAGCTCATTGGACTTACATAAAAAAAATGTATATACTATGATTTTGTTAATTATGAATTTTTGTGTTGTGACATCATTTATTTTTATTGTCTATAAAAAAATATACTTTTTTTCTCATTATATGCTAATATATATTTTTTTGTTCATAAATATTTTTTTTAATTTTTTTAGTTATGAGTCAGGCTGGGTCGATATGATCTTGCACAAGCTTAAATTTCATGAACGTTCTGAAAAACAGTGGATTCAGAACCTAATTCTCATTTAAATTGTGAACAAGCTTTTAATAAATAGCACGTGAATAAATTTAGGAAAACACAAGTAATGGTAACTTTTTGTCCGAAAGGATGTGTTAAGGGTAGTGTCTTTATTTTCTTAAGTATAATTAACTCAGTGCTTAAATTTCTGGAATCAATGTCAATTATGGGATTCCTATTTCCCTCAAATTTCTAGGTGGTGACTTTAAATTTCTCATTTTCCCCATATTTTCCAAATTACAAACCATTCTTTAATAGTCACGCTGTCAACCGAGATACAACAAAGGCTTTGCAGGATAGGATATAAAAGGGAACTGTGGTTACTGGATGGTAGAATAATATTGTAATTACCATCTTCTTCATCACTTTGTTTCTTTCGGAAACCACATTTTTTTTATGATTACGAGTATAATGTGATATTAAAAAGAAATGTTTATTGATTTTCTGATAATTGGACTAATGTTTTCAGAAAACAAAAATATTAAAAAGAAGATTCTATCAGGGGGCTTAGAAGTAGTAAAACCATAAAACCATGCTAACTAGTTTATGTTTTACTCAATACTAGCAGTTTTGGGAATAAAATATCTCTGTTGTTCCAATTTTATCATATGACCAAAGAGACATTGATATTATTCGTTTTATAATTCATTCTAACCTCTGCTTGTGGAAATTGCTTCTATATTTTGCCCTCACTAGTTCTATTTTATCCTTAAATCATTGAGGTACTAGTATTTGAGTTTTTTGCAGTCATGAATGAATTAACATAACATCCATTTTCTTGATTGCTTCCATGTAGATTATGGTCGTGGGTGATGGGTTTAATTGAAACCAATTTTCAGCAACATCTCAATATTGGTAAACAATCAAAGTTTTTCTTTAAAATGTGACTTATGGAATGGATGGCCAAATTTGCATCACCTCTACACTGCTGTATTATGGTGATAACTCATAAGCCGTGTTTTATCCTTTTCTTTTAAGTTTAGCTAAATACTAGATTATTTTCTTGCACTACATAACAAATTAAATTAACTTTTTTAAAAATGTAAAAAAGAATGTTCAATCATTGCTAATTCTAATAGATAAAAAAATAACTATGTAAAGATTGACTTGATCGACTTAGTAAGTCCAAAGGCTACTTGGACGACCAGAAAAAGCATAGTTTGACACAATAAAATTTCGAGACAACATATTTTTTTAGAAACAAATATTGAGACGACAATATCCTAGATCGATCTGGCTCAACCTAAGTTAACATACCAAATTCATGACTCGAATCATGAGATCGTGATAACCTAAAAAAAGTAAATAAAAAAAATATTATGAAGCTCAATTATCAATCAACCCAATATTCAAGGATAAAAATAAAAATAAATCAATTAAAAAAAGGACAAAAAAAATAAAATGAGTCAATTTAGGTTAACTTAACAAACCTATGTCACCAAGATAATCTCATAGAAAGCAAATCAAAATAAATTATGAAGCTCAATTCCTAATCAATCTGATGTTGAATGATGAAATTGAAAAAAAATTAATTAAAAAAGAAAACAAAAAAATAATCCAAGTCAACTTGGGTAACCTATTAAACCCCTAACCCGGGTTATAAGACTACAATAACTTTATAGAAAGCATATTGAAACAAATTATGAAGTCTAATTCCTAACCAACCCAATGCTAAAAGATAAAATTAAAAAAATTAATTAAAAAAAGAATAAAAAAACTTGAGTCAACCGAGTTAACTCGCAAAACATATGACCCGAGTCATGAGACTAAAATAACCCCACATAAAGCAAATCAAAATAAATTATGAAGCTCAATTCCCATCAAACTTAATGTTAAAGGATGAAATTAAAAAAAACTAAATTTAAAATAAAAAATAAAAAAAGGTATTGTTCCACCGAACAATACCTTATGATGAGGGTAATTGACATATAAAGAAAAATCAAGTCAACCGTGGTTAACTGCCAAACTCGTGACTCGAGTTATGAGACAGAGATAACTTTATAGAAATAAAATAAATTATGAAGCTTATTCCAAATGAACCTAATGATGAAAAGGTGAAAATTGAAAAAGAATCAATTAAAAAAAATGATACAAAACATGAGTCAACCGGGTTAACTTTTAAAACTCGTGATCTAAATCATGAGATTTGGATAACCCCATAGAAAGCAAATCAAAATAAATTATGAATCTCAATTTTCAATAAATTCAATGTTAAAGAATGAAATTAAAAAAATATATTTTACTTGGAATAATACTTTGTGAAGAGAAGAACAATGAGTTCCTCTCCTCTTCTATTTGTTAATATACTCAGGTTTGATGTGATTTGTTGATTGAGTCATATTTTTTGTCCAGAGAAACAACACTAGTTTTGAGCATAATCATAAATGAACCCTAAAACAACTTCACTCTTAATCTTATTTAGGTACAAAACCAAATGGGTGGCCAGCATTACACTGTGAGTTCGGTTATATTTTTTCTAACATTAAAAACAGATGCCTAAACAATGATAACATTTTTTAAGTTGCAAGAAAAATTTAGGACCTGAGTTAATTTAATAATATGATTATAAAAAAAGAAAATGATAAAAAAATGACAATGACTAATAAAAAAAATAAATGTTTGCTAGTATTACAAAAATATACCCTCTAAATATTCGTAAAAGGTTTCAACGATCTTATTTGATAATAAAGAAAAAATTGAATGAGAACGAGATAACTTTGTAAAGGAAAAAATGAAAAGAATTCAAAGCTTAATTACCAACAAATCAAACGCCGAAAGATGAATTGAAGAAAAAATCAATTTTAAAAAAGAACTAAAAAACCGAACTTAAGTCAGCATCCCAAATTCACAACTCATAGAAAGAAAAATAAAAAGAAATCACGAAGCTTAAAGCCTAATAACCTAATACCGAAGGATAAGATTAAAAATAATCACTTTTCAAAAAAATAATCTAAAAAAAAAATCAAAGTCAAATTGAGCTAATTTTTAAAACTAGTGACCTGATTCGTGAGACTCAGATTACCCCATACAAAACAATTATGAAGCAAAATTCTCAATCATTCAAAATTAAAAAAACAAAATAAATAACAATCAAAAGAATAAGAACCAAAATTGATACAAATACAAACTGACAGGATACATTTAATTTTTGAAAGGGTAGATGCAAAACCTAAGGTGAGGAGAGAGAAAAGAGGGGGAAGAAGAAAAAAATTCCACCAGAGCTCAACCGTTGTGTTATCATATACATGTGTTTGACCACTAGGAAAAGGACATCAAGATGCTCTTAACACCTTACACACCACCCAAAGAGTGCATACGTCTTCCACATTTTGGTTGTGCAATATTTTTGATTTTTAAATAATATTTTATATTTATTAAAATATCAAATTGCTATAGTCCACTTCATTATAACTAAAAACCAGGATAAAAATACAAAAAAGCCTTTGGATGCCAATTCAAAAAATCTTACTTTTACGGGTAATTTAGTCATTTTACCATGCATTAAAAAGTAAAAATTCATAAAAACCCCTAGTTGCTTTTTGAATAAATTTTGCTTTTAAGAGTAATTTAATCATTTAACTCGACTTTTAAAAATGTGAAAAACCGAGCTATCCTCGACAATTTGATAATGATTAATGGACCTTAAAGAAAAAAATTGTATTATTTCCAATAACTAGTTTAATGATTTTGTTTGAGAAGAACAAACATATCAATATAATATTTCAATACATAATGTTTTGTGTTTGCCTCCACAATGAAACACTGAACTTGTTTAGATTTTTGTTAATAGTTGCATATATATTATTAATATTATTTCAAATTTTTTTAAGTCTCATGTTGAGGTTTTTTTCCTTTAAAGTTAAGAGCACTCATGAACAATTTATACATTAATTAATTTAAAATAATTTTTTTGAACAATTTTAAAACACATCCTTTGTATCAATTTGATACATTAAAAGAAAATTTAATGAGTTTTTTTTCGTGATTTATCTCAAATCTACACAAAAAAAGTCACCCATAAACACTATTAATATTACAAAGCTTTCCATATTAATTCAAACTAGATTTGTGGGTTTGTTGTAAGTTGAATTTGTTTTATCAGTTAAAAAAATCAAAGTATTGTTGGTTGTATTTATTGCCTGAAAGGTGTGACGGTAATTTATTTCTGATGGGTGCGTTGCAAGTTTTAATTTTTTAATTTTATAGATAAGAAAGTCATTTTACTGTGATAAATAAAATAAAAAACTATTCTATACCTATATAACTTAAAAATAATAATTTAATCATGATAAAAAAACCATCTTGGTATCTAATTCAAATTTTTCGTAGTTGAAAGGCAATTTCATAATTACATCATGCCAATGAATATTGGCTAGGAGATTTTGTTTTTTTAATGTTAATTTTTAATTTACCATATTAAAATGGACTTAAGCCTGCGCCTCTAACTCCTAGGTCCATTATAATCCCGGGCTCAACAAAGCCCTT
>Ga0325405_1005556_pt1 | contig 12802 bp, 4 predicted proteins | sample PopdelMetagenome_21_FD_205663 | JGI IMG/M metagenome (GOLD analysis project Ga0325405, IMG submission 205663) | Populus deltoides microbial communities from Bellville, Georgia, United States - Xylem-Control-R2 | ecosystem: Host-associated > Plants > Phyllosphere > Stem > Wood/Secondary xylem... | reverse complement strand
TGTAAATAAATGAAAAAAAATCATTAACATAGAACATTTATCTAGATATGTTTACTGAATTTATTTATTAAAATCATTTTTTTATTAAATTAAACGATAATAAAAATAGACATACACATGAAAATAATTGAATAAAATAAAGGAAAAAAACTTATCATGTACGGTTGTATATATTAGAAATATCATTTAAAAATAAATATTTTATATCTTTAAAAATAAAGTTCATCCATATAAAATAGAAAACAATTATAGATGAATCAAAATAATATCTTCAAAAATATACACACAAATTGTTTTTTTAAAAAAATATATTAAAAAAAATCTTACAAAATTCATGACCTAGATCATGAGATTGAGATAAATTGATAGAAGATAAATTAAAAATAATGACAAAATCAATTTTCTTTTTTAAAAAATAATGTCAAATGATAAAATAAAAAAATGAGCCTAAAAAAAATATGGATCTGCATTAACTTTTCAAACTCGTAATTTTAGTTATTAGGCTAGAAACATAATAAATAAAAAAATTATAAAACTTAATTTTTAATAAATTAAATATTAAAAAACAAAATTAAAAAAAAAATCATTCAACAAGGAAAAAAATGTAATTTAACTTTCGCAATGAATACTATTTTTGCACCTTTTGCTACGCTATTTATTGTGTTTTTGTTAACAGTGACAGATGAGGAATACAGGTAAAATGGAATGTGATTTTCTTACCTCGAAAATGTCGTCCGAGACAAGGCCCATCCCATGTGTAAAAGGGACAAGAGCACTCAACCCCTCAAATTGGCTGTGGGACACTCCATTTCCAATCAGGTAGCCCTGCATAAAGAATTACACCTGCGATTAGCAGTTTCACCATTTATTGGAATCGGCCCTGCTTGTCGCCGTCGGCATTTTATTATTACCTTGAAGTTGATGACAGGATCTTGACCTGCCTGTATTCCTGCAAAGGAAAGCAAAGTTCTACACTTTTTTTTAAAAAAAAAAACTACCATATTACCCTTTCTTATTGTTTTTTTATATAGTTTTCATATACCAATATAAAAATAAAAAAATTAATATATTTTTAATAAAAAAATTAATATATTTTGAATTGTCAATGCTACAAACGATCGAGACACCTTTCACCACTTCAGCAGAAAGTGTAGGCACGTAAATCCCAGCATATGACTCTCCCGAGATGTAAAATTGATTGTTGACAAACTCTGGATATAGCTGAAACCACTATATTGCAAAACAAACAAATCTTAGAGCTGAAATAACTAATTAAAAAAAAAAAACCCTTTTTGTACAGAATTTCATACGTATTTTTGAACTAGTTTTAGTACATTAATCCTAAATCCACCTCTATAATATATATAATTAAAGATAAGTTGTTTTCTTTTATTTTCCTAGCCAGGTCTTGCGTTTGTCGATGAACTTAAATTACCTGGAGGAGAAAATTATGCGTATCAGCAGCCGTTTGCAGGTCATCGTTTATATATTTGCTTTGGTTTTTTGAGTAAGACATGCCAACCCCGCAAGGAGAGTCCAGATAAATAATGTTTGAAACCTATTTAAAATAATTACAATAATATAAAGTTCAGAGAAAATATAATTGAACTATAATTAAGAGGATAAAATTTAAAAACAAATTAAAAGAATTCAATATATAGAACTATTAAAGTTATGACCTTGGACCAGCTGTACGGGTTGAGATGCAATATTGGCAGGCTTCCTTTAGGTTTCCCTTCTTCAAAATTGAATGGCCCTGCAAATATTCCAATGAAAAGGAACCAAGAAAAGAAAATTTAATACTGGTTAATGCATAAACTAATTTGAGGTTACTCTTAAATATTGAATCAAGAAAAGAAAATGGGGATTATATGTTTGTTTGTATGTAATTCTATATTATATAATTGAAGTTTTACCCATGATAAATCATAGAGCAAAAGAACAAAGAAAGGTTAAACATTAAAATTTTAGTTTTTTTATTTTTTTTTATTAACGTGGATGTCTGAGTTAACTTGTACGTGTATCGATTAATCCCACGAGTCCTAAAGTTAACGACCATATAAGTCTTTAATAAACTTGAAACTTGTGAGACTTGAACTGGTGACCTCTAGAAAATAAATATAGAATCTGATTAATTGAGTTACACCCCTGGAGTTAATTTTTCTATCTTTAAAGCATATAATAGTTTAGTTAATTAATTTATTTCAATATATTATATTATTGGCTAAATCATACACAGACACCCACTAACATTTGTTTAACATCATTAATTCTATTAATTAAAGACCATGACACGTCCAAATCATTTGTTTTTTTCTAAATCATATTTTGTATATATTTTCATCAACGTAACCTAGAAATGAAATAAAAAGGAAATAATTTTGGAGAAAAAAAAAAGATGGCATAAAAAGGAACATAGCTCTATCCATTTTCCTTGGCTCTCCCAATATGGCAAAAAATCATCTTCGCTGCCTATGGTGAAAAGATCCTTTCCCCCCTCTATTTCCTTAACTCGTGACCTCTTCATTTCTTTCTCTGTGTTTACTTCTTATATGATCTAGATCTTTCGTGCTCTTAGAATATTGTTGCGGTTGTGTTTAGATCAGACATATGATCTTAGATTGTCCATTCCATGAATGAGATGGACAACGAAAGCAGATGTCAAAGCAAAGTCTTCTTCTTCTTTTTCCCTTGAAAGAGCTTGTCTTTTTCTTTCCTACACAGTACTTACTTTTTTGAAGTAATTTGTAGCTTTTATAAGCATCAATATATGGGGAAGCATGTATTTGATTTGTGCGCGCGCTGTGTGCTGTGTGTGTGCCCACACACACACGGGGAGGGAGCACTTGTTCTTCACTAAAACCACAGCAGAAAGGCCAAAGCGTTGGGCCCTCGTCTTTGTTTTTGATATCATCATCACAAAACAGGATTGTAATGAATCCTTGGCCTAAATAGTTATTTTGTAGATCAAGTACATGCGCCACTGAGAATGGTTCTCAGTGGTGCCTGGTGTTGATAGCCATTTAGGCAACTTGTGGTTCGAGTCTCTGAGAGAGAAAAGACTTAAAAAAGCCAATTCGGTGTGAACTGATCAATCTTTGGACCTAATCCGTCGTTATCAACGAGGAAACAGTTCCTTGTCATAAAGTCCAGATTAATACGAGTAATTAAAACATTCACGAAAATATATTTGAAAAACAAGATGTCTCTCTCAATCTTTAAAAGTTGAGGTTGTGATGCATTACCATATCCCCATCCTCCCAAACTATCAAAGTAATTCTATTGGATGAACTTTATATATATATTATTACTATTATTCAAGCCCAGAGAAAATATTAGGAAACAAAAGCCTAAAGGGCTTAATTTGTGATCGTAAAATACTATAAAACCTAGCTACAGACTTAAATGCAATAATATGTAAAATCTTGGTGGTTGATGGACAAAGGCTTACCATGTTCATAAACGAAGCCGTCGAAGCTAGAGCATCCAGGCCCGCCATTAAGCCACAGAACCACGGGATCTTTGGATGGATTTCTCTCGGAAACAATGAAGTAGTAGAAAAGATTCTTATCATCGAAGGTTATATAGCTACAAGTTGAGATTTGAATAACAGTTAATATTTCTATAAACTCACGGCAGATTCCGTTAATCAGTAAAAGTATTTTCACTGGATACAACTAGATGATAAAAACCAAACAAATGAAGGGAAAATTAACTTGCCCTGAGTAGTGATTTGATGGGAAAACGCCATTGAAACCAGGCAATCCTGTGATAAGCGAGCCCTTTGGAGCTGCTTCAACTGATGCAAAATTCAAAAGGACGCAAATTGATATACCAGAGAAAAAGCTCCACTTATCCATTGCCAGGACCGTAAGGACATCAATAATGTCTAACCAAGCCAGGATGAATTGTTGACATGTAATTCCACTATATATATTATAGGTGGACCACCGGAAAGGAAGGGGGAGAGAACTTTTTTATATAAAACAGAAAGACGGTGACCGAACGAGATGATAAGTTCAATGTGAGCTGAAGTGAGGACGTACAACACAAGGGAAGCAAAAGAAAACACCGAAGACGGGAGCAGACTGGCATAAAAGGCCAAAAATTGAATAAAGAAGCTTTTATAAATTATTTTTTATTTTATTTTAAATTAATATTTTTTTTGATGATTTTATATCATTGTGATGTATTGATATCAAAAGTGATTTAAAAAAATATATATTATTTTAATGTATTTTAGAACGAAAAATACTTTAAAAAGCAACCGCTACCACACTCCTAAATACCCTAAAGTATGGTGTTTTATGTTATGAAATGTATTTTAAAAATATATTTTAGTTAAAATATATTAAATTGATATTTTTTTAGTGTTTTTCAATGATTTTAATGAGGGGATGTCAAAAATAAAAAATAAATCATTTTGATATATTTTAAGCAAAAAACACTCTGCATTATAATATCAAACACACAATTCAATTCTATTCAGTATTTGTTGTGTAAGCCGAAATAAAAAAACACTCATGCAATTTAAATCATTTGAAATTTTATTTTTGTATCTTGTAAATGAACTTAAATAAATTAAATATATGAGACATTTTGATGTGACTTAGCTTTCCAACTCTAACAAACTAACAATCTAATAAGAAAATAAAGGAAAGTAGGTTTGGTTGTATGGTTTTTTTTTCTTTTTATGGTGTTTAGACTGAAAATTACATGATTTGTAATGAAAATAAGTGATAAAATATGAATGAAACTCTTTCATAAATCGGAGATGACACAAAGGAATTCCTATAAGAAAAAAGACATTACACTCTTTATCATAAAGAGTGTAAGTCTGAATTATTCTTCAACCAATTCTGGAAATGGAAGAACAAGGAAGAAAATTCTCTAAATAAGAAGTTGAAAAGTTTTATATTATTTTAGAAATGCCTAATATTTCTCTGAAACATCATTATATACTTGGAACAACTCTCCAAGTAAATACCAAAATGACATAATTGAGATCAAATAAATAACTTTGTTTAGAAAACTAGATAAATAATAAGGAGCACATATTTTTTACTTATAGAACACAAACACAGACATGCAAAAATTAAAACAACCATAATTTTTCATACAAAACTCCAATGCATGCATGGTTGGACAAACTAGAAAAATAGCATTCTGAACTTTAAAATCATACAGAATAAGTTTATATTCCAATGCAATAAAGTGGTGAAACATTCGGGTTCAAATTAGTCAATAGGCTAACAACAAACTCAAACTATTTAAAACTCCCAAATCATGACCCAAGTCTTATTTGAAAACAAACAAACTTATTTGAACAATTTCCATTTAATTTACAAGCCTCCAAACTCATCGAAACTTTAATTGTGATAATTTAACTTGTTAAGGCATTTATAGTTCTTTCACCCGAGCTATCATCATTGAACCTTCCCAATGCTCATACACATTATAATCAACCTTTTTCATGTTAGAATCATAATGCATATCATATTCAACTTGATGTTCCGTTTCACTTATTAAAGAGTGAATAAAAATACATATGGTGAATATTTAATTAGTTATATAACTAAGTGGATATCTAAGCTAAGATAATTGATTCATTACTCTTTATATATATATATATATATATATATATATATATATATAAAAAGAAAAAAAAAGAAAATAAAATTCATCAAGTTGAATATTTACAGGAAAAAATTAAGCAAAACTTTAGAAAAAGGAGTAATATATTTGAAATCACCTCTAAGTTTAATTTATAAGATATTTGTAAATTTTTTGTCAATTAAAACATTGTCAGAATTTTTATATTTACTGACAGAATTTTCTATTAGTATTTGTACTATCATTCTGTTGGTAATTAATTTACCGACGAAATCATAGACGAAAATGCTCAGTCGGTGAATTTTTTGTTGGTAATTTTTTTGTTTATCGATGAGTCCGTTAGTAATAAAAAAATATTATTACCGATGGATTTACTGACAGGAAAAACGTGCTCAAAATTATCCACTTCATTTTGTCTGTATTTCTCTCGGGAAGCTTGTCATATAACCGACAAAAATACCGTATGCAATTCCATCGGTGATTATTTAAAAATATTTCAAAAAAATCTACTTAACAAAACTAGGAAAATAATTAAAATTTATTTAAAAATCCTATAAATAAATCAACTAAAAATTGATCTCACATGAAAAAAATTATACAACAACATTCATACAATTATTAAAAATAAAATAAAAAATATATAATGGAAAAAAATATAAAAAAATATATATTATTTTAATATAATTAGTTGCGAGTGAAGATGAGAAAAAAATAAAAATTTATAAAATATGTTAATTAAAAAAAATAAGAAAAAAAAAAAAAAAGAAAGATGGGCCAACTTATAGGAATCATCAAAAATTTCCGCGTCGTTAACGTGCCACAAACATAAAGAAAGCCAATACAAAGAAGTGTAGGTGCGCTTTGACTTGTCTTCTTTGTGAGCTGGTGGTGATCCCAAAGGGCCACTTTGTAAGACATACCTGCTGGCTGGAAAGGCAATCTGAAAGAAATGATTGGAGCGTCAAGTCCATGAAAACAAGGGGGGCCCACTTAACTTTCCATTAATTTGGAGCCATTTTCTAAATTACTGGGACAGCCTTTTTGTCCTCTGCTCGTACCTACTCTTTCTTATTAAAAGACGAAAACTATCTGTCACGGAGAGAAATCTAGAGACTTTTTGGTATTGTTACAGAGAAAATATTCTTTAATTAACTAAATATTTTTTGTTCTTTTATTAGATTTTATATTTAATTGCATTTTGAATATTGAGTTTTTGAGTTTGGAAATATTAAAATAACTTTTTTCTTATTTGTAAAGATTTATTTTTTATGCAAAAATTAATCTCAGTAATTTTACTTAAACAAATATTTGTTAAACATTTTATTTTTTAAATCATGATTAAAAATATTTTTTAAAAAATCAATTATAAAAACTATCATAATGTCAAGCATACGTGCTTAATATTTAACCTCGGTTCTAAAATAAAAAAAATAAAAAGGTATATTATATTTTTCACTCTAGAGTTAAAAAAAAAGGTAAATTTTATTTTCACCTTAGATTATTTTTTTTTTCTTTCTAAAAGTTATCTTTTATCAATTATTCTTATGAACTAGTTATTTTCCCTTTATTTTAATGTCACTGGAATAACTTGTTGATAAATTAATGTAATTTTATAAAAGTAATTGATTAAGAATTTTAGTTGAATAGAAAATGATAAAATTAATATACTTTAATAGATAAAATAACTGTAAAAGGTGGAGAAATTGAAGGAGTATTTTAAATGCATTTAAAGGAAAAATTAAAAGAAGTGATGAAAAAAAACATGCAATTGACCAAAAAAATAGAAAAATATAAGTCAAGGAACTAAACTAGAAAAGGCGAAGAAATGAGGGGAAATCATATACTAAATTGAAAGAAATTTAGAGAAAAAGATTGAAATAAGCTTAAAATAAAATAAATAAAAATTCAACGATCAAAATAAAGAAATTAGAAAGTTTGAGGGACATATTTAAAAACTTGAAAATTCCTATTAAACAAAACAATGTGTTTTAGGTGAAATGATGTTGTTTTATTATTCAATTAAAATAACCTAAAACGTTGTCATTTTGGGCATAACTAAAACAACCTTTCTTCTTCCTCATTTGCATTTATCTCTTTTGTTTTGCATGATTTTTGCCTAACCTTTAGCCATCATCTTCTCTCTTTCACGATCAACGTCACCTCACCTGCATATGTACTATATTATCAACCTAAAAATAATTGCTTTATCTATCTAGAACGACTACAAAAGTGGTGCAAAGAAGTCAACCTGAGCATGCTTGGTCAAAGTATACAACCATGGTGAAAGTTTAAGACTAACCCAAGCAAATCAAGGGACACAATCATTCCACCGATAAAGGTTCTAGAACCTTCATCCTTGCCTATAAATAGAGGGGTAAGATAAGAAGCAAAAGGACTCAAGCTAGAAAGAGAAAATTCAAGAAAAAGTGAGAGAAGAAGCAAAAGTGTTTTAAGCTAAAAATAAGAGTTATTTAAGCTAAACAATAGCAAATAGGAGAAAAGAAGAAAGGAAAAAATGAGAAAGAAGAAGAAAAACCAAAGAGAAATAGAAGAAAGGAGGCAAACCTAAAATGAGAGAAAAATAGTCAATACCACCCTCAACCAGTAGCTTAACCATAATCTCTAGCATTAGTAGCCACTACTACAACTCCACTTTCACTTTGAATCAACCTTGAGGTAGGCCCGATCTTTTTTTTTATCTTTTTATTTTTTTTATTTTTTTTAATAAAATTACAACGATGTTAGATTTATTTCATAAAACTATGTTTCCTCATCTAAACTTATGCATGTGTGCAAAAAAATTGTTTTTTAAACTAGATAACTTTTCACTCATGTACTTTTTTTTATTATTTTTTTTTAGTTTCTTCTTCATAACATTAGATCCATTTCAAAAAAAAAAATATTTTTTCACTTTTTTAGTTATGCATGTGTGAAAAATTAGTTTTGAAAATCGTCAACTTTTTACTCATGAGTGTTTTCATTTGATTTTATTTTTACAGGCTTCATAATAGTGTTATATTTATTTCATAAAATTGTATTATTGTATTTTTACATACACATGAATGTATAGATATTTATTTTCCAAACAGGAATAAAAATTACATTGACGACTTTCGTTAAATTTGCATCATGTTTTGATCAAAACTTGGTTTTTAAACAACTAGACCTCTTAGGTTTGAGGGATAGACGTAGACTGAGCACGATGTTTTTAACTTTAAATCGTATTAAAAAAATACATTGATGAGTTTTCATCAAGTAAACAACATGATTTATTTAAAATTGGGTTTGAGTGATTATATCAATAAGTCTCTTAGTTTTATAGACCATTATAGGTCTAGCATGATGCTTGTAGCCAATAATAAAACAAATAAAAAACTAAAATAAATTATTGAGTTACGCGACTCTTAATTCAGGGCCCGACACTAACTTAATGAACATCTATCAACAATAAATGACTCTTGAATAAGCTTAGAAATAATTTAGTCAATTAATGGTATGTGTAAAATAAATTTTAGGGAAAACACATAGCTAAGGTAACCTTTCATTTGAAAAGATACAGTAAAAGCGATGTATATCTTCTTTTAAGTATAACCAACCCTTTACTTAGATCTTTGGAACCATTTTATATTTTAGGATTTTTAGATTCCTTAAAAACTAGGTGGTGACTTTATTTTTTCAATTCTCCCTTTAATTCTAAGAGGTCCTAATTTATGTTGGGTAGGGATAAAATCTAAAATGAGTTTCATGTATACAAACCAAGTATAGACCTTAGTCGATCCACCTAAAAAGATGTAAGTAGGTCTTTAAAAGAAAGAATGATATAGATAGAAATATACAAACATACAAAGTTAGACTAGTTGTCAAAAGTTGAAAAAAAAAGGTGTTGAATTTGATTAAAGTTTATTATTGGTAGCTATATTAGAAATCCATTAAGATTCAGCTTGTTATAACTGTTTACTATGATTATACGATTTTGCTTTTGGATGTTAAAATTGTGTTCCTAAATGGAAATATTCATGTGTGTGTATATATGACATAACATGAAGGCTTTGAATCTAAGAAACTTGTCAATGAAGTATGCAAGCTACAAAAATCTATTTATGGACTTAAGCAAGCTTTAAGGACTTAAAATATTTATTTTGATGAAATAATCCAAAAGTTTGAATATATAAAAAATATGGATGAGCATTGTGTTTATAAAAGGATTAGTAAGAGTGGAATTATATTCCTAGTATTATATGCAGACAACATATTATTGATATGCATTCCTTTACTCCAGTCACTAAAGATTTGATTGTCTAAGAATATCTTCATGATAGATATGGGAGAAATAACCTATATACTATGAATAAAGATTTATAATAATAGATCTAGAAGGCTGTCTGGATTGTATCAATCCATGTATATAGATAAAATTTTAAAATGGTTAATCATTGAAAAATCCAAAAGAGGATACTTATCTATTTTTGAAAGGAATATGTCTCTCCAAGGTTATGTTCTTTAAGACACAAATTAAAAGATATAGGATGGAAAAAATAGCCTATGTTTTGGCTATATGATCCATCGTGTATACGATGTTATTGACATTACCAGATGTATCTTATGTTTTAAGCATTATGAGTTAATACTAATCTAATCCAGATAAGGGTCACTAAAAGATATTTTAAAGCATTTTTAAGTACTTCAAAAGAACTAAGAATATCATTTTTATCTATGGAGAAGATGAACTTGTAGGTCATGGTTATTCATATCCTAGTTTTTAATCAGATATTGATAATAATAAATCATAATCTAAATATGTTTTTACTCTAAATAGTGATGTTGTGAGTTAGAAGAGTCCTAAGTAAGAGATCACAACAGATTCTACAACTAAAGCTAAGTACACCTTTATGTTTGAGGGAGAAATATAGGTTGTTTGGATCAAAAAGTTTATCATTACACTCGGTGTGGTTCCTAGTATTACTAATCTAGTAGCCCTATATTATGATAATGATTGAGCTATTACACTGGCAAAGGAACCAATGTTTCATCAATGATCCAAACATGTACTTAGACAATTTCATTTTATTACAAAAATCATATAAAGAAAATATGTAAAGATAGAATAAATACCTACTGAAAAAAGTCTTGTAGATCCTTTTTCTAAGGCATTGTCCTATGAGAAGCATAATTGCCTTATAGAGCATTATTGTGAAAACCTGATAAATTATAATCTGAACAAAATAAAATATCGAATAGATTAAATAAAAGGATTTCAAGTATTGTAAATGGACACAATTGAATAAAAGGTAAGGTGTTGTGGTGTTAGAGGAATTAAGTGACAAAAATAGAAATAAAAAGTAATGAGGGTCAATGTGTAAATAAATAAAACCTAGACTATAAATACTCCAATTTTCTCTCTTTTAGCCGAGAGTGTGAAACTAAGAAAGGGGGAGAAATTGTGTGATTTGTCTACACAAATTCTTGTTAATTTCACCAATTAAAGTGAGTAATTATAGTGATTAACTTAGTTAAACATCAAGAGGAGGTGATTTTAAGGTGGTGAGTGCTTAGGAAGAAGAAATTCAAGTTAGGGTTTAAAAAGAGAGGAGAAGAAAACTTGATTTTTTCTTGTATTCTTTCCTTAAATCCTTATTAAAGTGAGGTAAATAACATGCTCCAAATGATTTATTCCTCTAATTTTATGTTTGATGAAGGATTATATAGAATTGAAATTATGTGAAATTATGGGATTATGTTATAGATTATGGGAATGATACAAATTATGATTGAACTATGTTAGAATGCATGTATTAAGATTTGGGTAAGCGTTTAATTTTAAATAAAAGAAAGAAAAATTATTTCCTCCTTTATTTTATTGAACTTTCAGCCGAAACAGGAAATAATTAGGGGATTTGAGGTTTTAATACAATTTTTTGGAAAATGTGGGAAGAAATAGGTTTATAAGTGTTATTATTATGAAAGGAGTAAGAATTTTTCAAAGAGAAAAGAGAAAAAAATCCTCCACTTACTTCCTCAAATTAATTTATGTTAAAAGAAGAAAAATAGAAAAAAAATTGAGTTTTGATAATATATTGAGGGATATCTTGTACTGTTGAAGATAATTAATGTTGATAAGTTAATTTAAATAATGACTTTTACAAATAAATAAATGAATGTTTCAGTTAAGTTTAATTAAGGGTGTTGAGTATATTCAACAAATATGTAATTGGTATTGGAAATTTTACCAGTACCAATAAATCAAAATAACATAGTAATTTGTGTTGGTCCAAAGAAGGCCGCAGGACCTAACCAGCAACAAGGGACCTCTTCACGCACACAGACACCAAGTAGGTGTTCGACACCTTGAAATAATTAATTAGTTTATTTTTATTGTAGAAGGAATTTTATAGATTATAAATTCTAGTGCTGGTTACTGGAAATAATGCCTTAGTGAATGGGTAAGCCTTGAAAAAATTATTTCCTGGTGAATGTACAAGCTTTGAAAAGTATTTCCTGGTATTTCCTGGTGAATGGGCAAGCCTTGAAAAAAATATTTTCTGGTTACTGGAAATAATGTCCTGGTAAATGGGTAAGCCTTGAAAATTATTTCATAGTTACTAGAAATAATGCCTTGTTGAATGGGCAAGCCTTGAAGATTATTTCCTGATTACTGGAATTTATGCCTGGTTGAATGGCCATGTTAAGAAAAATTAATTTACGAATTAATGGGATAATCACACGATGTAAAATAGATTAATTGTAAAACTTTGAAGCTAAATATGCTGGTTTGTGGGAGATACTATTGATATTTTTATTTTAGTAGATTTATCTCTATGTCTTGAAGAGAATTTATGACGTTAGAAATTTCAAAAAGAAAATAAGACAATTTATTCGATGATATGAAAGTCACTTTAATGTATATAAATAGTTATTCCTCAATCAATTACTTATTGAAAGGTGCAATTTTTTAATCATGTTTAATACGATTATGTTTTCAGGTACATCGCACCCTCAATCTGGAAAATATCTTGAATAAATAATTTTGTTATGTGATTAATGTAATTGGAAGAACTAATATTTTGTTGTAATGCACTTCCATGTCTAAAAATTGTAATGTTTAACTTATTATCTTGTGTATGATGTAATTTATAATGTTATTATTATTAAGTTGAATTATGGTTGGTTATATATATATATATATATATAT
>Ga0325405_1005555_pt1 | contig 12802 bp, 7 predicted proteins | sample PopdelMetagenome_21_FD_205663 | JGI IMG/M metagenome (GOLD analysis project Ga0325405, IMG submission 205663) | Populus deltoides microbial communities from Bellville, Georgia, United States - Xylem-Control-R2 | ecosystem: Host-associated > Plants > Phyllosphere > Stem > Wood/Secondary xylem... | reverse complement strand
AGAACCCATAATTTTGCCCGACAATTTCAATTTAGGTCCCTCCATTTGTAATTTCTTGCTAACAACAAATTTGATTTCTTTTTTGGCAAGATCAAACATGAACCCATTGTTGCAAAATCAAACATGAACAATGATTTCCCAAATGTTTTAGTTTTTCTTGTAATGTGATTGTAATTTGTAATGTAATTATAATTACTGAATAGTTAAGCTCAGTGAACTTTTCCAGGTAATTATTAAATTCATCACCTTGACCTGATCAATTTTTTTATGTAAAAAAATTATTAAGAAATTAAAATTAAAACTCGAGTTATTGATCTAATTGGTAGTTTAAATAATATAAATAAAAAAACACAATAACAACAACAAAAAAATGACAAAATAATAATAATAATAAAAAGATTAAAAAAACCCGACCTGGACCCATATGGAGTATTAAAAAATCCAATACTAAAAGGAGAAACTAAAAAAAAGATTCATAGCAAAAAAGGAATCCCAATTAAATCGGGTTGATTCATAAATCTCATTATTACAGACATAATATTAGGATAATCTTATAAAAAAAAAGCATGAAAAAATGTTTGAAGACCAATTCCTGGTAAATCAAATGAGAACATGATAATTCTTTATAAAACGAAATGAAAGGGAAAAAAGTTGAAGCTCACTCTCTAGCAAATAAAATGTTATATGACAAAAATCAAGAAAAAATATAAGTAAAAAAAGATAAAAAAAAAACTTTATCCAAGCTCACCGGAGTCAAGATGCAAAATCTTTGACCGAATCCTGATACCATAGCAACCATGTTTAGAAGCAAATAAAATAAAATCATGAAACTTAATTATCAAACAATACAGTGTTAAAGGACAAATGTTTTTTTTTAAAAGCAACATAAAAAATACGAGTCAACTTGGGTTAACCCTTTAACCCTACGACCATGAGCACAACATTGGGATAACCCAATGAAAAGAAGAGGAAAAAAAGGTATAAAGATCGATTATAATAAATCAAATGTTGAAGAATGAAATTGAAATAAATCAATTTAAAAAAAAACAAAAAAAATCAACTTGCGTTAAGTTTTGAAATTAGCGACTTTGATTATGAACCCGAGACTAACCCCATTGAAAGCAAATTATAAAAAAACACAAAACTCTAAAAAGAGATAAAAAAATACGAAAACATGGGCTTAAAAAAAGAAAAAAAATAAGCAAACCCAAACTCGATTTATTCTCTAGAACTTGCACCCGTGAAAACCCGGACCCAGGTTCAATCAATAGGCTTAACTCATAATCAATTTAACTTTGAAGAATGAAATCGTAAAAAGAAATCAATCTAAAAAACTTGCCAAAGTAAAAAAGATAGCAATAAAAAAAACAAGGATAGAATTTGACAGGAAAAAAAAAAACCAAAGAGAATGAAATTGTAAGAAAACAAAATCTAAAAAATGATCCAAAGCAAAAAAATAGTAATAAAGAAATAAGAATGAAATTTTGAATACTAAAAAATTGTTGGGGTGAAATTGAAAAATATTTTTATTTTAATAGATTATTAAAAATTAAAAAATTGTGATAAAAAGGACAGGCACCAAATGCGAAGAAAAAAGAAATTGAAGAGGTTGGTTTGACTTCTTGAAGGGTTGACATTGAATTTTAGGAAGAGGGAGAGGAGGAAGAAAAAGAGAGAAATGGTTGTTAGCTCAAATTACAGGCATGTTTGGTCCATCGTGTAAGGTGTGCCAAGACCTTTCAAACGCCGTCCTGAAAGTAGCGATTGGTGGTTAAACGGCTCCGCACGCGCAACATGAATGACACGAGAATCGTCCACACACTGACGCGTGAGCAATATGGTTTTTTAAATTATATTTAATATATGTCATTTATAATAATATCCTTGAGTAATTTTTAAATTTACAACAAAACTATTGTAAAATGATATAAAAAAGTGTTTGTGAGAGAGTTATGTTGTTTTTTTCATTAAGGGCATATAAAAATTACACTGTTTTAAGAAATTTAAAAAGACCAAAGCACCCTTAAGTAATGAACATTATATTTTTTTTTATTTAAGGGTTAAATTGATAATTTTATTGTGCAATAAAAAACAAAATAATTAATCTAACTTTATATAATTTGTGAAAAAAATTATATCATGGTAAAAAAATCTTACCTCAAATTTCTAATTACAAAGTTTTTGATCCATGGATAATTTAGTCAAATCAGTATTATAATAAATAGTAAATTATTCCTAGAGCAACGTAACTTCTCCTTTTCTTTTAGTTTTTTCTGTTAAGTTTTCCAGACCCCACTTAGCCTGGGCGAAGAATCCCGAGGGTGGAATGATACCGAATCTGAGTGAAACTGTGGGCTTGGCCCAATTATCTACATCTTTTATTAGGAGCTGGCTATATCTCAGACCCAATCATCTATGGTCCAGATTTTAATAACCTATCAACGGTTGAGATAAACTTCTGCTCCATCGGTACCGCTGCTAAAATAGATAAAAAAAGAAAAGAAAAAACACTAACGTCACTGCAATCGAAAATTCTGGCGTCTCCACAGCGAATCCCATCCCTTCTTCTTTTTCTTAACTTGCCCAAAACGAAACCCATCGTTTTTCCACTAATATGTAAAAGAAATATAAGACCGCCAATGGTTTGATTCTCAGTGACCACAAAACAAACATTTCATAGGCAGTATACGTAAACAAAAGAGAGACTAGAATTTTCTGGAGAGACAGAATTAAACACAAGATGGTGCTATGGGAGATCACATTGGGAACTGCGTATTTTTTGGGTCTGAAACGGACTTATAGACTGGCTGTAAGGATTCAACGTAGGCTTATCAGCCCTAAGTACCCTAGGATCCGTCAGTTTGTTCAAAGGTATGTGTTGTTATTATTTTGTTGATACGATCTTTGATGGATTAGCTCTTTTGATGTATCTGATTTTTTTGTGATGGCACTGCTTGCAATAGGGGTTTAATCAGTTATTTGATCGATTCATTTCGATAGAAAACTAGTAAGTGGGTTGCTTTTTCTTTGATAAATTTGGGATTTTTTTAGCTGAACGTTTATTTATTCTTATCTTCATTTGTGGGATTTTATAAATGGACATTCACACGTTATTGAAATAGTTGTGTCTATTGTTTAATGATTCTGCTTGTCCATGTTTTGGTTGATAGAGAGTGCTTGCTTCGTGTAGACTTAATCCAATTTTCCCATCACATTACAAGTCCTTAACCATTTAATTTATATTTCCTTGAGTAAATTGGGATAGTTTGAGATGAGGTTTTGAATGTCGACACTCATGCACTAGCAGTATATCCACTTCATGTTGTCGATTGGGATGCCAAATGGATTTGCTTAAAACGTTGATCAGGAGCTTGCATCTGATGCATTGAGTTCCATTTTAATCATTCTTTCTGTAACTCTGATTTGTAGCCTCTTGTATATTAGCTGGACAACGTCCATTGGCAGTATCTCTTTCATGACTTCCCTTGTGCTAGAGTTGTTTCCTTGCATGTGTGCGCACTGTACAGTGTGCATGCCAAAACTGGTTTCATGTTCCCTTGCAAATGGTTTTTTCCACAATGGGTATCTGTTTCAAGGTTGTGAAGAGTGAAATCGTGCTAAGTGGATTTCTTTCTAGTTTGAATCCGGACATGCCTGACTACACAAAGTTATTCCAGAACCACTACAAAATTTTGATATTTTAAGCAATAGTTTTGATATAAAGGTTTGCCGGGGTTCCTTTTAATATCATACCGTAGATTTTGATGACTGAAAAAAATCAACACACTATATACTATTTGGTGCCAGACAACTGTTTGGACGACTATTAAAGATATGGATGCATGAAGTCAATGTAACTGAGACATATTTGGATGCCTAAAAGGCTCGGAAGGTTCATTCAGCATGGCTGTAATGCCGCTCAGCTTTCCATTTCCTTACCAGCTTGGTTTGCTTGCTATTATGTACTGTGCATCTATTTCTCGTTGGTGCTACTATCATTGTTATTTGTTGCATATCATTATGCTGCCAGTATGTTGTATTTCTTTATGCCTCTTGGTTGAAACTTTTTCCAGGCCTTGAAATAACTTCATATGCTCCCTTCTTTTTCCCAACTTCATAGGCGAACACGTGCTGTTTTTGATGTTGCTCTGAAAGTTCACCTGAATATACAACAGAGAGACATAGAGGTTGGTCGGCATCTTGGTAACAGGATCCTGAGGTGGTTGGACCGAATGAAACCTTCTGCTCAGATTCGTGGTCCCCCACCTGTGAAACCCACAAATGGTGCTAGCTCAATTACAAATGTTACAAAGCAGGCAACCAACAACACTTCCCACCTGAAATCTCCGAGCATTGGCCAGACATCCAGGCACCAGGAATCTGATAGGCATCTTTTCACCTCAGCAAGAAATATGTGGTCAAAACCATTTCCATCTATTGCAATGATGATGCGGCCATCGAGACCTGCTGGAACTTTTACACAGTACAGGCACTTGAGCATCCAGTGCCCTGAAATGTCAAGACCAAACTACAACATTGGCGGGGGAAGTGGATATCAGGGGGTTTTCCGGAAGGACATAATGCAGTATATTCTGCAAAACTAACAGTCGCAGGTATTTTTCTATCTCGTGTTTGTTGTGGAGCCTGACTTGATTCTGAGATGTAACTGTACAAGAAGTTTTGTTGAGGTGTGATTTGAGGGGACACAACGCAGTCATGCGGAAACTGATAGCTGAAAGTCTGAAACCTTTGGTCCCATGTTTCTTTTCCTCGTTCGGTTTATAAATCGCCCCATTTTCTGGTTGATGATTCGGAGCCTCTTTTTTCTCTCTTAGAATTTGCATTAGCTTGGCCTCATTGACATTTTTGTTCATTCAAGAAATAATGATATAAAAACCGGATGTTTTTATTTTTGATTCTGATGAATGTTTATTGATTTATATATTTAGGCCAATTGTAATGCTGCACAAACAATGATCTATGATACCCATGACCTGTGAAAGGACGCACATAATAATACTAACAAGTCTCTGAACCTATCACCAATAAAACGTCTCTGAAACTGAATAATCAACCACCATTTCTCCTAGTATTAATTTTCAAAACAATTCAATTCCAAATTTACAACGTCACGTCACGTCCTTTTCGCAGCCCGGACCACATTGTGCATGTCTCAAACAAATCCTGCTCTGTGAAGCCAGGACCGTGGCCAGCTGCTCTTCAGGCCTGGCATTATCCCGACTTACCGAATAGTGGCTTGTCCTGAACTAGCTGCAGCTCTCTGCAGCCAGCACCACATCGTGCTACTTCAAACTAGTCTTTGCTCCCTGAGGTCGCTCTACTAGCCAGGACCCAGCAGCAGTAGGCCTCCATACCAAGGTCAGGTTTATATGGACCTATCATGCTGGTTCAGCGAAGTCCCATCGCTTTAATGCCCCACTGGATCACAAACCACCGGTGATCCGGTCCTTCACTCTAATCACCACTAGCTTAATCATTAGCATAGCTTGTTAGAAGATCAAAGAAAACCAAAAGGGAATGCTTTGGTGAACCAAACCTTAATCATTTTTCCCTAAAGGAACCTTAAATACTGTCGTGGTTTTTTTTTTGTTTAATGCGAACGCTTTGTAGAGAAAAAATGACAAGGCCGGTGTGGTAGCCCAAACACGCAGCGAATAACCATCCGTCCACTTTTATCTGTATTGCTCCGGCTTTGGAAAGAAAGCAACCGGCTCCTGCACTGCAGAACCCTCTCCTCGTTCAAAAAAAGAGAACAGGTCCGAGACCATACTAAATCTTACTGCTATCTTACAAGTGTGTTCAAATGGTATTGCATTACTCTCTGATCGTGTTATAGAAAACTGGGATCTAATATGGTGGAGTGCAAACAGTGGTAAACAATTGATTGATTGCCTTCATTTTTAAGTTGGTGAATTCCCACTTGATTAATTGAAATCTTGCTTGAATTTCATCTGGGTTGATTAGTTTTAATGACTGTAAGGGCATGAGTTTCTGAGCTCTCGAAGAATGTTCTGCTGGCTCTTAAGCTCCATAGTTTTATGACATCGCCAGTTGTTCTCTTCACTCGTGTTTAGCAGACTTAGACCTTGATCGTTGTACCAAGCACAATAAAATATTTCGAGTTTGCTGATTCTATTCGTTCTCTTAGATGTACTTATTGCTTTCATTTCCTTGAATAAGCTCCATTGTATATGGTTTTGTATGTAGTATTGTGCCACCTTTATCTTGGTTTTTTAGGTACACCCTGCTTGTCTAAAGAGGGATTCTCTCTCCCTCTCTCTCTCGGATTTTGAATTAATATTTCTTGTTTTTACAGGCATAAACAACTGCAAACACTGGCATAGAGTTAGCAGACAGGGCAGTTGGGTTTTTGTTATCTTTAATCAGCATATTGATCTCCACTTAATATACTTTCTGGGCTATCCGTGGGCATTTTTTAAGCTTCCTTCCCTCCACCACCTTGGTCTTTTCGTCGGGCGTTTGTCTGCGTGTGTGTCTGTATATTTAGGCAGCTTACATACGTTGAGACTGATTCCGTTTTTCCAATATGATCGAAGACAGGCTCTGTCCACACTCTTTTTAATTACATTTGTCTTCTTCTAAAAACACATCACATGTTTTTGTTGGTTTTGACTTTTCTGCTCTAATATCAAAAGAAAATTCAAACCTACCATCTACAGGGTTCTTTGCTTGGTTATCAGCCAAGGTTATTGTTTACTTGCAGCCATCACATTTAGTGTTTGAGATGCTGACGCATACAATTTTGTCCTCAATTATCTCTTCAGCATTTGAACAAGTCACTTCGAAGGTAATGAGTAGCGCAATCTCTCTGAATCTGACCATGTCAAATAGCATCATGTACTTTCTATGTATAATTTTTTTTTTTGAGACTCAAAACTTGGTGTTTGTGTTGCGGGCAAGTTCTGGAACTCTTCAAACACAATCCAATATACACATAAGTAACTCAAGACACCTGCGAGTTATTCATGTTCAAAATGGATATCTATTTCTCAAAAAAGATTGGGGGAAAAAAAAGGTTTCTGCGACCCCGTTGATCATTATGCACCTGTGAATGCCTGAAGAGCCAACAATCACAACATTCATATGAAAGGGAAGATCTCAAACCTAAAATCTCAAGCATGTCTCAAAGGGACGAGAAGAGAGACCTAAGATTAAACATACATTATTCTGACTCGCCTGAAACACCGATACTTTTTCTGAACGAACTCGTGGCAGAATCATCCGGCCCTTCATGATCCGTATTGCGCTGTGGGTGCTGGAAAGAAGATAAACCTGCTTAAAACTGTTTTGGAACGTTGTTTAACCTGTCATCAGACAATACATAAATCGACATCTTACTCATCTTCAACATTTTTTTTTCTATGCAAGTTGAATGCTTCTATGTAAAGCACAAAACACCTACAAATCTTCTTGTGTTAGGTAGGATTTTCATCAATCAAATTGTTAAAAATAATTCAGCTAAGTCTTACATATATGTTTCAGATTTTATGAGAACACAAGTTGCTGAATGTAATGCAGTTGTAAAGCAGCACCTTCAAAGAGATGGCGCTACCTTTTTGCATGGTAAAGTGTCAACAATCACATTTATAATGGAGAAGAAAAGAAAAGAAAAAGGGTGTCAGGATGCACTCTGTACCCACTGAGATGATACATTGTTCCAGAATGTAAATTAACAAATCCCAATTCATTCTGTTGGTTTGTTGAATTAGATTAATTTCCAGGGTGCCTGGCTCAAATTTACTGAGTAAAAAAAAAGGTAAGGGACATTTCAAGCAGAATCACATTATTCAACCTCTAACCAACAATACAACATTCCAAGCCGTTCCATACAAACCAGAAGACTTTTTTGCCAAGAGCTACTAGCATTTAAGAGCGATATGAACCAAACAGAACAGAACATACCAGAAGCAACTCCAGTGGCTTCAAACCCAAGAATTATCAAAAGCAGCTGATGTGATTGCCTGGGAAAACTCCTGGAAACTTATTCTTCCATCCCCGTCAGTGTCTGCCTCCTTGATCATCCCTGTCAATTCCTCTGCTGTAAGAGCATGCCCAAGTTTTGCCATCGAATGTGCCAACTCGGCTGCTGTAATAAACCCATTACCGTCTCTATCAAACATCTTGAACAGATGCTTTAGCTGCTCCTCGCTATACGGTGACTTCTCCGGAAGCAGTTCTGGTGCCACCAGAGCCACAAACTCTGAGAACTCAATTAAACCGTTGCTGTTTGTATCTGCCTTATGAATTAAGGTTTCAAGCTGGTCAGGACTAGGTTTTAGTCCTAAGGACCGCAAGAGTGAGCCTAACTCAAGCTGCGTTAAGCTTCCATCATTGTTTCGATCAAAAGAACGAAATATTTCCCGTAGCTCAGAAATTTGCTCATCATCTAGCTTCACAGCTGGTTGCTTGTTGCTCATATTGTTAACAAGAAGAAGAAAAAACTCCCTTTTTTCAACTCACTTTCTTTACCGTTTCTATCTTTAAGTCTTTGCAAATATGATCAAATAACAGTCCTGATACATAAGACTAGATAATATTTAAACGAACAAAAAGCAAAAATATTTCGCTACTAAGGTATGAACAAGAATTGCAGGATGACAAATTCTGTGTTTGAATAAAATAACATTCATCTCTGCTCTTGACACAAGTATTTGAACCATACCTTTCTTTCTTTCATTTTCAACATTGATTCACTTCTATCCTCCCAGTGGCATATATCATCAGTTATAGATGTCTCTGTTTCTCAACAAATCCTGGGAATGGATGACTTCTTTTTCCGTGCCCAATAAAAAGAGATTTGGGAGATCCAAGATTTGCCTTGATAATCGTTCTTTCTCGCTTGGATCTCTCCTATTTACAAGTGATCAAACCCCAACCCAATTATCGGATCCAATATTGAAGAGAAAAGGAGAAACAAAAACAGACATCCGAAGGAAGAAGCCAGGATTAAGAAACTTCGGTGATGCTTAAAAAGATGAACACGTAGTACAATGTTAAAAGACTTTTTCGTAATTTTTGTTTCAGTTGATGCAGAGTCAACACCAACACCAAAGACAAAGAATGGATTTAATAAATGGTGGGTTACAAATACAATTCAAATATTCCATGAACTATTTATTTGATTTTGGAAAGAAGAAATCCAGAGCGGCAAAAGAGGCGCCAGTTCCGTGATTGGTGCACGTCTTGCTTGCTATAGAGTCACCTTCTCAATGACTTTGTCAACCAACCCCCCTTTTTTTAAAAAAAGAGAGAGAGAGAGAGAAACAATGCTTCTTCCAATCCAGCCAAGTGGGGTGTTTGCATACAAGTGGGAACGAAAACAAATCATGTTTTGCCATTTGGCATTTTGACCCATCAAGCATTTGCCCATTGAAGCAGCACAAAAAAATAAAAATAAAAAATAAGTTGAACCAAGGTTCTTTATTTTGAGTAGCATACTTTATAAATAAAAAAAAATTTATATGTGAAATGCTTTTTATAAAATGTTTTCTCATTAAATCATGTAAAATATTTTTCTGTAAAATACTTTTTAGTGGTAATGGAGGAGAGGGTGATGATATAGTGGTGGTGACAAAGAAAACGGTGATGAAACGATTGATGGTGATAAAAAAGGTGATGATAAGATAACAGTAGTGTTAATGAGGTAGTCGTGGTTATGGTGAAGAAGGTGGTGGTGAGATGATGTCGATGATGATGAAAAAAGAGATGGTGATGAAGAAGGAAGAGGAGAAGATGGTCATGAGATGGTGATGATTGTGAGATGATGATGATAGTGATGGAGGAGACGATGATGAGGTGATGGTGAAATGGTGATGGTGATGAGATGATAGCGATAATAATAAAATATACGATAATAAAGTAGTTGTGAGATGATAGTGATGGTAAAATAATGATATCAATAATAGAGTAAATGTGAAATAAAAAATGGTGGTGGTGAAAAATTATATTTGACATAGTTGAATGATATTGTAACCATATTATTATTCATAAAATATTTTATGAAATTTAATGAGTTGAAAATATTTTTCAACAAATAAATTAAATTTAAAACTTGATTGTAAAATATTTTTTATTAACTAGTTTTTTTATAAAATATTTTATGATAGAAAAAAATAAAAAATAAAAACATATTCTGAAAACAAACATAAAAATTATAAAAAAAATTTCCCAGTAAAATATTTTATAAAAAAAAAACAAGAAAAGAAATTGGTTTGGATATGGTGAAGGATAAAGCATCCAAGGAGGGAGGATATGCAGAAGGAATGTGAGGGGCATGCACTCACGACGGTGATGTAGGTGCAGTCCTAAATTATTTGGTTTTGACTTTTGAGCATAATATTAATCGGTGGATTTTAAAAGGACAGATGACGGTCGAATTACTTCTATGCCAAAAAAACAATGGATGACGGTCGAATTACTTCTATGCTAAAAAAGCTTAGAAATCACTATGTAGCTTCACTCTTTATATGGAGAAATTTTATAATATCCATGAAATTTTTTAATCTCATTCTTTTATTTATATATATATATATATATTATTGTTGGTCGTGTTGTTGTTTTTGAACAGGTGAAGTCATATGAATTATATTAAAATAATTTTCACATAATTTAATTTTAAATCTGGATTAAATAAGAAGTCAAGTTAGGAGTTTCTTTCCCTTCGTAATTTTATTTTTCTTCTCAATTTTATCTTTAAACTTTTTTTGTCGGTTAACTGGTTACCTTTAGATTGGTCAAGTTGACTTGGTCAGGAAAAACAACACCCCACAAGATTTAATTTTAAACCTGGATTAGGTAAGAAAACGGGTCAAGAGGTTTGTTTTGTATAAATTTCATTATTTGTTTTTCAATTTTATCCTCATATTTTTTTTACTAGTCGATTGGAATGTCTTTAAACATGCTAAGTTGATTGAGTCATATTGAGAAAACTCTCACACGATTTAATTTTTAACCCGGGTAAAGTAATGAGTCAGGTCAATAGGTTTTTCGGTGTCGGTTTTTTCCTCAATTTTTTCTAACTTTTTTTATCATTCGATCAAGTTATTTTTAAACCGGTCAAGTTAATTAGGTCATGCCAAGACAACTTTTGTATGAACCAAGCAAGGAGTCGTCTTGAGATGTTTTATTCCTGTTAATTTTTTTTTTCAATTTCATCCTCATATTTTTGTTACTGGTTGATCAAGATGAGATGCCTTTGAATTAGCCAAGTTGACTTAGCCATGTAAAAAAAACTCTCACACGATTTAAATTTAAACTCAAGCTAGGCAAATAGTCAAATTATGAGACTTCAAGATTAAATCGTTGGATTGAGTTCAATAAAAATATCAAATAGTTCTACACGACCTAGGTACTTTCGGACACATTCAATAAAATTTCAATCTAACCCACAATGTTGTGCGGACTTGAAAACTATAAGAAATTTGTTCGATGTCATCATTTGGTTAATACTAGTTTGTATGTTAGCGCTACGCTACGAGGAGACTCAATTTTTTTTTAATTATATATATAAAAAATTCTGGATCTCAGGAAATTCTTTCAGGAAATTCTTTGGCATTGTTATTGAAGCCGAAAAATATAGTTGTTTTGATTTTTTTTTTCAAAATATAAATTTTTTTATTAACGCATATCTTATTTATCTTATCCAATATAACATTTTTAATTAGAATTATTGTTTCCGCTGATATATATAAAATAAGTTATCAAAAAATATCAAGAATAATATGTCTATATTTTTTATGATTGAAAACTATAATTGGTCATCTGTCATTATTCAAAAAATAGTTACGCTCCCTAGCGCTTGAACTTGCAATCTCTAGCATGTTACAACGCTAACTAACCAAACCACGACACATATTTATCATAAAACAATATATATATATATATATATATATATATAAAATCTAATTCTCTTATAATGTTTAAATAATTATTAATTAATAACGAGTTATAATTTTCTAAACCTGAACAATTTTCTGGTGCATGCTTTCAACATCATAATCTATTTTTATCAAATATTTGATATGATATAATGTAATGTAATATAATAATAAAAAAAGGGATGTAACGTAAGATTCATTACATTAATTTTTTTAGTTACAGAACTTTTAGAATGTAATGGAAGTTTTGACAAAGTTTTATTTTAATCCTTGTATTTTTTTAAAAAGTCATTTTATATCTACATTTTATTTTTTATTTACTAATTGATTTTTATTAAAATTACAGTTTAGTCCTCATGTTAAAAAAGGTTTTTGCAATTAAATCCATACATGATTATGTTTCATTATATAATTGTTCGTTAGGAAGCGCTTTTTTATTTTATGTAATGTAACAAGTCATGACAATTGCAATCCTCCATTATATTATTATTTCTAAGGATAGGCTAAAACATATACTTTTATAAGAATATATTTAAATTAAAAAAATATTAATTTGATATATATATTTTTTATAGTTTTGATATTTATATTAAAATCACCCAAAAAAAAAAGAAAAAAAAAAAACAATCTCATATACACACATACACACAAACACGCTTCAATTTAAAAGCATTTTGAAGAATCACTTATGGTATTGAGATTGAACCTGTTTTTTATTAAAAGTTGAATTTTTTTGTTCTAAATTATTTTTTTAGTTTTTTTTTATTGTTTTAATATGTTGATATTAAAAATAAATTTTAAAAAATAAAATAAAAAATTATTTTAATATATTTTCAAACAAAAAATACTTTAAAAAATAACCTCTATCATGTATCTAAATACCC
>Ga0325405_1005549_pt1 | contig 12807 bp, 15 predicted proteins | sample PopdelMetagenome_21_FD_205663 | JGI IMG/M metagenome (GOLD analysis project Ga0325405, IMG submission 205663) | Populus deltoides microbial communities from Bellville, Georgia, United States - Xylem-Control-R2 | ecosystem: Host-associated > Plants > Phyllosphere > Stem > Wood/Secondary xylem... | reverse complement strand
GAGATTCAATAGATAGAGATCAGCTTAAACCAGAGTTATGCTGAGTTTCCGAGCCATTAGAGATGCCACCAAGTTCCCATCACTATAGTTCCCAATGATGAGATCAGGTTTACTGTCCATGTGTTCAAGGACCTTATCAGCAGCATCCTAGTGATTGGTGATGAGCCAGAGAAACATAAAAGATCATTACAATCAGTATGTGTTCAATAAAGAACTAACTGAAAATAGAAGTTAGAAAGCAATAGAGGCACATGCCTGAGAAAATCTCTCGAGGTAAGGGTATACATCGAAACGCGAAACCCACTGGGGGAGAACCCCTTTCTCTGTCTTGAAGGGGACCCTAACAATGTGGGAGTGCTTTGTACCGAAAATAGGCTCTACCTCCTGGTTGCACTTTGTCCCTCCAGCATTTGGTATAAGTCGGGTTACCTGTATGCATATAAATAATACAGAGAAGTAGCAAAGAATCATTCAGAATCCAACTCTTCAATTGAGTGCAAGAGATAAACCTGGGAAATTTTCATATATCTGTCTCACCACAAGAATTCGAGGCTTCACACTAAGGCCTTGATGCTTTATCTTAAGTAGGAGTTCTTCCTCTAAGGCTCTTACTTGATCAAGAATGTAAACAACCTGTGTGCCACATATAAGCAGATTAATTTAGTGCGCTGTTATAATCGATTATGATCGCGCCATAATTAGTAGTGTGTAGGATTGTCTTACACACCTGGCCACCAGTATCTGGCAATCCCAGAACATCTGACTGGCCAAAGTAGCCGTGTGGAGAGAAGATCACAATGTTGAACATGTTGGGAATCCTGCTAAAGAGCAATTGCAGTTTCATTGGGTCTGGAGCTTGAAGTGATTCAGAAAGCAACCTCATTGTCTCTTTAACTCTTTCTGCAGTGTCTCCCCATCCCGTCTCAAAGCCCAACTCTCTCAGTCTGAATATTAATTCACAACAAGGAAGTGAAGTTTTCATGGGATGATATCCTTTTATAGAGAGAGAAAAGTGTTCATAGAAATAAAGAAGTAGATATATGACCTCTGCTGGAAATCCTGATATGGGGTGTCTTTCGGAAATGCAGAGACAACCACTTCGGCTACAATCAATGCTTCTTGAAGCTTGGAAACTGTATCTAGAGTTTGATTGATCATAAGATTCTGCATATTACAAAATGAGAAGCATTACAATTGATTTCAAGCACTGGTTCTTCTAAGACTAAGACTGGCATATCATTGTCATCATCTTTTGCTGATGTTAGGACACCTACCTCTCCTTGATGGTTGAGCGCTAACAAGTAGTCGAGCAGAGGCTTTGCAGCTTCAGAGCTCCCACTGAGCTTCGATGACATGAACTTTGACATGTAGTTGACTCCATTCCCAATAGAAGAAGAAAGAGTTAGGCGAGGGGTAGAGAAATCCATAGCTCCAAAATCCAGTTCCAAAGCATTTTCGTTGTTCGCCCTGCACATTAATGTAGCAGTTACTAGAAGGAAAAGCCAGTTCCAAGATCATTCAAAAGATTTTCACTCGGACTTGTGCATACCATTTTTCATCAAAGACCATCTCCTTCAACTGCAAATATTCTGAAACGGAGATACCTTCTACGCTCAAATCTTCAGCATTCACCTTAACATATTCCCAGAAACCGGGATTCGGTCGTACAGCAAATGCAACAAAAGGTGGAATAACAGCTGCCTCCTGCAAGATGTCAAGATGAAAAAGAAACAGTAGTAAGTCCACAGGAAGCAGGCAGGTGAAGATAGAGAAATAGAATAGCAGAGAGATCAATCAATAACATATTATACCTGAGTGCAACTCAGGATGTAACCAAGTAAGCCTTCCAAGACATTTTGCCTTTCATTCTTATCTTGTATTGATTCATCAACTTCATCCATTAAATGTTGGCGCTTCATCAGCCTTTTCCCAGGTGCAACAAACCTGTTTTATTTTTTCATTTTTTTTCCCATCGTCCAGGCGGGGAGAAATAAGAGGATACGTTAATTCCTCTAACGAGGAAGCGTGCAATGAACTTCATCAGACAAAAATTGAAGCAATCATATACCTGGAAAAACATTTCTTCATGTGATACCGGCTCTGCCTTAAAGCTTCAGGCATGCTTTCTGTAATTGTTTCAGATCGCTGAAGAACTGGTTGAGAAGCCATTTCAGCAGGAAAACAAATGATAACAGAAAAGGGGTTTTTTTTCAAAAAACACAAAGCAACCTGTGTGTGTTTGTAAAAGGTGTGCGACAATGTACTTATATAGGGAGCTCGAAATGCTTAGGAAAAAAGAAAGATAAAAAGGCTTTGGCTGGGGGAGGAGGAGGAGAAGAAATCTTAAAGAAAAGAAAGGAATGTGTGATTGACAGAGGAAGCAAGCTTAGATTGCCTCTTCTGCTTATCTTAAAAGTGGAGGGGAAAAATGATACAGTGAGTAAAATGCATGGATTGGAGAGGACTCATATATTTTATGCTTTTCTTCTCCTTCCCAAAGGAAGGTTACAAGTTCTCACGTGACCTGTGTGTGATCTCCATGTTTCAGCATCTTGTTACTCTTTAAATTAATAATAATAGTTATTTTTCGAACTATTTTTTATTTAAAATTATATTAATATAATATTATTTTTATTTTTAAAAAATTATTTTTTTCATTTCTCAGGTTGCTTGCTAAGACCGCAAGTTACTTCTTTCTTGGATACTATTTTATACCTTGGCGTGTATGTTGGCCCATGAGAGAGCATTATTGGATAGTGGAAATTTGGATTATGCTTGATGTGATTTTTCTAAATTGATTTGAATTATTTTCTAGATCTTGATTTGGGCTAAATCGAAAGCTGATTATAAAACGGGATTAAATCTTGTTTCGATCGAAGGATAAAATTTCTTAATGAGTTTAATTTTCAAATTGTTTCCATATCACTCCTTACAATTATCATTCATTTACCAACAATAATTTTTAAGTAACGACTTCGAATTACTTGAAGGATCGAGACTTCTCGGCTGCTTCTATACAATTTTCTAATCCCGAGCGGAAAAACGAAGAGTCCTGGTGCTATTTCTTGGCAACAATACTGGCTTAGCAGACGCCAAGAACTGTTGTGACTGGGAAGGAAAGAAGTATCTGACAGCCCACGTTCCCTATCACCAACTAGCTTTCTCATAATCTTTAATCTGTAATTGATTACCATTTGACTAAATCTGAACCTTGGCTTGTTGGAACTAGATCCAAACTGCAATTTCAAGATCCATGCCGAGATAAATGGAGGAGGCAGGAAGATGAACAGATGTGTGAAAAATGAAATCCCAGTTTCCAGAGGAGGATTAAGAGTTTTAAGATTCAATGATATTCGATGCCATGCACACAGCATGAGCAGAAAGCAGCTTTCTGATCACGGCAGTATCAGTGGCAATTTAAAAGCAAATATCAACTGGCCAGACGACACAAAAAGCAGAGAGCATAGCCAGCTTGATATTCTGCTTCAGAGCAAGCAGGGGCCTCCCCCGCTTTCCGAACAGAACAGCTTCAACTCGTAAAATTTAAATGCCTATCGAAAAGTAAGGGATTTCCAACGATCCTAGCAGTAGAACATAACCCGCTTGACATTCTCCTTCAAGGCAGGTAAAGGCCTCACAGCAGCATTAGCACCGGGTCCACGCGTTGGACGAGGACCCCCACCAGCACCTCCTCGACCACCAGCCATGCCACTTGCAATTGATTCACTGTCTGATGTCTCTGGCTCCATGTAGAAACGAGCTCGAAATGCAGCAAGATGAGCATAGTATGCAGGTGGCACTGCAACATCATAAAGCAAGCAAGAGTGGAAGTTATTAGTCTAGTACAATCCATGATTGTATTGACTTGAATCATGTGGGCGGGGTGTGTGTGTGTGTGTGTGGGGGGGGGGGGGGGGGACCTTACCAATGGAAACAGATCGCGTGCATCGTGCATATCTGGAAGGGAAAAAAAAGGGTAGCAAGACCAAAATTAGAGCTAAAATAAAAATAAAAATAAAAATAATAAAAATAGAAATAGAATGATAAGCAAGGAAAGGAAACAAATCAATAAACTATCAAGACACATCATACTGTAAAATTAAAGAAGACATAGACTAACGTGTAGCAAAGATTGTTCGTCAGGGACTGCAGCCCATCAGCAGTAAACTTGTTCTCATCCCAAAGTACATGGTAATGAGCTGGACGGCTTGTGCCCTGTTGTTGGTGGCCATTGGTGAGAAATCAAAAGCATCAAGTGCTCTACAGCAATCAGATTTACACTAGGTAATATGAATCTTGCGCAGAAATGCGAGTCTTACCTGAATCCCAGCGTGACTACACAAATAGAAGTCGAATTCAGTAGGATGGCAGATCTTCGAGTCCACAACAGTACCTACCATATGAAGTAGCGAAACATGTCAAGCAAATCTAAAGCAAATTGGAACACAATTCTATCACCAAGCCAGATTTATTACCAGGCAATATATTCCCACTCCTGTCAACAGCATTGCGGTCACGGTGATCATTTGCAAACAGCCTTGTGTGATGACGCTTCTGAACCACAACAAATGTCACAGGAGGCTGGTAATTGGGCTCTAAAGAAGCACATGCCTGAGGTTGACAAGCAGAGAAATGGGAAATTAAGAGGGCTTACAAAATCCAACAAGATAATGACCAAATAGAAAAGAAAAAACCTAGAGAGCTTCGAGGAAAAGCAGCTTTACCTTACGAATAGCATCAAGCTCGTACAACAAAACTTGATAAAACTGTCCTTCACTGACACCATCTCTGGAAAATAATTACACCATTAGACATGGCAGCAATACACAAAAAAAACAGGGAGAACAGGATAATACCTGTAGAATATAATTCGCTGTGGCTTCTGCCCGGTTGCCCTACGGAAGGATATGAGAAGCTCCCTGCATTATAGAAAAATACATTCAAACCATCTAACCACAAACTATTCTTGGAACAGAGACAGATTAGTTGTTGACTCAATGGTCAACTAACAATAATCCAAACTTTAATGCACCAAAGACAAGCATGAAGAGAAAGAGATGAAGTACAAGAGGAGAGGTAAATCATACTTGATCATGCCACCAGACACTGTCCCTCGTACAGGATCCTGCCATGTTTTATATAAATCTTGGATAAGCTCTTGTCGGTGGGCTTGAGCACAAACCAGGCCAGCATATTTGGTAACCTCTGGCCAATCTTGCGAAGCCACAACCTGCACTCCAATTGTATTAATCAACCAAAAAACCTAAGCAGGTGAAAAAAAAAAGATGAAGGCGTTCAGAAGCTGAAGATAAAAGATTTGCATACGGCTGCAATAGATGGGCTTGAGTCCTCCCCAGGATGAGGATGAGTAACATCAGCACCAAAAATAATAGTAGGTCGGTCGCTGACTAGAGGGATACGTCTAGATATTGCATCAACAAGTACTGTATTCCTTCCTCCAACCTTCACATTTATCTTCAAAGCCACATTAGCAAGATATTGCTTGCTCATTTTGAACACATGCTTTGTCAAACAGCACTGGGAAACAAGCCCAAGATCTGTCTCACAAATACGCTTCAAATCACCTGCAACAAAAGGAAAAACAAATTGTGAACTGCAAAATGAATTATATAAAGTATCTAAGATAACAAACTTTTAAAAACATACAATGGTAAGGGAAGATTTATAACAGCTAAAAATAATTAAAAACACGCACATATAGATCTTTTAAACTGCACATACAATTTTCTTAGACTCTTAGTATTTTCTGAAAATAAAAAATTATGCACAAATATATTCAGATGCATATTAAAGCAGAGATTTCTTGTCAGAATTTTCCCTATATATTTGGCAGTCATCAACAGAGATTTTAATTCGAATACAAGACTGTTAGCATGAAATAAAAAAAAAATTAATAAAACTCGCCAATACCCTCTGATTTGTTAAAACAAAAACAAGACTATACAAGCATCATCAACCTGACTGAAATCCAGTCTCTTACCATAAAGAGAACCATTGTTGTCAGGGAGAATCACAATAAGCAAGTCAAGTTCCTTGCTATGGGGCCGGAGCTTGCTCATTGCTTCATGGTATCGATTTTTCAAAACCCTTTCTACATGCTCAGGACGACCACTGACAGGAGCCAGCAATGGCTCAAGAGCAAAGTCCTGTGTAAAAACACAAAATCCAATGTTTAGACATGAACAAAATTGAAGTCCAAAAAGAAATTGGAAGCAGATGCCCGAAAGAAATGTTCAAGTCAAATACCATGCCAGAAATTTGACACATTTGTGCAAGTTCATAGCAAAATCCTCGAGCCACACTGTCTTGCACATTTCGTGAAAAATTGACGCAGATCCAATTATTCACTCTTCCCCCATTGACCATTTTCTGCCACACGATGACAATTAACAAATTTAACCTTCTAACTTGAAAGGAAATATTTCACACAATGAAGGTTAGATATACAAGCCCAAACCAAAGTACCAATAACCAGCCAATAATGAAAGAGAGTGCTTGTGCGCACAAGAAAGTTGCATTGATGCTTGTGATCTTGTGAGCAAAGATCAAAGTGAGCCAAACATCCACAACATGTAGAACTTCAAATAGTGTATCTAACATTACTCATTATAGACATATCTCTACTAAAGCCAACCACCATCCTCGCTGACTAGAGATGGTCCCAGGGCATAATGGGCATATCTCTAGCCTCCCTCCCATCTTTCCTCTTTTCCTACCACTCACTAACCACAATTCAGACAGGCTACTTTCTAGATCTCACTGAGTTACAAACACATAAACTGGCAACTTCACATTTAAACAAACAGCAGGATAAAGAAAAAAAGCAGAGACAAACTACAGATAGACCACAGTTGATGTGAAATGCATATGGCTATTATATCAAGCAATACCTTATTCATCATATTCCACTGCCCAACTTGAGGAAGACAATCCTTCTCTCTGCCTGTGTCATGATACTTAAGCTGCAAAGACAAAAGGAAGCAACCAATGGACACTTACAACATGATGTAAAGTTTAAATAGGAGACAAAACACATAGAAAACAAAGACTATTTACCCATGGGGGAGGCAGAATGCGAGCTTCAACTGAAGCAAGCTTATCACTGATTTTGATACCAAACTCCTTTGCATATGGATCATTGTGGTATGCATTGTGATAAACCGTCTGCTCAAGCAATCAAGCATGTTAGGAGAATAATATTTCACAATTTGCTACTAAACTTTTAGGCATAAATAACTAACTAAAGGAAGCTCCTAACTCATAGCTAGAGCACCTCAGGTCAAAAGAAATTATGCCAACATTAGCACAATTGGCAATCCATATCCTAAAATATAAATATATTAACACTTCTTATTGACAATTAAAAAACAAAAAGGAACCGGTAATTTTAAAAAATAGTTGAGCATGAAAAAATAATTTTTTTAAAAAAAGCAATGCATAAAAGTTCAAGAAAGCAAGAGAACCATTTAAACAGAAGGACTAATATATACAGCCAATAGACTCTTTAAGTATCCAGCAAGGTTGCGATCAGAGTACAAACATACTCACTACATTATACCAGCATAATAATCTTACCTGCATAATATCTTTCTCCCTTTCCTGAGGACGCTGGCAGGTCACCTTCAACAATGCAGTTATCTGTCTCTCGTTCAATCTTTTGGAGTACCTCTGACCCTCAACAATCTTGCAGACCTGTTTTCAAGGGATATTTCATAAGCAGGTACACCCATAAACTGACCACACAATGGAAATGAAGAAATATGTATTACCTCCATAGGCAAATAATTAGGTCTCTGTTGATTTCCTACTTGTAGACAAGGCCATTGAGGGTGTTGAATTACAAAACCATAGGTTTCGTAGAAGTACTCCACGACAGATTTCAGGGTTCCTCTTTCATCAACGGGGAAACTAGAACAGAAAAAATTATGTCACCCACTAAGACCAATTTAGTACGTCCAGATTCTAACAACATATACTTATCATAGAGTATGAAACTCACGTCAGCTCCCGTGTTGCCTGTGATGTTAAGCCAGAAATACGGTACTTTCTGCGCATATTTCCACGGTGTGTAACTTCAACTTTGACGCCTCTTAGCGCCTTTTTAATCTTTAAATAGAGAAGAAAGTGTTCATGTCTTGTAATAGATAAATCAATTTGAGAAAATTGAAGAGTGCAAAAACCAAGACGACATGTGTTATAGAAATTGTAGCAAATGACTAGTAACTGTTTTATAAAATGGCATATACCTCACAACTAGATCAGATGAGCCAGAGTTGTAATAAAAAAAATAAGACCAAAAGAACAAATAAATTCTAACCTTTACACGATCAGAATCAGACAACGGTCTAGAGGAAACATCACGATTTAATAATTGAGTCACAAAATCAATGACTGGCAGTGGCTCAATGAAGGCCGTGGATGACATATCTGCAGCACAGAAAAGCCATTAAATTGCAAAGAAAATTCGCTACATATTTGTTGAATTACAATACAGAAAAATAATCACACGTGCAAGAGATGGACTTTAACAAGACCCTATGTGAAAACAAATTTAATCAATAGAACATACCAATGTTCAGCGATAGCCCCATCTGAGTAGGACGAATACTTTGATAGAAACCACGCCAACTCTCCAAGCCCTCACCAAGTGATTGTCTCCTTCCTAGGTCAGGGGAATAAAATGATCGACCCACAGGACAATACCTACAGTTTATCAGCAACCACACTTTAGCATGCAGAAGTGACAGTGCACAAGTGAATACATTGGCTACAGGCTACCTAGCAGTAGGCAATTCACGCAGAACTATATCAAGAACTTGAAGGGCTTCCTGAGGCGCATCAGCTTGCTGTCCCCGCAAAAAAAGCCCCAAGTGGTGCAGGTCAGCACGAGCAGCCAATTTGATTGTAACTTTGAATTCTCTCTCTCTCCTGCAAGATGAAAGATATTTAACAGCATGGAACAAAGAAACAAAGCAAAGGCAATCACCCCATTATGATGCCACGAGAGAATATTAAGTTGGATAACAGAAAAAGTGCATACAATTTGGCATTTTGAAGTGCTGTTTCTCCCCAGACAAGAACCAGAATGCAAATCCCAGAGATTGAACCAAAAAAGCCCCCCAAGAATGAAAAACAGTACATGAAAAGAAACCATAAGAAAGCAGAAAATAAAGGAACCTTGGCCCGCCTGATCCATCATCATCGTCAATGAGGGTGATCTTGAAATCTTTCACCTGAAAAGGAAGTGCTCCAGCAGTATATAGACTCTTCCGTCCATCATAAGCAGGAAGACGCTTTCCAAGATGAGATTCCCGGTACAGTTTAACCAGTTGTTCCATTACAGCTCGATTAACACCCCTTGATGTGACCTCTGGTGTTATGGTGACCTATTCCCATCAACAAAACCAATTAACCAGATGCAACAATAATTGATGGAACACAAATTATCAACGGAAGATGGATGTAGAAAGTCACTCACATCATATTGGTGCAAATCCTTATCTGGTAGCTCAGCAAAGAAGTGATTGGCCTTTACAATACACCTAATGCCAGTGCTACCTTTTCCTGGTCGAAGAGGGAATCTCACTGATTTACTTGAGGCTGGCAGCGGCTGAATCGCCTGGCTAGAAGAACCTCCTCCTTGCTCAACAGATAGTTGTTGCAGCTGCTGCGATACAGTTGCTAGCGATGGCTCTGGTGGTCGCATCGAAGAACTTGCCTCAGATGGCGTGGGCTGAGTGGTCACCACAGCTGGATAAGGAGCTGGGGTAGCTTGGTGCAGCTCGGGTGCTGGTGGTCTAAATCCACCTGAAGATGGCCCTCCGCGGCCACCTCCAGGACGACCACCACCATATCCTCGACCTCCTTGCTGAGGTTGCCCTCTTCCCCGGCCCTGGTACTCAGGGGCTCCACCATATTGCTGTTGTTGCATCCCTCCCCGGCCTCGTCCACCATACCCACCTCCACGACCTCCTAGCTGAGACTGGGGACCCCAACCCCTTCCACCTTGGTATCCTCCTCCACCTCCTCCCTGATGAGGTGGACCACTCCTCTCAGCTGGGGGCTGGGCACCCCGACCAGTATCAGTTTCCTGCGACTCAGAACTCTCACCCCCACTTTGAGGAATTTCGGTTCTTCTCTTCCTCACCATGATGATACCTACAAAAGCAAAACACTTCTAACATGAGTCAATCCCGTTAAATGATAGCAAATCTCAAGCCAAACAGCAGAAAACATAATAAACAACACCTACAAATTGGACCAAAAACAAAAAGCAATTATGAAAAAGCAAGAACATTAAAGCATAGCTGTATAATTAAACTAGCAAGAGTGAACACTTAAAAATTAATTCCGCTCCGTAATAAAAGCTTCCCCGGACTAACAAGTAAATCGAACGTTAGCAGCAAGTTTCAAAACAAAACTCATTCTCAAGAAAAACAAAAACAACAGTCTTAACAGCCCCAAGCTTTCAACCATACACACGATAGAAATGACAAAACTACCCTAAGATTTCAAAAAGTAAAAACAAAAAACAAAATCAAAATAGACATTCAGTTCATAATCAAGCATTAAACACAAAAAAATAAACAAAAGAAAATTCCAGAGTTCGCTTTCGTAAACAACAAAAAAATGCCAAATAAAATTTAGGTGATAAGAACGCAACACTGATCATACAACGAGAACAGAAACCCTAGTTCGAAAAATCTACACTAAAGTCGCTCAATACTCCATAAAACCACTTAAAATCCTAAAAATAAACCACTACATAGCCACAGCGAAAAGATCTCGCCATCCAAAACCAGAACACTGCATTTCACAGCTCAAGGAGGCAAACAGTGACTGAAACCAAACAGATCTGTGTGAAACAAGTACGAAATCACTGAAAGCGGTCAAACACGGTAGATCCAGAGTCAACAGGTAGTGAGAGGAAGAGGAGAACCAGTAGCATCACCTGATAGCAGTTATCGGAAATCAACTTTTCGGTCACCGGAGAGTGAAAAACGACAAAAAGAAGGGTGACCGTACAGCACAATGAGCGCACTTCGTGTAGAGAGAGTGAGAGAGAAAAGATAAAATAAAAAAAGAAAAAAAAAGAAAGAAAAAAGAAAGAGCTCCTTGTAAAATACCGAAATCTACAAAAATGGTCGTTATAAAGGAGAGGTTAGGTGTTTGAAAATGACAACTCTGTCCCTACTCTACTTTATAGAGAAGGGAGCAGTGCCAGACTGCTAGGGCTTTTTGTTGCTTTAACATTTGACACGTAGATCCGAGCTGGATGGTTTGAGATTTTTTACTTGTTGGGATTGTGTGACGTGGCAATTATTTTCTTGTTTATTTGTTTGGAGTTATGAGACTTCGTTGTTTCGGATCTTTATTTGTCGTATATCAAAAGGAATATATGAATTGATTTATTTTAATTTTTTGATATCGAGTTATATTTTTAGGATATAAGGTGTTCCTATAGGGGAAAAAAAGGAAAATTAAAGGAAATATTGGGTGGTGTGATATTTTACATGGTAGAAGACGAATTATTGTTTTCATCTATTGTATGTATTTAGTAAAAAGTTCTCAAATAAAATCATATATATATATATATATATATATGTGTGTGTGTGTGTGTGTGTTGATAATGGGACGGTGGGAATAATTATATAAAAATAAAAAAAATAAAAAAGATATCAACAATATTATCAATGTGAATCTTTACAAGAGAGGGGAGAAAGATAAGATATTTCGGCAATCAGCTACGGTTCAACGTGTTTTTTATAAAAATTTAATAAAACTTGTTGTTTTAAATAAATTTTTTAGTTTTTTTATAATTTTAACATGGTAATATTAAAAATAAATTTTAAAAATAAAAAAAAACATAAAAATTTATTTTTATATATTTTCAAACGAAAAACACTTTGAAAATTAACTGTTATCATTCTTTCAAATACTTTTTTATTGAGTTTAAATGATCGTCTTGCATTGCATTTTCACTTGTATTTAGGTGCATTTACTTTTAAAAAGTTTGAATTCATGATTTTTTTTATTATTTTTGATGATTTTGATATATTGATATTAAAAAATCTAAAATAATTTATTTTAATGTATTTTTAAATAAAAAACATTTCACACCATAACAAAGGATTATTTGGAGTATGATAACAGTTGTTTTTTTCAAAAAAAATCACTTGAAAATAATTAAAATAATTTTTTAAATATATATATATATATATACACGGCCTATGAAATATCGATTTCACACCAATGTATGATAAAAAAAAAATACAAATTGTTTCACATTATGACAGGTGAAAAAAATCGATTGTTTCATTAGAAATCTCAAGACAGTAATTTTCTTAGTTTATAAAATAAATAGAAATGCATAATGTTGAAGTACACATGTCACAAACCCAATCGACGACATTCTAACTTGGAAAAAATTACAGTTAACATACGCACCTATGAAATATCGAAAATAGCTGATTTAAGTAGATTTAGGTAGGCCATTCAAAAAAAACCATTCACATGTGGTAACATACGGTGTTAAATTGATAATAATAAATTTGGTTATAAATTAAAAAAAATAAGGAGATTAGTTTTTCATTTTGGAGTGAACCGTGTAATAATTATTTTGCTATTTTCAACAAAAAAAAATTATTGACCTATAATATAATCTTTTATCAATGTTAATTAATCATTACTAAATTAATAGCAAGTAATTTAGAATTCGTTTGAAAATATGGTGCAACTCGTGTTTTTAAAAATTTTAATTTTTTTTATTAAAACTTAATTTTTTTT
>Ga0325405_1005545_pt1 | contig 12815 bp, 10 predicted proteins | sample PopdelMetagenome_21_FD_205663 | JGI IMG/M metagenome (GOLD analysis project Ga0325405, IMG submission 205663) | Populus deltoides microbial communities from Bellville, Georgia, United States - Xylem-Control-R2 | ecosystem: Host-associated > Plants > Phyllosphere > Stem > Wood/Secondary xylem... | reverse complement strand
CTGCATGGCTTCATCAGGACTCACTTGTTTTGGTGGGCAAGGTATGGCACGGAATGCAAGTCCAATTTGTTTCCCGTGAGCTTCAATCTTTAGTTTCTGACGCACTTCAGCTTGAAAGGTGTTTAATACTTCTATACATATTTAATACTTGAATTATAAATTAACAATTAAAATCTTTTCAAACACATCCCTTGATGAAGCTTTATTTATTTTGGGTCGGGGAGAGAATCGAATCAAACTCTCTATAGTTAAAAGGGATTTTAGGCTTTAAAGTGAATACTAATGGTGCAAGCAAGGGGAATCCACAGGTAGAATTTTTAGGGCTTTTGCCTGCAAAAGAGGTGCTTGCCCCTTCGTGAAGGCATAACTATGGGGTTATTATCCACGGCTTTGAGTTAGCATGGGAAAAGGGCTACAGGAAAGTGATTTCCAGGCAGTAATTAGCTAGCCTGTTGCTTTAAAAAACTTGGTCTGGAGACTCGAATGCTCCCCTTCTTTGCGAAATTCACTTCACCAACTAGGTTAAAGGCCATGGGAGGACATGTACCATGCAGCATGATAGTGATTCTTTATTAAAGTGTTTTTTTTGTCTGTATTAAAATAATTTTTTTATTTTATTTTTTAAGAATAACTTTTTATACCAACACATCAAAATAATTTAGAAATATAAAAAAATATTAATTTAAAATAAACAAAAAAATAAAAATTTTTAAAACATAAAAATAAAATTTTTAAATAACTTGGTTGGGCATGGTTTCTCTTTGTTTTGGGCAGATAATATGAGGCTTCCAACGGTTCATAGTGTTTGTGTTGTGTGGGTGTTGCTGTGTCTTGAGCCTTCGGCTTTGCCCTCTTTCATTACCAAAAATTGTAAAAGGATTTTAGGCTATAGTCTATAGAATCAAGAAGGCTTTTTTATTGGAAGAATCGTAAAATTAATCTATAGATGTGTATAAACTGACTTAAATATTCATTTTAATAATAATAATAATAAAAAATTGGCTCTCTCATGATATCTAAATCACCAAAAATATACACTTAATTATGTTATAATTGATAGAATGATGTTTATATATATATATATAAAATAAACTCTCAATCTCTCACTTTTTTTGAAAATTCGATTATGACAAACTTTGTTATTCCATTACTTGTAATTAGTTTGATCAGGAATTAAAAATGTAATTTTTCAAATCATGGAGATAAAAAAAAAAAAATCAAGAGAGTACTCAATGTGATTTTTCCGTTAGTTAAATTACTTGCTTGGCATGTCTTTCTGAAATATTCTTTTATATATAAAAAGTATTATAATTTAAGAATTATGTTTCGTCACGATTAACTTCTTAGATTTCTCTATACAAATTCAATAATTTAAAAAAAAAATGCATCACTTTTTATTTTCCATTTTAGGTTCATATGAATTATTTCATTTAAGGTTTCACTGAAAAAAATTACTTTCTTCCATGCAATGAACTAATTTGTGATTATTTTATGGTGTTAAAACCTAGATGTTTTCTTCAATTATTTTAATATCTTATAATTAATGTGTCTTTGTTTTATTAAATTTAATTATTTATCATGTATAAATCTATGATGTATTTACAAATCACAATGTGTGTGTATATATATATGTATAAACTTATAAATAGTTGCATTATTTATTTTTAAGAGAAAAAAAATTCTCAAACCCACTAGAACCCGATGTTAGGCAATGTAATTTAACGTCTGTTTGTTTTTATATTTTAAAAATATTTTTGAAAAAAATTAAAATTTTATTATTTTTTAATTTCAAATTAATAATTTTTAGTGTTTTCAGATTATTTTGTTGTGCTGATATCAAAAATAATTTTTTTAAAATAAAAAATATTATTTTAATGCATTATCAAATAAACAACACTTTAAAAAACAACCGCTAACACTTTCATTCACTCCCTAGCCTACATTATCTACATTATCTTGACTCAATTGAGAACTAAATTGAGAATCAAGAAATAGTTAGAGGATCTACTTGTTGTTTCCCACTAACATGATTCGAAAATGTTTGTAAATGCGATACAAACCACGTTTCATCAAATTGTTTTTAAAAAATTTAGCTTAAATTTATTTATTTTTATATTTTTAGATCGTTTTGATGTGTTTATATTAAAAATAATTTTTAAAAAATAAAAAAATATATATTATTTTAATACATTTCTAAACAAAAAACACTTTAAAAAAACAACCACTATTACACTTCTAAATACACACAAAACATGTTGAAAACAAAAGCAGATGGGTATTTGAAAGTGTGGTAGAAATTACTTTTTAAAATGTTTTTTATTCCAAAACATATTAAAATAATATTTTTTTAAAAAGATATTTTTATCATTAATACATTAAAATAATTTAAAAACATAAAAAATATATTAATTTAAAAATAAATAAATAAATAAATTTTAAAAATACTTTTTCGAAGTGCAAAACACTGCCTTAGCAGTAGAAGGTTCCAAGTGCTCACTCGCTTTCTAGATTCTCCGTTGATAAAGAAAAAAGAAAGAAAGAGAAGCATATAATATTATTCCAAATGGATGCCGCTAAAATAACAGAACTCAAACACTTTATTGATCAGTGCAAGACTTGCCCTTCAATTCTCCACTCCCCATCTCTTGTTTTCTTCAAAGGTATGAATTTCCTACCTCTATCTCTCTAATCATCTTAGTATTTTTTGTTTCTTGTCTTGAGGATGTATTAGTGTTTTGTTTTATTTTGATGTGTTTGCAGCCTAGGTGCTCGAGTTCCTCCAGAGACAAAACCGGTGAGGCATGGTTCCTTCACTTCTAGTTTATAAATTTTTAGTTTTTTTTAGCATGCTTTTGCTTCTGGGTTATGTAATAATGCAGAAATCTTCTGGCTCCATAGGATTTCGACTTATATTGTTGTCACAGGAAATGAGCTGTAACTTCATCTCTTGTAGTTGCATATTGTTGAAGTATTTTGAAGGATGGTTTTCTATACTAATTTACTGGGAAGATGAGGAGTCTTTTCCATTTTCTTATGATCATTTCTTGAAATGGAAACAAATGAGGAAAAAAAGAGAAAAGTTACAATTTTTGAACAGAATATATATACAAACTTTACAATTTTTGAACAGAATATATATACAAACTAATCAATGTACTACAGAAATTTCTCGTAACTGATGAAATATTGAGCTGTAAATGATAATATATGGAGTTATTAAAATAGAGGAAAAAGTGAAGTATTCTGTAGTTGAAACATTTCATTAATCTCTTCCTTTCCTTGCGATTTTTACTCTGGAACATCACGCTGTCTTTTATTTCATAAAGAACGTCTTCTTCTTTAGTATTTTTTCTATACTGTTTGATTCTCTGGCAGAAATAGTGCTTCTGGGTTTTGGACTCTAGCCTTGTGGATTATGAGTTCACGTGTCCATAACTTACTTGGCACAAGAGAGAGATCAGTAGCACTCATTCTTTTTTATTATGACTATCGAGCTTTTTTTTTTTTAATAGCTTGAAGGGTAATTTGCCTTTTACTTGTTCATATGGAAATAGTTATGTGCTGATAGAAGCATGCTCTTATGCAGGAGAAAGGTGATATTAACATGTCTGACTCTGGGGAATGCTATGATTCCAAAAGACCAATTGAAGATGATGATGATGATATTGTTGAGTCTGATATTGACTTGGATAATACTGATGTTGTGGAACCTGATAATGATCCTCCACAAAAGGTGATGGAAAGTGTCTGTTGAGTTCAACCACTCTCATTTAGTTGGTACAGAGGCCTTTATAATGTCTTATACATCGGCTAAGCATACATGTTTTGTGATTACAGATGGGAGATCCTGCAGTTGAAGTTACAGAAGAAAAGCGGTATGCTGCTCAAACTGAAAAGGCAAAAGCTATGGATGCAATTTCTGAAGGTACACCATAGGCCTTTGCAATTAGATTTTCTGATTGAGATTTATCCCATAGTGTTCCTTGCCAAGTTTTGTCTTCTTTCCAGGTAACCTGGATGAAGCCATAGATCATTTAACAGAAGCCATCATGTTGAATCCAATTTCATCTATATTATATGCCATGCGAGGTAGGTTTTCTTTTTTACAAAATGATATGTTATCTAATTTGAAATCCAATTTTCAGTTCTCATTTGATGCCTGGCCTTACCCTGTTACTTCATTGTTTTCTCAATGTCCTAAGATGCTTTTTATTTTTCCAGCTAGTGTCTTTGTTAAACTGAAGAAACCACATGCTGCAATTCGTGACGCTGATGCTGCTCTGGCAGTAAGTCTGTGGCTGAGTCCTTTCCACAACCTATTTTGTACAGGCAGCTGAAAAGTTTTAAGATTTTAGATTAATCAGTTGTCATATGTCTGTATTTATCCCATTGGAAAAACATGACTTACAGAGGTGAGTTTTATTCATTAGATCAATCCAGACTCTGCAAAAGGATATAAAGTACGAGGTATGGCCAGAGCCATGTTAGGCCAATGGGAACAAGCAGCAAGTGAGCTGCAAATGGCATCAAAGTTGGATTATGATGATGAGATTGGTTCAGTGCTGAAAAAGGTAATCTGCCGTTCTGTATCATGAGTTGGTACAGTAAATGTTTTCTGATAGTACAATTAAATCCACAGGTTGAACCTAATGCACGCAAAATTGAAGAGCATCGCATAAAATATGAACGCCTGCAGAAAGAAAGGGAGCTAAGGAAAGCTGAACGTGAAAGAAAACAAGAAGCTGAACCCCAAGTAAGTTTATTTTTTTCCTTAAAAAAAACTAATAGTTGTACTTTTCTTGTTCATTGGGATGAAAAATAAGTACTCTTTTTGTTGACCTACACTTGTTTCTTATCAGAAAGTTTGTGTTTATGATGCATAATGCTTCATTCAAGCTAATATATGACAGTTCACAAGTTTAGTGAAAAGATCACGGCTGCTCTTGAGTGATTCATGAGCATTTTGGGTCAAGTTATAGCTGATGTTAATTGGAAGAACTAGCAACCCAAAGTCACAAATGAAACAATACTCAGGCAAAACTTGAAATTAGTCTATAATATTCTCGCATCATTTAATATGGCTGGCTATCCCCTATTCATATGAATTATTGATTCTTATCTAAGTTTTTCTATTTATGATTTCATGAAATTTTTCTAGATACTCGTTTATAGGACAAGCAAATGCTAGTCAGATCAGCAAGATTAATCAACAAAGTTGATTTGACTTATCACTTTGATTTATTATCATGCAGGGAAATAGAGTTAAAGGTATATTCTAGGTTTGTAATACGGGCATTTGAATAGAAATAACATAAGTTCAAATTAGTAGATTTATCTCATGCATGCTCACGAGTGCTTAGACTTCTTTGGCAGTTATTATAGAAACTGATGCTATACAACCAACACTGCTTTCTCTTATTCCGCATGGTTTTCTAAATTATTGTTTTTTTGTATTTGATTGCTGTGTACTGAAATACCCTTGATTCAATGCAGGAAAGAGAAGCCTTATCTGCTCTGAATGAAGGTATGGGTTTCTATTCTCTTGTGTCTCGTCTGCATTGTGCGCGTGGACACACAAGCAATCCAGCAGTGCATCAGACAAAATTTTCATTTTGGATCAAGTGATGCTGAATTTAACGTGATTTCACTGTATGGAGTTCACACTTTTAGGCATTGGAATATCTATTCCCTGAATCATTCCTCTGCGGATGGTAGTTTGGTATTATTACTCTTAGTACCGAGTACTTATCTAGCCAGTGTTTACATTAAGCACTTCCGGGTCAGTCCTACCTTTTTTGAAACATCACACGTCCCTCCTCAGTTTAGGGCATTTATTTCTTCTTCTTCTTCTTCTTCTTCTTCTTCTTTGTTGGGGCAGAGGGTGGTTTGTATTGGTGCAACCAGGAAGAAGAAATTCATGGATAATCAGGGCTTTTTCTTTAAGTGATTAAATAGCATAAAAGAATGTTAACAGCGAACAGACTTGCTCTTTGCCAGATGTCTCCAGTCTTCTTATGTCATTTCTGTTCTTGTGTTGTAGTTCTTCTGTCATTTAGTGTATTGCTGTCATTGTCTGTGTTTTGGTATATTTTTCGTCAGTTTTTGATGTCCAGCATCAATAACTTACGTATATTTGTCATGCATAAGTTAAAGTACAGTGAAGGGTGAGAGAATAATCATAGTAACATTGTTAGGGCAGAACCAGGAGCAGTGAAATATGTGAACATAGAGAAGCCGTTGCTTGCTCTTAAGTATGTTTATCTAAAAGAGTTAATGATAGTCATTTGTTATGTTTTTGACCACCATAGTTATTGAAGAGTCAAAAGAGACAAGGATATCTCTTGTAACCTTCTAGTGGAGGAGATCAACTGATAAATTTCTTAGATATACTAGTCATTTTTATGGTGTTTGAAGGAGAATGGTGTCTATAGGTCACCTTATCATTGTTTTTTTATTTTTTTATATGAACAGGGCAAGTTATAGGCATTCATTCTGCTAGGGAACTAGATCCCAAACTGAATGCTGCATCAAAAACTTCTCGCCTTGCAATCTTGTACTTCACGGCAACATGGTGTGGGCCATGTCGTATGATTTCTCCCATTTTCACAAGCTTAGCTGCAAAGTACCCGAAAGTTGTTTTCTTGAAAGTTGACATAGACGAGGCAAGGGATGTTGCTTCAAGCTGGAATATCAGCAGTGTTCCTACCTTCTACTTTACAAAGAATGACAAGGAGATCGACAAGGTTGTGGGGGCTGATAAAAATGGACTGGAAAGGAAAATTGAACAACATGCAGGCTAGTCTCGAGCTAATCTACTGCGAGAGCATTGTATGTGTTTTCGGTAATCAAACTTAACAACGATATTAAGACGTGAGAAATGTATGAGATTATTATATTTTTAATAGAACTGACATGCTCAAGCTATGCTTCTTTTGGGATTTATACTTGTTTGTACGGACAAAGCATAATAATTATGGTTTTTCTATCGAAGTCCTAGTTGAGTCTCCAAATAAGGTTGGGAACTTGGTATGGAAGCTATCCTGATTTAAGTATGGTAATGATATAGCAGTGAGAATACATTTTGTTCATGTTGAAAAATGTTTATTTATGTTTATAAGAATAATTACATTTGTCATTGCCTTAATTTCCATTTCTAAGAGCAACAAAAACAAAGAGCTTCGTTGTTTGAAAATCCCACCATGCTTTGCATGCTTCCATGATTTCCAATTATGTTCTAAATAAGCAAACAAGAAATCCCTAAACGTTCAACTACATAATGGTCATAGTATATGGATTATATATTGTATGAGTCATGGCCTAGAGTTTAAGACAATGCGTTGATTCGGAAAAAAACTAATGCAAACGGCAAAACAACAGTAAAAAAGGCAGCGTCATTTCCTCTGATTGTTGGAGTAGAATCTAAGAACCAGGTAGAAGAAGAATCGGTAAAGAACTCCCCAAGCTAACAAGATAGCAATGTCATACCAAATACTGTCCATCTTAATATCCATGGAGAATAGAATATCTTGCCCAATCAACATGCAGTTTGGCTCTAATTTTGAGTCATTATGCAGTTGGCTGAGTCTGATCTCCCCGAGAGGGCCTGGTGAAAGTTCTGAAGGGTTCCCTGAATAGCATCTTGAGCCTTTAAACTCATTTGATAGCATTCCCTCAAAGGGATATTTAATTGCAGATATGTAATGGAGCCACCTCCAGTAGACAGGTATCTGCAAGCGCTTCAAAAAGAACCCACAGGTCAGGAAGAATAGAGCAGTTGTCGCAATCACGACGGCATAACCTGTGATGTAACTCGGGACAAGCGCGCTAACAAGCATCACATAGGCATTAGTAGTTATGAGGGATGCATAAAGAATCAACCAAAAGTTGAAGAGATTGCTTTTCAGATGAAGCAAGAATCTGGTGATGGCAGCAAATGTCAAGCCTTGTACAGCGAAAAAAGGGAGATACACTATGAGTGAGGAGATGACATAGGAAGAAGCGCGGTAGGAATTGTGGGCGGTTTCTCTGATGAAGATGAACCTTTCTTGGATGAAAGTTGGGACAGCATCATTGGATGAAAAGAAAACAAGACAAACTGCGAAGATGTAGAAATTGAGAAGCCTGTTAATGTCTTGGAAAGATGGATGACCCAGGTTCTTGAAAAGCGAGGATAGAATAAGTGCCATAACAGCTAATACGATCTCTCTCGAGAGGAAAAGCTCAGGAGTGCGAACCACGTTAAGTACTGTGCGCCATGAAAGAACTGCTACCTCCCGGAGCCATGGGTTTGCAAATTTAGGACCGTGATCTGACCCATCAAGCTCTTCCTCACAACTGAATTCTTCGTAAGAAGGGGAATATGGGTCCAGCGAGGGGTTAGAAAATTCTGGGGGTTTTGGACGAGAAACAACATGCTGTGGTGTTGAGAATCGGCTTGAAGATTGGCTTCTTGGCCCAGTCATTGGTGTTTTCCCGGGTGTCCTTCCTGGAGTTCTCGCAGGAGTCCATGACGGTGCTCGGCGAGGAGTTCCCTTGATACCATGGTAGACCCAGACTGGAAACTCTTTGTAGAATTGAGAAGCCAAACGAGGATTATGAACACCACTTTGCATTGGTGTGCGTGCAGGTTTCCGTTCCAGGGAGTTGTCAAATTCCTCATCATCATCTTCGTCGTAGTAATCAACTTGACCAGAGTCCGCTTGAGATGTCATATCCCCTGTACCCGAGAATCCTTGGCTTCGGAGGCTGATGGCATACTTTGACAGAGGGGTCTTCATGTAAGGAGTACGTGGTGTCCTGGCAGTTCTTGGTGTTTTGCGGACTGGTGTCTGTGCCGCTTGATCCGGTTTGATACCATCGCGTTGGTAAAACACAAGGGGATCAAGTCCCACGGTTGATTCATCATACTCCTTGATCACGTCCAGGAAATACTCAATGCTGTTTTCACCATCAGGAAGAGGCCTTCCAAATCTAGAAAGATAGTTAGGAAGAGCAACTGGGCTTCCCATATATATCAGTCTTCCCCTGTTTGCATAATTTGATGTCTTAGCAAGCAAGATGTAATAGTAGTAGCGGAGAATCTGATGGATACAATTCCAGGGTTTTATAGGAATTGAGTTTTTCAAGCATTTTACCTTGCAAGAATCGTGATACGGTCCAAGAGCATTTGAATCCTGAAAGATGGCTGGTGGATGGTCATCAAGATTATACTACCACCCCGAGCTATGTCTTTCACCTTTTCAACCACACTGTAAGCACTTGTAGAATCAAGACCAGAAGTGGGTTCATCAAGGAACAGCAGGGATGGCTTATGGATAATATCAATTCCTATAGACACCCTTCGCCTTTCCCCTCCTGACACTCCTCTGTTTCCCTCGTTCCCAATATAAGTATGTGTAGCACTCTGCAGAACCAAATATGCTACTAACTTCAAGTTTATGCTCACATAATGTAGTACATGTCTCGGTGACTGTGTGTGTGATCAGGAAGAAGTCATACCGTTAAACCCAGTTGGCGAAGGAGCTCATGGACTCTTTTCTTCTTCTCAGCCCTGGAAACTGAAGGAGGAAGTCTGACTTCAGCTGCGAACATAAAGGTCTCAAAAACTGTCAACATGGGGAAGAGCTGGTCATCTTGCATTACGTACGATGAAATCATCTTCATGTAGCTTGTAGTTACCTGCACAGAAGATGCCTTATATATAACCATGTTGTTGAACAAAATCAGATATTTTCAAGATTGAATGAGAGGTATAGTAGATAACACCAACCGGTTTTCCATCTATCCGAACAGATCCCTGGAGACTCCCTCTTGCAATCCGACCAGCAATGGCGTCAAGAAAAGTGGACTTCCCAGCACCACTAGGCCCCATAATAGCCATAACCTCACCCCTTATAGCCTGTCCAGAGATATCATTGAGAAGATATGCTTCTTTGGTGATCCACACCCCGTCTTTCTTCTGCTTTTTCATGACACTATATGACAGGTTCTTGAACTCCAGGCCATGTCCTGCCATCATCTTCCGGGGTTCCACTGGCACTCCATTTTTCTTACGTAATGCCGTTTTGTCCATGTCTAAGAGAGTCTCAAGATTGTTATTTGCATCTGACCGGCCTAGGTTCTTCATCGTCGATGGAGATCAGTGAGCACCTTTTGATCTTGTTTTTGGCTTAGCCAAAGATGCGTTTCAAGAATTCTCTGAGAACTGAAGTTAGAATTCTGGTATGCTATAAGAAGGTGAGGGATGAACCATGTGGATTGCAGACAAAATCGAGATGGTACAGCCTTTCTTTTTCTGGATTTAACCTCCCTTGTTTTCGTCATTAATTTGCCTTGATGTTTCCGGTGCTTGTTCTGTCTTCGTTACATTGTGCGCTAGAGACCAGCCTTTTTCTTTCGTTCTCTGTTTGTTTGTATGTTTCTTTTTCATAACCTCTGGCCTTTCAAAGCCGAAGAATAAAAGCCAGAGCCAGCAAAATTGTGACATAACTGGTTGGTGGGGTCCATGGACAAACCACTAAGATCCAGACAGAATAAATTTAATTCACCTTTCTAATTGTGTTTATTGTTTTTTTTTTTTTTAAAGAAACGAACTTCTAATTATGTCCTACGTACAAATGCACCCCAAGCAACAGTTGGAAGTCGTTTTGCCAAGTTTCAAAAAGATGGGTAAATTTTATGGCCAATGTATTTATATAATTAAATAAATCTTGAAATATATGTGTAATTAAATGAAAAAAAAATAGTTGTTAATGTCAATTATATAGATAAATATAGATAAAGATATCTAATATTTCAAAATAGGCCATTGATCTAATTGTATTTAATAACTTTGGTTTTTTACTAATTAAATATTAATAAAAATAAACATGCACATAAAAATAATTAAATTAAATTAAATTAAAAAATATTATGTAAGGTTGCACAAAAAATAAAAACACCTACTAATATTAGAAAATAAATACCACAACCTTATTTGAAAGTTTTTGAAAAAAAGCATAAGTGGGGAGTTTTTGTAAAATTAAAATTCAAATTTTTTTTTTCAAATAATTAAAAGTATCATCTTTAAATTCAATTTTCTCGAATATTGGTTATTAAAATTTATGTAAACTAGAAGTGGAAAAAATGTTGCATTACTTTTATAAACAATTATACAAGATATTGTTATACCTATACTTATTAATTAATCTTGAATTATTATACATATTTTGTTCAAGAAAAAATATTTTAAAATTAGAAGTTGAAAATGAACTTAAAAAAATATATAGATAATAAAAAGTGATAATGATGGAGAGTAAAAACACCTTTTAGTGAATTTTGTTATCAATATGTTATTATCCACCAAACTACTACTGTTTATTTACCTTAACAACATAGCATTGTTGAAATAAAGAACTAAACTCTAAAAAAATAATGAATGTATGTTAACAAATTTGGAAGCACTTTAGAACTTGTGAGCGTAGAATCTTGACTTAATACACCAATGGCTTAATGATACAAAAATGGAAAAAATGATGAGAGAGGAACATAGTAAGTGAATGAGAAAAATATCAAAATGAGCCAACAACAAATCTTCTCCCTTACTTTTTACGAGACAAGCACCAATTTCTTTACCAATAGTATTCTCCACTCACCACAAGGCTTTTTATCATGACTCCACTCGTGGTAAATTGCAACTCTACATACCATGATGTACATATAATATTATGCTCCACGAGGTAAGTGTGATCAAGGTCTATAAATATATATGATTACCATGTAAAATATTCAAGTCAAGCTAAGACAATCCAGGCTAAACCATATAATTTCATATAATATCAACAACAACAAGTAACCATACAATAATTTTAGCAACTATAAGCAACTATACAACATTTCTTAAAACCACAAATAACCATTCAATAATCCAAAAAGTTTAGACAGAACACAAAACTTTCATGTATACACTCTCCTACATTCTTTACTCTCCCACGCATTGTTTCATTCCTATATGTTTTCTAACTTAAACATTGGAGGGTTCCTTGTTTCGATAAGAAACTTGTTTTACAAGAAAACTTGAGACAGTCACCCTGTCAACCCACCAGAATTATGACAGTCATCCTTGTTTTACAAGAATCACTCTACCAGCCTAGGATCATAGTCCGCGGAAAGCTTAATTCAGTTTAAAGTTTTCACAACTTCATTAGATATACATCAAAGAAGAAAGAAAATAAGTATATATATATATATATAAAAAAAACCAACAAGAACAACACTTGATAGTTATAAGAAATGTGAAATGATTGGAAAGAAATTTAAAATCTAGAAGAAGAAGAAGATGAAAAATCAAGAACAAACTTAAAAAACAAGAAATTTTTTTGAGAACGAAGATAAATAAAACATAAAAACCTATAAAAATAAATAATATATCAAAGAGCATGCATAATAGAACCTAAGACAAAGAGACACGCAAGCATAATTGAATATCTTGAAAATAATCAAGGAATAAAATCCAACAATATACTATATTCATTAGCGTAATTCAACTACTTATTTTCTTTATATACATGTAATCTTATGTAATGATGTTAATAAATGCAACCATTAAATTACTATCAACTATACAATAATTGTATTAAACGACATAAAAAAAAGAATTAATAACTAATTAATTAGCCAATAAATCATACATGAGATGGGGAGAGGAGAGATGTTGACACCATATTTGTGAGGGGGTTGTAGGAGAAAAAGAAAAGGAAATGACAAGAGGAGCGAATGATTTAGTTTTGAGTTTTAATTTCTTTTAAAATTACTGATAAAAATTTCATTAACACAAG